>Ga0213872_10000309_pt1 | contig 41727 bp, 34 predicted proteins | sample VelepicomBERX_R2_FD_160071 | JGI IMG/M metagenome (GOLD analysis project Ga0213872, IMG submission 160071) | Rhizosphere microbial communities from Vellozia epidendroides in rupestrian grasslands, the National Park of Serra do Cipo, Brazil - RX_R2 | ecosystem: Host-associated > Plants > Roots >... | reverse complement strand
CGGCGGAAACCAACCCGCGGATATCAGTCTGATCCATCGTCGCAGCAGACTTCGTGTCGCATCACCCCGAGCCGCTGAAATGAAATTCAAATCTTGCGATTGACAGGAGCGACCATATCAGTCCTCCGCCAGGGCAGCGCCAAATGATGCATCGCCTGCATCTTCCTCGTCGGCCAAAGGCGCCAGCAGCCAGTCCAGATCGGGCTGGCTGAATTTTTTCAGCCCCAGACCGCTGTCTTCGCCCAGCACCCCGCGCGCCAGTTCCAGCTTGCGGGCGTGCAGGGCCAGCATGCGCTCTTCAATACTGCCCTGCACCACCAGGTGGTGCACCATCACCGGTTTGTCCTGTCCGATGCGATGCGCACGGGCGCTGGCCTGGGCCTGCACTGCCGGGTTCCACCAGGGGTCCAGGTGGATCACGGTGTCCGCGGCGGTCAGGTTCAATCCCACGCCGCCGGCCTTGAGGCTGACCAGCATCAGCGGCACCTCCAGCGCCTGGAAGCGCCGCACTACGTCGGCCCGCCCCGACACGGCCGTGTCGCCGGTCAGCATCAGGTGCGGCTCCTGCAGGCGCGCAAGCTCGGCGGCCAGGAGATCGAGCATTTCCGTGAATTGCGAAAACACCAGTACGCGGCGCCCGCTGGCGCGTAGGTCGGGCAGATGCTCGAGCAGCCAGTCGAGCTTGGCGCGCTCCATGCCGGGCGCCAGCGGCATGTTCTTGAGCAGGAAGGGGTCGCAGCAGACCTGGCGCAGCTTCAGCATCGCGTCCAGCACGCTGATCAAGGCATGCTCCAGGCCCTGCTTGGCCAGGATGCGCCGCACCATGTGGTCGGCAGCCACGCGCACGCTCTCGTACAAATGGCGCTGGTGCCCCTGCAGCCCGATCCGGATGACGGTTGCGGTGCAGGGCGGCAGCTCGGGCGCCACGTCGGCCTTGATCCGGCGCAGGATGAAGGGCCGCACGCGTCCCTGCAGCAGCCGGGCCCGCATGCCGTGGCCGTTGACCTCGATCGGCTTGCGCCAGTGGCGGTTGAAGCTGCGGGCGTCGCCCAGGAATCCGGGCATCAGCAGATCGAATTGCGACCACAGCTCGCCGAGGTGGTTCTCCAGCGGCGTGCCGGTCAGCGCGAGGCGATGGCGGGCGTGGATCCGGCGCAGGGCGCGGGCGGTGCGGGTGCGGGCGTTCTTGACGGCCTGCGCCTCGTCGACGATGAGCAGGTGAAAGCGCTGCTTCTCGAGCAGTTTGACGTCGCGCCACGCCAGCGCGTAGGGGCACAGCACCAGGTCGTGCGAGGTCATCTGGCCGTGCTGTTGGGCGCGGTCCGGGCCGTGCAGGCTCAGCACCCGTAAGCCTGGCGTGACGCGCGCCGCCTCATGCTCCCAGTTGAACAGCAGCGAGCTGGGCAGCACCACCAGCGCCGGCGTGTCGAGGCGGCCACCGCGTTTTTCTTCCCAGATGTGGGCTAGTGCCTGCGCGGTCTTGCCCAAGCCCATGTCGTCGGCCAGGATGCCGGCAAGGTCGTGGGCGCGCAGGTATTGCAGCCACGACAGGCCGTGCAATTGGTAGGGGCGCAGCTGGATGCCCAGCCCCGGCGGATGGTCGAGCAGCGGCGGCGCGCCGGCCATGGTCAGGCGCCTGGCCATGGCCTGTAGAGAGGCTTGGCCATGGAACTGCCAGCGGCTGCGGTCGTCCAGCTCCAACTGGAGCAGGCGCGAGGCATCCCAGTCCTGCAGCGGGATCGGGCCCTCGCGCAAACGGGCCAAGGTGAGCAGGTCCAGCATCGCGCCCATGATGGCCTTGAGCGGCCGGGCCGGAGCTTCGACATGGCGCCCGCCGGGTGCGCGCAAGCGGACCAGCGCGTCGTCATCAATCTGCTCCAGCGCTTCGGGATGCAGCCAGCGCTTGTCGCGGCGCAGCAGGTCGGCCAGCAGGGGGGCGAGATCGAGCCGCTCGCCGTCGACTTCGATTCCCAGGCTCAGCAGCCACGAACCCTGGCGGCGCGCCAGCCCCAGGGTTTCGACGCGCGCGGCCGTTTCGGGCGCCTCGGTCACGTCCATGTGCCAGGTGCTGACCGGCCGGGCATGGTGCGCAAAGCCGGGCGCGATCTCGACCTGCCAGCCCAGTCGGATCAGCTCTGGCACCTGGTCCGCGAGGAAGTCGGCGAAAAACTCCTCCTGCTTCAGGGTCCACAGGCTGCCGGCCCAGGCCGGCTGCTGGCCGACTCGCCGCGCCTCCTCGGGACTGCGCCATTGCAGGTGGCGGCTGGCCAGGGCCTGGGCGCCGAGGGCCAGGAACTTCTGCAGCGCTTGCGCCTGGGCACTGCCTGGCAATTCATCCTGCAGCCGTGCCGGAGCGGCGCGAGGGCGGTTCAGGGTCTGCGCGCCGTCGAAGGTCCAGCGCAGCAGCATCACGCTCAAAGGAAGGCCGCGCGGCCCCAGCTGTTCATGCGGCAGCATGCCCAGCAGGCCGTCGCCGCGATGCAGGGTCTGGAGGGTGAGATGGGGGCGAAAACCGTGAACGGCGCCGGGCGGTGAAACAGGCATGCGGCATTGTCGCTAGCTACGCTCTGTGTCGCGATGGTGTACTGCGACGGATTCGACGCCTGGCAAGTTCGATTTGATTGCTGAGAGTTGTGTGAATGCAACGGATTGGTGCCGAAGCCGGTCGCAGGAGAATTGTGACAAATGTTTTTAATTCAATGGTTTCAATGGAAGTTAGCGCAAACTAACTGCACTCCATTGGTGCCACTTGAGAGGAAAACCCCAAGTGCGTGCATGGCGGGCTGCGCCTACATTCACCTCACTCGTCGCGAGCGTCTCTACAACAGCGCTTGCCTGCGGGGGCTGAGGAGACAAATAAACCAGATCAATTCAAATGAATCATGTGACAAAGTCACAATTCGAGGGCACCCAACCGGGTGCCCTTTTCTTTTCTCGGGAGCGCCGCGGGCCATGCTTGATTTTGTGACGGTTGGACTGGCCTCGTTGATGGCGGGTTTCGTGGACGCCGTGGTCGGCGGCGGCGGCTTGGTGCTGGTGCCGGCGCTGTTCAGCGTGTATCCGGGCGCGGCCCCGGCCACGCTGTTCGGCACCAACAAGGGCGCGGCCATCTGGGGTACGGCCTGGTCGGCCGTCCAATATGCGCGTCGCGTGACCGTGCCCTGGTCGGCTCTGGTGCCGGCGGCGCTGGCGGCGCTGCTGGGCAGTTTCGGCGGCGCGTGGACGGTGACCCAGGTCAGCCCGGCGGGCTTGCGCCTGGCCCTGCCTTTCATCCTGGCAGGGGTGCTGGCCTACACCCTGGTGCGCAAGGACCTGGGGCACACGCACATGCCGCGGTTTGCCGGCCGCCATCAGGCGCTGGTGGCCAGCCTGATCGGTTTAGGCATAGGTTTCTACGACGGATTTTTCGGGCCCGGCACCGGCAGCTTTTTTGTCTTCCTGTTCGTGCGGCTGCTGGGTTTCGATTTCCTGCATGCCTCGGCCAGCGCCAAGTTCCTGAACACCGCCACCAATGCCGCGGCGCTGCTGTTGTTCGTGCTAAAGGGCCATATCTGGTGGCAGGTGGCGGCGGTGATGGCCGTGGCCAATGTGCTGGGCAGCCTGTTCGGCACTCGCATGGCGCTGGCGCGCGGCACGGGATTTGTCCGCTCGATGTTCGTTCTCGTCGTCAGTTTGTTGATACTGAAGACCGGATGGGACGCGTTTTCACACAGTTGATCGCACGTGCGAACAGCATCAGGCGCTACCATTGTCAGATACCCTTTTTTGAAGCTCGCCATGTCAGTCGACTCCCAACTGCGAACGCTGGACATTGAAATCCCCACCCAGCCCGACGTGCTGGTCAAGTTGTCCCTGCTGATGGCGTCGGACGATATCGACCTCCTGGCCGTGTCTTCGCTGGTCGAAACGGACATGGCCTTGGCGGCGGCGGTGCTCAAGGCGGTCAACTCATCCCTTTACGGTTTGCGCGGCCGCGTCCAGACGGTGCAGCAGGCCCTGACCTACCTGGGCATGCGCGAAGTGGCTGCCATCACCTTCGAGATGGGCTTGCGCGCCGCCTTTCCGCCCGCGGCCGAACTCGAGCCGATCTGGGTCCATGCCGCGCAACGCGGGCTGCTGATGGGCCGCATGGGCCAGATGCTGGGTATCGATCCCTGGGCGGCGCATTCGGCTGGCCTGTTTGAGGAGTGCGGCAAGGCGGTGCTGTACCGGCATTCGCCGTCCACTTACCCGGCCATGCTGCGTTCGACGTCGGACGACGTCCAGTTGGCGCAGCTCGAGCACACGGCCTTTGGCGTCAGCCACGACGCGCTCGGCGCGGCGCTGTGCGAGAGCTGGGGCCTGGCGCCGGCGGCAGTGGCCAGCGTGCGCCACCATGTGACCATCCAGCACGACCTGCTGATGCCGGACGTGCTGCAGCGGCGCAGCGTCTGCGCCATCTCGACGATCGCCTGGGCCCTGATGAACCGTCCCGACACGCTGGAAGACGTCGCGCGGCAGATCGCGCCGCAGGCCCAGCTCGACGAGACCCTGGTGCTCAGGGCGGCACGCCGCGTCAGCGAGCAGTTGTTGGAAGCACAGGCTCACGGCCGCGAGTGAGCCCCTCCTGGTGCCGTGCCTCGGGGGCCCGGCTGAGCCGGTCGCGACCCGTGTGCTTGGCGAAATAGAGCGCTTCTTCAGCGGCCTGCAGCAATGCGGTCGCGCCCAGGTAGGGATCGCGCGGCGTCATCACCGCCAGGCCGATGCTGAGCGTCACCACCGGCGGGTTGGCGTCGGGGCCGCCGGGCTGCTGGAGGTCGCGCCATTCTTCGCGCAAGGCGTCCAGGCGCGACTGTGCCAGCGCGGCGTCCATGCTCGGCAGCAGCGCAGCAAATGCGTTGTCGTCCAGCCGCGCCAGCAGGTCGGTGTCGCGCTTGAAATGCTGCTCCATCAGCTCGCAGAACTGGCGCAGCAGCGCATTGCCGGCATCGCGCCCCATGGCTTCGTTGTAGCCCCTCATGTGGTCCAGGTCCAGCACGGCCAGCGCGAGATCGTTGCGCGAGCGTTGGCAGCGCTTGAATTCGCGCCGCATGCGTTCGTCGAATTCGAGCCGGTTGATCAGGCCGGTGAGCTTGTCGTGGCGGCTCAGGCGGGCCAGCTCGCCGCGCTGCATTTCCAGGATCTGCTCCGACGCCGCCAGTGCGGCCGCCTGCCGCTTGACCTCGCTTTCCAAGGCGTTGACGCGGGCTTGGTCCTGCTGCAGCTGTTGCGCCATCTGGCTTTGCAATTGGCTCAGCGCGCGTTCGATCTGCTGCACTTCGGCGGGCGCGTGGCGCGGTTTGGCATCGTCGCCCGTTTGCGTGCTGGAGAAGCCGCTGCTGGTGTCGAAGCGCTCCATGTCGGACGTGATGCGCCGCAGGTCGCGCAGCAGCCAGTGCTCGGTCAGCCAGGCGGCCAGCAGCACCAGCACGAAAATGGCCAGCAGCTGCAGTTCAAACGCTGCATGCGTGGTGGCATCCAGCTTGAGCCCATGCACTCGCCAGGCGCTGTGCCCGATCAGGATCAGCAGCAGCAGCAGGATCAGGCCGATCACGGATCGGGCCGTCGGCGAGGTGCGGCGGGCTGGCGGCGGCAAAGAGGGCATGGCTGTCGGGTACGACTGGACAACTGGACTCGAGCCTGAATTGTGCCCAGCCGCACCGCGATTTGATGCACCGCAGCATCAGGGTATGCCCTGCCGAATTCAAATTTCTGCCGGAAATTCCAGCTTCAGGCGGGTGTGGAACTCGCGCCGCTGTCCGCTGACAGGGTCTTCGAAGCAGAGTGTTTGCGCCAGCAGCTGCAGCGAATCGCGGTAGTCGGGTTCGCGTTGCTCGGCTTGCAGCACGGGGTAGATGCGGTCGCCCACGATGGGCAGGCCCAGTGCGCACATGTGCATGCGCAACTGGTGCTTCTGGCCGCTGTGCGGCTGCAGCTCGTAGCGCGCCAGGGCGCCCTGTCTCTCCAGCAGGGCGATGCGGGTCTGCGCATTGGCGGGGCCGGCGACCTCCTCCATCTGCATGAAGGCGTCAGCCCGCTCCTGAAGGCGGCTGCTGCGCTCGATGGGAAAGTTCAGGTCCGGCCGGTAGGGCGCGATGGCCTGGTAGAGCTTGCGCACCTCGCGGTCCCGGAACAGGCGCTGGTAGGCGTCGCGGCAGCCGGGCTGGACGGCGAACACGGTCAGGCCGGCAGTCTCGCGGTCCAGGCGGTGCACCGGCGTCAGGTCGGGCAGGTCGAGCTCGCGCTTGAGCCTTGTGAGCAGGGTCTGCTGCACGTAGCGGCCCTTGGGCGTGACGGGCAGGAAATGCGGCTTGTCGGCCACCACCAGCCAGTCGTCGCGGAACAGCACTTCGGCCTGGAACGGAATCTCGGGCTCGTGCTCAAGCTGGCGGTAGTAGTAGAGCCGGGTGCTGTGCCGGTAGGGCGCGTCGGGCGCGAGCGGCTGCCCTTGGGCGTCCAGCACGTCGCCGCGGTCCAGCCGCGCGTGCCAGTCGGCGCGCGCCACCAGGGGCAGGCGTTCGCTGAGGAAGTCCAGCACGCTGCCCCAGGGGCCGGCCGGGCAGGCCACCGCGCTGGCGCTGACGCCCCGCACCATCGGTAAGGCAAGCTTGGGCGGACGCGCCATGCGCTGAGCGTTTCAGTCGCCTTCGAACCACTCGATGCGCGCACCCAGCGAGCAGATGTTTTCGACGAAATGCGGGTGCGCGCGCCGGATCGGCGTGGCGTTGTGGATGATGGAGCGGCCCGGGATGCTGGCCGCGACCATCAGCAGCGCGATGGCCACGCGGATGATGTAGGGGCTCTCCACCTCGGCGGGCGAGAGCGGCTTGCCGCCGAAGGTGACCATGCGGTGCGGGTCCGACAGGAAGGCGTGCGCGCCGAACTTGGACAGCTCCGAGGTCCAGCCCATGGCGCCGTCGTAGACCTTGTTCCAGTACATCACGCTGCCCTCGGCCTTGACGCCCAGGGCCACGAAGATGGGCAGCAGGTCCACCGGCAGGTAGGGCCAGGGCGCGGCCTCGACCTTTTGCAGGATGTTGCGGGTGAAGGGCTCCTTGACCTTGAGCTTGCCGTCGGTGACGGCGCGCGACCAGCCGTTCTCGTGCACGATGTGCACGCCGAACTTGGCGAAGGTGCGGTCGATCAGCGGGAACTGCTCGGGCGTCGAGTTCTTGACCTGCACGTCGCCGCCGGTGATGGCGCCCAGCGCCAGGAAGGTCACGATCTCGTGGAAATCCTCGGCGAAGCTGAATTCGCCGCCGCGAAGGCTGGACACGCCCTCGATGCGCAGGCGCGAGGTGCCCAGGCCTTCGATCTTGGCGCCCAGCATCTGCATGAACTGGCAGAACTCCTGCACGTGCGGCTCGGAGGCCGCGTTCATCAGGGTGGAGGTGCCCTGCGCCAGCACGGCGCACAGCACGAAGTTCTCGGTCGTCGTGACCGAGGCGTAGTCGGTCCAGTGGTCGTTGGCGCGCAGCCGGCCGTCCGGCACATCGAGCGCCAGGCCGTCGCTGAGCCGTTCGACCAAGGCGCCGAAGCGCTCGAACACCTCCACGTGCGGATCGATCTCGCGCATGCCCAGCGTGCAGCCCTTGACGTCGTCTTCGATGCGGGCGGCGGCGAAGCGCGCCATCAGGCCGGGCACCAGCATGATGGACGAGCGCATCTCCTCGGGCAGGCGGTCGTGGGCGGGATCGAAGCGCGTGTTGGCGTGGTGCACGTCGAGCACGCCGGTCCGGAAGTCCACCGCGATGTCGCTGCCCAGGTTGCGGAACACGTCCAGGATCTTCTTGACGTCGGTGATCTCGGGCACGCCCTTGAGCCGCACCGGCTCGCGCGTCAGCAGCGTGGCGCACAGGATGGGCAGCACGGCGTTCTTGTTGGCGGAAGGGATGATGCGGCCGGCCAGCGGGGTGCCGCCGTGGACAATGAGATTCGACATGTGGGGCGCTCGTGGCGGGATGTGCTGCGGGCCTTTGGGGGCGTGGAGGCGAATTATCGGGCCTGAGCAGTGGCCGGGTTTTTCGCGGGGATTCACTGGCTCGGGGCTGAGGAGGCTCCGGGATGTTACCCCTGTGTCGCCGGGAGGCCCGCCGATAGAATCCCGGGCTGTCTACGTTTTGAGTGCGCCCGTGTCCGACCGTCTTGCCGTCCTGCCCCAGTATGTATTGCCCAAGCAGGCGCTGACCTCGTTGGCCGGCCGGTTCGCGTCGGCCCGCCTGGGTGCGCTCACGCAGGCGGCCATACGCCGCTTCATCCGGCGTTACGACGTCAACATGGGCGAGGCGCTGGAGTCCGACCCGGCCGCCTATGCGAGCTTCAACGATTTCTTCACGCGGGCGCTGCGGCCCGGGGTCCGCCCGCTGGCGAGCGCCACGCTGGTGTGCCCGGTGGACGGCGCGGTCAGCCAGTTCGGCGACATCGTCTGCGACCAGATCTTCCAGGCCAAGGGCCACCACTACAGCACCACGGCCTTGCTGGGCGGCGACGAGGCGCTGGCCCGGCAGTTCGAATTCGGCCAGTTCGCGACCATTTATCTCAGCCCGCGCGACTACCACCGCATCCACATGCCGGTGGCCGGACGCCTGCTGCGCATGATCCACGTGCCGGGCCAGCTGTTCTCGGTCAACCCGGTCACGGCGCGCGGCGTGCCGGGCCTGTTCGCACGCAACGAGCGCGTGGTCTGCGTGTTCGAGTCGGCGCACGGCCCGTTTGCGCTGGTGCTGGTCGGCGCCACCATCGTCGGCTCCATGGCCACGGTCTGGCACGGCGTGGTCAACCCGCCGCGCACCGGCGACCTGCGCGACTGGCGCTACGAAGGCGCGGACGTGGCGCCCGTCGAACTGGCGCAAGGCCAGGAGATGGGCCGCTTCCTGCTCGGTTCGACCGTGGTGATGCTGTTCCCGCAGGACTATGCCGGCGGGCTGAACTTCAATAGCGCCTGGAAGCCCGGCGCCGGTGTGCGCCTGGGCGAGGTGATGGCGGTTTGAATCTCTTTGTACATCCATGGATGTACAAAGACGGAAGGATCGACTAAACTGGAACAGTCCCGAACGGCCATGGATCCAGTCATGCCCACCACCAAACTGTTCAAGAACGGCAATTCGCAAGCGGTTCGCATTCCCGCGGAACTCGCGTACGGTTCCTGGGATCTGGAGCTCAGCATCGAGCGCCAGGGCGATGAATTGCGCATCCGGCCGGTCGCGCGTCGCATAGGCAATGTGCTGGACAAGCTGGCATCGTTTTCGGCCGACTTTCAAGTGCCTGGGCGTACAGGCGCTGGGCAGCCATCCGATCAGCTCAATGAAGAAGCTGATCGGGAACGCCTGTGAAGCTGCGCTATCTGCTGGACACCAACATTTGCATCTACCTCATGAAGCGCCAGCCGATCGAGGTGGCAGAGCGCCTGGCGCAATGCTATGTTGGCGAAGTGGCGATTTCCGCCATTACGCTGGCCGAGCTGGAATATGGCGTCAACTGCTCGGGTGAATCACGCGTCCAGAACCGCCGCGCTCTTGACAGTTTTCTGGAAGACATTCCTGCGCTGCCTTTCGACTCGCCTGCTGCCCTTGCCTATGGCCCGGTCCGGTTCGCTAGCCAGGACCGCAAGCGCGACGCGCTGGACAAGCTGATCGCCGCGCATGCGGTGGCGCTCGATGTCACGCTGGTGACCAACAACGAAGCGGATTTTCGGGGTTACCCCGGCCTGAAAATCGAAAACTGGGTTTGAGCGGGGACAATAGCCGCTTCGCGAAGCCTGTTCCCACGTCCCCAGCCCCACCCACCATGACCCAGCGCGTACTCACCGGCATCACCACCACCGGCACCTTGCACCTCGGCAATTTCGTCGGCGCGATCCGGCCCGCCATCGCGGCCAGCCGCGAGAGCGGCGTGGAGAGCTACTTCTTCATGGCCGACTACCACGCCCTGATCAAGTGCGACGAGCCGGACCGCATCGAGCGCTCGCGCCTGCAGATCGCCGCCACCTGGCTGGCGGCGGGCCTGGACACCTCGCGCGTGGTGTTCTACCGGCAGAGCGACATTCCCGAGATTCCTGAGCTGACCTGGCTGCTGACCTGCGTCACCTCGAAGGGCCAGATGAACCGTGCGCATGCGTACAAGGCCTCGGTCGACGCCAACGTGGCCGCCGGCGAGGACGCCGACGCCGGCATCACCATGGGCTTGTACAGCTATCCGATCCTGATGGCGGCCGACATCCTGATGTTCAATGCCCACCGCGTGCCGGTCGGCAAGGACCAGGTCCAGCACATCGAGATGGCGCGCGACGTGGCGCAGCGCTTCAACCACCTGTTCGGCCGCGGCCAGGACTTTTTCGTGCTGCCGCAGGCCGAGGTCGAGGCCGAGATGGAGCTGCTGCCGGGCCTGGACGGCCGCAAGATGAGCAAGAGCTACGACAACGTCATCCCGCTCTTCGAAGGCGGGTCCAAGGCGCTGAAGGAAGCGATCGCGCGCATCGTCACCGATTCCAGGCTGCCTGGCGAGCCCAAGGACCCCGAGGGCTCGCACCTGGTCGCCATCTTCGACGCCTTCGCCACGCCCGCGCAGCGCGCCGCGTTCCGCGACGAGTTGCGCGCCGGCCTGGCCTGGGGCGAGGCCAAGCAGCGCCTGTTCGACCAGATCGAGGCCGAGATCGGCCCCATGCGCGCGCGTTACGAGGCGCTGATGGCGCAGCCCGAGCAGATTGAGGCGATCCTGCAAGCCGGCGCGGTCAAGGCGCGCACGCTGGCGGCGCCGCTGCTGGCCACCTTGCGCGAGGCCGTGGGCCTGCGCCGCTTCCAGCCGCTGAAGGCGGCCAGCGCCGAGGCGCACAAGGCCAAGTCGGCGCTGCCGAGCTTCAAGCAGTATCGCGAAGCCGACAATTTGTTCTACTTCAAGCTGGTGGCCGCCGACGGCGAGCTGCTGCTGCAAAGCCGGGGCCTGCTGCAGGGGCGCGAGGCCGGCCAATGGGTGGCGCGGCTGAAGAAGGACGGTGCCGCCGCGCTGGCGGACGCGCCGGTGAGCGTGGTGGCCGCCGTGGACCACGTGCACGCGGCGCTGGCGGCGCTGCAGGATGTCGAGGCGCAGTCGGCTTGAGCGATCCCACAGGCGAGGCAGCCATTCCAGACGCGCAGGTCTAATTGATTCAAGGGTTGTCGGCAGGGTTGATCGGCACGCATATCGGCTAGTCTTTGCGGCTCACTGCAGGAGACATACGCCATGCCCCAGATCGATCGCGCCACCCTTGCCTTGTCGTGCTTGTACCGCTGGGAGCAGGAGGCGCCCGATCGCGTCGTCCTGACCCAGCCGGTCGCCAACGGACAGTTGCGCGAATTCACCTGGGCCCAGGTCGGCGACCAGGTGCGCCGCATGGCGGCCCATCTGCGCCAGCAGGGCCAGGCACAGGGCTGGGAGCCCGATGCCAAGATCGCCATCCTCTCCAAGAATTGCGCTTGGTGGCTGATGAGCGACCTGGCGATCTGGATGGCCGGCTATGTCTCGGTGCCGCTCTATCCCACGCTGGCGGCCGAGACCATCCGGCAGATCCTGACGCACAGCGGCGCGCGCCTGTGCTTCGTCGGCAAGCTGGACGGCTGGGAGGGCATGAAGTCCGGCGTGCCCGAGGACCTGCCCTGCATCAGCTATGAGTTGTCGCCCGCCGATGCGCGCGCGCATTACGAGTCCTGGGACGCGATCTGCCGGCGCAGCGAGCCGCTGCCGGGGCAGCCCCAGCGCGAGGCCGACGAGCTCGCCACATTGATCTACACCTCGGGCACCACCGGCACGCCCAAGGGCGTGATGCACAGCTTCGGCAATTTCGCCTGGGGCCTGAGCACGGCCCTGCGGCGTGCCTCCATGAGCAGCGACGACCGCCTGCTGTCCTACCTGCCCCTGGCCCACGTGGTGGAGCGCGTGCTGATCGAGCACGGCTGGCTGCGCACGGGCTTCCACGTGTTCTTCGCCGATTCGCTGGACACCTTCGCAGCCGACTTGCGGCGTGCCCGGCCCACCGTGTTCTTCTCGGTGCCGCGCCTGTGGGTCAAGTTCCAGCAGGGCGTGCATGCCAAGCTGCCCGAGGCCAAGCTCAAGCGCCTGCTGGCCCTGCCCTTGGTGGGGGCGCTGGTGCGGCGCAAGATCCTCAAAACCTTGGGGCTGGATCAGTGCCGCTTCGCCGCGGGCGGCGCGGCGCCCATGCCGGTGGCCTTGCTGCAGTGGTACCGGCGCCTGGGCCTGCCCATCAACGAAGGCTATGGCATGACCGAGAACCTGGCGATCAGCCACATCACGCTGCCGGACCAGGACCAGACCGGCACGGTGGGTCCGGTCTACGAAGGCATCGAGGTGCGCATCGACCCGGACAGCGGCGAACTGCTGATGCGCAGCCACGCCGTCATGCAGGGCTATTACAAGGAGCCGCTGCTGACCCGCGAGGCGCTGGACGCCGACGGCTGGCTGCACACCGGCGACAAGGCCAGCATCGACGCACAGGGGCTCACTCGCATCACCGGGCGCGTCAAGGACCTGTTCAAGACCAGCAAGGGCAAGTACGTGGCGCCCGCGCCCATCGAGGACAAGCTCGGCGCACACAACGCCATCGAAGCCTGCGTTGTCGCCGGCGCCAACCTGGGGCAACCGCTGGGCATCGCCATGCTGTGCGCCGAGGCCGTGAACCTGGCGGCCACGGTGCAGGGCCGTGCCGAACTCGCGGCGGCCTTGAGCTTGCACCTGGACGGCGTTAACGCGCATCTCGACCCGCACGAGCAGCTCGACGCGCTGGTGCTGGTGAGCACGCCCTGGAGCGTCGACAATGGCTTCATCACCCCCACCTTCAAGGTGCGGCGCAATCGCATCGATGAAATCTACGGCGCGCATTTCGAAGGCTGGGGCGAACGGCGCGAAAAGGTGGTCTTCGTCGACTGATCATGCTGGGCATACACGATCTTCCCTTGTTCATCGTCTCGGGCCTGCTGCTGAACATCGCGCCCGGACCCGACTCCCTGCTGATCATGACGCGCAGCGCGAGCCAGGGCTGGCGGGCCGGATCGGCGGCGGCGCTGGGCATAGGCACGGGCACCTTGGTGCACGTGCTGGCGGCGGCCCTGGGCCTGTCGGCCTTGCTGAGCGCGTCGGCGGCGGCGTTTGCCCTGGTCAAGTACGCGGGTGCCGCCTATCTGGCCTATATCGGATTCAGCATGCTGCGGGCAGGCCGGCAGCAGGCCGAGGTCCGGCCGGGCGAGCTGGCGCGCTTGAGCCGGCGGCGCATCTACATGCAGGGTTTGCTGACCAATGTGCTCAACCCCAAGGTGGCCTTGTTCTTCCTCGCCTTCGTGCCGCAGTTCATCGACGCGGATGCGCCGCACAAGGCCTGGGCCTTCATCGTGCTGGGCCTGGTTTTCGACTTCAACGGCATGCTCTGGTGTCACGCCCTGGCCTTGTTCACCGGTCTGGCGAGCCGGCGCGTCCGCCTGAGCGGCGTGTGGACGGCCTGGCTCAAGCGCGGCATCGGCGCGCTCTTCGTCGGCCTCGGCTTGCGGCTGGCCTGGAACCGCTAGGCCGCCGCTTCAGTTCAACTCAGTCGGCATGGGGCGCCTGCATGCCCTGGTGGTGGCTCAGGTAGACCTGGCCCCTGAACCATTGTTCCCAGCCGCCGGCCTTGAGCCGGTCCAGCACCGGCCCTTTGACCTCGCTCAGGTCCAGGCGGATGCGCTGGCGGGCCAGCGCATCGTGCAGGTCGTGCAGCGCCTCCAGGCCGCTGAAGTCGATGCTGTTGACCGGCGACATCAGCAGCACCACGCGGCGGGTCTGCGGATGCTGGTCCAGGTGCGCCTGCACCACGTCCGGCAGACCGCGCACATTGGTGAACAGCATGCTCTCGTCGATGCGCAGGCCCAGCGCCTCGGGATGGCATTCGACCCGATGCCGGTCCACGTTGCGGTAGTGCTCGGTGCCGGGCACGCGGCCGACCAGCGCCACATGCGGCTGCGCCGTGCGCTTGAGCAGCAGCGCAATCGAACCTAGCACGCCCAGGCCCAGGGCCACGCTGATGCCTTGGGTCAGCACCAGCACGGCGACCGCCAGCATCAGCAGCGCCTCGCCGCGGTCGTAGCGCCAGGCCTGGGCAAACGGGCCCGGCCGCAGCCCCGACAGCACGGCCACGATGATGGTCGCGGCCAGCACCGAGCGCGGCAGCCAGGCCAGCGCTTCGGCCAGCACCAGCAGCGCCAGGCCCATCAGCATGGCGATGAAGGCGATGCACATGCGCGTGCGTCCGCCCGCATCAAACAGCAGCACGCTGCGCGAGAAGCTGCCCGCCACCGGCATGCCGCCGCTGATGGAAGCCAGCAGGTTGGCGCCGGCCAATCCCCACAGTTCGCGGCGCGGCAGGATGCGCTGGGCGCGGCGGCGCGCCAGCGACTCGGCCACCGCCAGGCTGCTCACATAGGCCAGCAGCGCCAGCATCAGCGCGCCGGGCAGCATGGCCGCCCAAAGCCGCGCATCTAGCGGCGGCGCCGTCAGCGGCAGCGACAGCGTGGGCAGGGCCCCCACCAAGGCGACGCCGCGGAGCTGCACCTGCCCGGTATGGGCCAGGGCCATGGCGGCCAGCAGGACCAGCAGCGGCGCCAAGCGGGCCAGCGCGGCGGCCAGGGGCGCGCGCAACCAGCGGCGCAGCAGGCCGGGCAGGCCGGCGCGGGCCAGCAGCAGGAGCAGCAGCGCCGTGCCGCCGAACATCAGCGTCCAGGGGCGCCAGGCCCCATGGCTGGCGATCGCGCTGCGCAGCAATTCCGGCCATTCGAAACCGTGCGCCGGGCTGCCGACCAGGCCCGGCAACTGGCTGGCGGCGATGCTCAAGGTGGCGCCGGTCTCGAAGCCGTGCAGCACCGGTGCGCTCAGCAGCGAGGCCAGCGCATCCAAGCGCAGCAGAGCGGCCAGCGCCAGGACCACGCCCACTTCGGCCGCGAGCACCAGGCTCGCGTCCGCGGCGCCCACGTCCGCGGGCGCCTGGGCCAGGGCCTGCGCGATCATCAGCGCCAGCATGGCCACCGGCCCGACGCTCAGGAAGGGGCTGGAGCCCAGCGCCGCGTAGGCCAGCAGGGGCAGCAGGCTGGCGTACAGCCCGGCTTGCGGCGGCAGGCCGGCCAGCATGGCGTAGGCCAGGCTTTGCGGAATGAGCAGCACGCTGACGATGCAGGCGGCCAGCAGGTCGTCGCGCAGATAGTCCTGGGCATAACGCCGCCAGCGATCGCGCCAGGTGGCGGGGAGGGAGGACATGCGGGGACTGTACAAGCCAGGCGTCTCGCGCAGGCGCCTAGGACGGCATGTCCGGGCCCGGCAGATGCACCAGGCTGATCTGGCCCTGCGTGCAGGCGGCTTCGAAATCCTGTTCGATCTGCTGCAGGCTGGTGTCGGGCGCAGGATGGACGGCGGCCACGCCGATGGCGGCGTTGCGGCCCTGCGCCTTGGCCGAGTAGAGCAGCATGTCGGCCCAATTGACCGCCCGCTCCCAGGGCACGCTCAGGTTGTCGGGCATCAGCGGGAACTGCACGAAGCCGATGGACACGGACACCTGCAGCGCGCCGCTCTCGGTCTGGATTGCGCTGCCGCGCACGCCTTGCAGGACGCGCTCGGCCAGCAGGCGCAGATGCTCGTCCGGCAGCTTGCGCACGAACACCAGGAACTCTTCGCCGCCCCAGCGCACCACCAGGTCCTGCTCGCGGACCGCCACCTGGATGCGGTGCGCCACTTCCTTGATCACCACGTCGCCGGCGCCGTGGCCGTGCACGTCGTTGATCTGCTTGAAGTGATCGATGTCGATCATCAGCAGCGCGCCGTGGAACAGCTGCTGTTCCTGCTGCTCCATCACGGCCAGGAAATGGCGGCGGTTGGCCAGGTCGGTGAGCGGATCGCGCTCGCTTTGGGCCTTCAGCAGGGCCTGGTTGCGGCGCAGCTGTCGGTTGCTCAGGCGCAGCCTGCGCATCAACAGCACGATGGCCAGCAGCGACAGCGCGGCCAGCGCGGCTACGCTCATGCCGAGCTTTTGCCCCAGCCTGGCGTTGTCGAGCTGTTGCTCCTTGAGCTCGTGCTGGCGCTGCAGCAACTCGAGGTCGCGCTGCTTGCGGGCGCTGTCATAGGTGCGGCTCAGCGTTTGCAGCGAGGCGTCGCGTGCGCGGTCGTTGGCCTCCTGCTGCAGCATGCGCTCCTGGTGGAAGAGCTTGAGCGCCTCGAGCGGCTGGCTGACCCCGGTCCAGGCTTCGTCCAGCTCGCGCAACTCGCGTATGCGCCGGGTCGTGTCCAGGTTGTTTTCGCCCGTGCTGGCGGTCAGGGCGATCTCGTGCCGGGCCTCCTCGAAGCGGCCCAGCGCGATCAAGGCGTGGCCGCTGTTCAGGTGAGCCACGTGCTCGGCCTGCTGATCCTTGTAATGCTGCAGGACCGGGATCGCCAAGCGGGCCAGTTCGAGCGCCTTTTGCGGCTTCTCGCTGATCAGGTAGGCATCGCTGAGGTTGACCCGGGCCATGGCCGCCAGATAGGCCGCATGCGCGGACTCCGCGGTCGCCAGGCAATCGTCCAGGATGCGGATGCGCTCGCTGGTGTCGCCTTGCAGGCGCAGGACACGGCTCTCGAAGAACTTGATGTATCCGTTCACGACCGGATGGCTCAGGCTCAGCTCCAGCGCCTGGCCGATGTGGATCTGCGCCTGCTCTCTTTGATCGCCGACGCCCTCGCTGCGGGCCAGTATGGCCAGCGACACGGCGCGGCGCAAGGTGCTGTGGGTGGCTTCGGCCAGCCGAACCATGCGCTGCGACAGCACGACCGCGTTGGCGTTGGCGCCCAGCCCCAGTTGTTCACGCTCCAGCATGTCCAGCGCGGCCCAGGCGCTCAGGGCGTCGCAGCCCTTGGCGACGCTGTCGGCTTCCTGGCCGTCCTCGCAGGGCGGGGCGAGCTGGGCCAGGACGCGTTTGGCACCGGCGTAGGCTTGCGGATTCAAGCCCTTGCGCAGGGCAATCATGGCCTGGACGAGCTCGCTGCGGGGCGTCGGATGGCCCGCGCTCTCCAGCTGCGATGCCAGCTGCTGCGCGGAGTCAATGTCGCCGCTGGTGAGGTGGGCCAGGGCCATCTGCACCAGCAGCGACTGGTAGATCGGATGCAGCCTGACGTCGCGATGGTCGCGCGTCGCGTCGCCGGCCAGTTCCACGCGCAGCAACTCCATGCTGCGCAGGCTTTCCTCGGGCACGACGATGCTGCTGAGCCCCAGGTCGTCAATGCGAGCCGCCAGCCCCGATTCGTCGAAATCGCGCTTCGCCTCGGGTTCGGCGGCGTGAGCGGCCGGGGTCGGCCCGGCGATCGTGCCCAGCGCCAGCACGGCCATGGCAAGCGCGCGGCGCAAATACGGAACCTTCATGCGGGCACCTCCTGCGGCTCATGCCAGGAGGGCGGTCCCTGCAGCGCAATCAGCCGGACCTGCTGGTCCTGCCAGGCCGTCTCGAGATGCGCAACGATGTCGACCAGCGCCGCCTCGTCGCCGGCCGACAGCGCCTGCACGCCGTAGGCCTTGTTGCGGCCGTGGGCCTTGGCCAGGTACATGGCGGTATCGACCATGTCGATGGCGCGCTCCCAGTTCAGGCTCAGGTCGAAGGGTGCCAGGGGCAGGCACGCAAAGCCGATGGAGGCGGTCACGCCGATGCTGCGGTTCTCGTGCTGGACGCGGGTGCCGCCGATCAGGTCCAGCAGCCGCTGCGCCAACACCTGCGCCTGCGTCAGGTCGTGCGAGGCCACTACGATCAGAAACTCCTCGCCGCCCCAGCGCACCACCAGGTCTTCCGCCCGCAGGGCGGCCCGGATGCGCTGCGCCACCTCGACCAGCACGCTGTCGCCGGCTGCGTGGCCGAAGCGGTCGTTGATGCGCTTGAAGTGGTCGATGTCGATCAGGAACAGGCTGCCGTTGAGCTTGCCGCCCTGCGTCAGCGCCTTGATCGCGGACTGGAAATGGCGCCGGTTGGCCAGGCCGGTGAGCGGATCGCGCTCGGCCTGGATCTTGAGCGCCTCATTGGTCGTGGCCAGGGCCTGGTTGGTGCGGTGCACCCGGCGGTAGCCCGAGGCCACCAGGCCCATGGAGACGGCAATGCAGGCGCCCAGCGCGATCCACAGCTTGAGCTTGAGCCTGCTGGAGCGCAGTTGCTCGTTCTTGAGCGCGTTGTCGCGGTTCAGCAATTCGATGGCCTTGGCGCGCTGTTCGGCGTCGAAACGCTCCTGCGCTTCCAGCACCAGCTTGCGCGAATCCTCGCGCAGGATCTGGTCGATCAACTGCCGGTATTGGTGAAAGGCCGCGATGGCCTTGGCCGGCTCGCCCGCCTTTTCCAAGGCCATGCCGTATTCATTCAGCAGGCTGGCGGTGTAGTGGTCGACTCCCAGGCTGCGCGACATCTCCAGGGCGTGGTTGACGTCTTGCTCGCCCTCCTGCAGCCGGCCCAGGGCCATCTTGGCCAGCCCCATGTTGTGGGTGGCCACGCTTTCCTGGCTGAGGTTGCCGGTGCGGCGCGACAGCGCAATGGCGGTTTCGGCGTGCGCGATGGCGTCCTGGTAGCGGTGCCGGTCGAGCAGCATGTCGGCCTCGTTGCCGTGCGCTTGCGCAATCAGGTTGTCGTTGGCGGTCAGTTCGGCGTAGTGCAGCGCCTTGTTCGTGGCGTCCTGGTTGCGCTCCGGATCCTGCAGCACGATGCCCATGGTGTTGTAGACCTCGTAGAGCAGCGCGGGGTCGGGGTCCTTGTTGGCCTCCCGCAAGGCCTGGGCCGCGGCGTCCGTCGCGCGGTCCAGCTGCTGGGCGCCGAAGTAGGCGGCGGCCAGCTTGGAGAGGGCCGTGGCGCGCCGCCACGACTCGTTCATCTTGTCGGCCACGCTCAGCGAAGAGATGGCCCAGGCCACCGATTCGTCCGCGCGTCCCAGCGCAAAGTCGATCCGCGACAGCATGGTCTGGGTCAGGAACTGCAGGCGCAGCGGAACGACGTTCAGGTCGATCTCGTGCCGGCTCAGCGGCTCCAGCAGCTTGTGGGCCTCCAGCATCTGGCCGTGCTCCTGCAGCCGATCGGCGCGTATGCTCAGCAGCAGCAGATGCGCCGCGACGGACTGCGGGTTGTCGGGCCACTGGGCCAGGTCGCTTTCCAGCGCGCTGTTGAACGCATCGTCGTGCAACACGGCGACGAGCCGGGCCCTGGCCGTCTCGATCTGCAGGCGCTCCAGGCTGCCGGCGGCGCTTTTGTCGAGCAGGCCTCGCAATGCGAGCCGGGTGTCATTCGGACGGATCTGGGCCTGGCGTTCCAGCCGGGTCAGTTCGGCGTCCTGCTGTTGGGACAGCGCCTGCATCGGCGCCGCGGACGGCGTCGGCATTTCGGGTTGGCAGGCCGAGAAACTCAGCACGCCAAACAACAGGGGCAGGCAAAGGGCGCGTGAGACCTTGACCCTGGTCCGGCGCGCTGCGGGAATTGGCCGAGATTCTTCCAATGAGGGGTACATCGACTTCAAGTGTCTCCCAGCCTGCCTGCCGTATGGCAGAGCAAAGTGGAACTATTTCTCTTCTGCGGTGATTTTGATTCAGAACCGCTATCCCCAAGACTGATCAGATTTCGATTTATCTTGGGGAAAACGCGCAGGTTTGGCATTGATACTTTCTTGATACCGTATCCGGCAGCTTCTACGCGGGCTTGAGGTCGGGTTCCATAAGCTGTCGGGCATTCATTTTGGCGAGACCACCATGGACTTGATTTACATCGCACTGAGTCTGGCGCTTTTCGGCCTGGCCGTTGGCCTGGCACTCGTCAGCCACAACCTGGAGAACAAATCATGATGCTCCTGTACTGGCTGAGCGGTCTGGCTGCGGCGGGCCTGTTTGTCTATCTTGTTTATGCGCTGCTGCGCGCAGAGGAGTTCTGAGCCATGAATGCATTGGCATGGATGAATCTGGCGCTGTTCCTCGGCGTGCTGATCGCGCTGGCCTGGCCGCTGGCCAAAGGCCTGAGCGCCGTGGCCTCGGGCCGGCTGCCTTCGTGGATGCACAAGGTCGAGGGCGTGTTCTACCGCCTCGCCGGCGTGGACCCGGATGAAGGCATGCACTGGAAGACCTACGCCTTGGGCGTGCTGCTGTTCAATTTCCTGGGCGTGCTGGTCGTTTACGCCTTGCAGCGGCTGCAGGCGGTGCTGCCGCTCAATCCGCAGGCGATGCCGGCCGTCACGCCGGACTCGGCGTTCAACACCGCCATCAGCTTCGTGACCAACACCAACTGGCAGGGTTACGGCGGCGAGTCCACCATGAGCTACCTGGTCCAGATGCTGGCGCTGACGGTGCAGAACTTCCTCTCCGCGGCCACCGCCATTGCGGTCGTGTTCGCGCTGGTGCGCGGCTTCACGGGCAAGCTGGCCACGCACGTTGGCAACTTCTGGGCCGACCTGACGCGCGTCACCCTGTGGGTGCTGCTGCCGATCTCGCTCGTGTTTGCCTTGTTCCTGGTCGGCCAGGGCGTGATCCAGAACTTCGACGCCTACAAGGACGTCACGACGCTGGAAGTCAACCACTACCAGAACCCCAAGGTCGACGCCGCCGGGCAGCCGATCAAGGACGCCCAGGGCAACCCGGTCACCGAGCCCGCGCAGACGGCCACGCAGCAGCTCGCCATGGGTCCGGTGGCCTCGCAGGAGGCCATCAAGATGCTGGGCACCAACGGCGGCGGCTTCTTCAACGCCAACTCGGCCCATCCCTATGAGAACCCGACGGCGCTGGCCAACTTCGTGCAGATGCTGTCGATCTTCCTGATCCCGGCGGCCCTGTGCTTCATGTTCGGCCAGCTGGTCGGCGATTCGCGCCAGGGCGTCGCCATCCTGGCGGCGATGGTGATCATGTTCGTGCCGGCGGTCATCGTGACCACGGGGGCCGAGCAGGCCGGCAATCCCTTGCTGAACTCCCTGGGTGTCGACCAGGCCCAGAGCGCCACCCAGCCGGGCGGCAACATGGAAGGCAAGGAAACGCGCTTCGGCATCAACGCGACCTCGCTGTTCGTGGTGGTCACGACATCCGCCTCTTGCGGCGCCGTCAACGCCATGCACGACTCGCTGACGCCGGTCGGCGGCATGGTTCCGCTGATCATGATGCAGCTGGGCGAGGTGGTGTTCGGCGGCGTGGGCTCGGGCCTGTACGGCATGCTGGTGTTCGCGATCCTGGCCGTGTTCATCGCCGGCCTGATGATCGGCCGCACGCCTGAGTACCTGGGCAAGAAGATCGAGAAGTTCGAGATGAAGATGGTTTCCATCGCCATTCTCGTCACGCCCCTGGTGGTGCTGGTGGGCACGGCCGTGGCGGTGCTGTCGGCGGACGGCAAGGCCGGCATCGCCAACCCGGGCGCGCACGGTTTCTCCGAAATTCTTTACGCCCTGACCTCCTCGGGCAACAACAACGGCAGCGCCTTCGCCGGACTGTCGGCCAACACGCCCTTCTACAACGTCCTGCTGGGCATCGTGATGTGGCTGGGCCGGTTCGGCGTGATCGTGCCGGTGCTGGCCATGGCCGGCAGCCTGGCCGCGAAGAAGCGCATCCCCGTGAGCAGCGGCACCCTGCCCACGCACAACCCCCTGTTCGTGGCCTTGCTGATCGGTGCGGTCTTGCTGGTGGGCCTGCTGAACTACGTGCCTGCCCTGGCACTGGGTCCCATCGTCGAACAGCTGCAGCTGTTGAAGGCTTGAGGCCATCCATCATGACAAGCAAAAAATCTCTCTCCCTGTTTGATCCGGTGCTGGTCAAGCCGGCCCTGGCGCAGTCTTTTGCCAAGCTGGACCCGCGCGTGCAATGGCGCAACCCGGTCATGTTCGTGGTCTTCATCGGCTCGATCCTGACCAGCATCCTGTGGGCCTTGAGCCTGAGCCAGCCCGAGGTCGCCGGCGTCGAGGGCTCCGGCTTCATGCTGTCGATCTCGCTGTGGCTGTGGTTCACGGTGCTGTTCGCCAACTTCGCCGAAGCGCTGGCCGAAGGCCGCTCCAAGGCGCAGGCCGCCTCGCTGCGCGGCCTCAAGACCCAGACCTGGGCCAAGAAGCTGCAGGAGCCCCAGCACGGCGCCAAGTGGAACCCGGTGCAGTCCAACGAACTGCGCAAGGGCCAGGTCGTGCTGGTCGAGACCGGCGACATGATTCCGCTCGACGGCGAAGTCATCGAGGGCGTGGCCTCGGTGGACGAGTCCGCCATCACCGGCGAATCGGCCCCCGTGATCCGCGAATCGGGCGGCGACTTCTCGGCCGTCACCGGCGGCACGCGCGTGCTGTCGGACTGGCTGGTGGTGCGCATCACCGTGAACCCCGGCGAGTCCTTTCTGGACCGCATGATCGCCATGGTCGAAGGCGCCAAGCGCCAGAAGACTCCCAACGAGATCGCGCTGAGCATCCTGCTGGTGGCGCTGACGCTGGTGTTCCTGGTCGTGACCGTGACGCTGCTGCCCTACTCGATGTTCAGCGTCGAGGCGGCCGGCGCCGGCACGGTGGTGTCGATCACCGCGCTGGTGGCCCTGCTGGTGTGCCTGATTCCGACCACCATCGGCGGCCTGCTGTCCGCCATCGGCGTGGCCGGCATGAGCCGCATGATGCAGGCCAACGTGATCGCCACCTCCGGCCGCGCGGTCGAGGCCGCCGGCGACGTGGACGTGCTGATGCTCGACAAGACCGGCACCATCACGCTGGGCAACCGCCAGGCCAGCACCTTCGTGCCGGCCCCCGGCGTGAGCGAGCAGTCGCTGGCCGACGCGGCCCAGCTGTCCTCGCTGGCGGACGAAACGCCCGAGGGCCGCAGCATCGTCGTGCTGGCCAAGCAGCGCTTCGGCCTGCGCGAGCGCGAGATGAGCAGCCTGCACGCCAGCTTCGTGCCCTTCACGGCGCAGACCCGCATGAGCGGTGTCGACTTCGGCGAGCCGGCGGCGCCCAACCGCAGCATCCGCAAGGGTGCGGCCGATGCGATCCGCCGCTACGTCGAGCAGGTCGGCGGCAGCTTCCCCAATGAAGTCTCGCTGGCGGTCGACGAAGTGGCCCGCCGCGGCAGCACGCCGCTGGTGGTGGCCGAGCTCAAGGCCGGCGCGGTGCGCGTGCTGGGCGTGGTCGAGCTCAAGGACATCGTCAAGGGCGGCATCAAGGAGCGCTTCGCCGAGCTGCGCCGCATGGGCATCAAGACCGTGATGATCACCGGCGACAACAAGCTCACCGCCGCGGCGATCGCTGCCGAAGCCGGCGTCGACGACTTCCTGGCCGAGGCCACGCCCGAAGCCAAGCTGAAGATGATTCGCGACTACCAGGCCGAAGGCCGCTTGGTGGCCATGACCGGCGACGGCACCAACGACGCCCCCGCCCTGGCGCAGGCCGACGTGGCCGTGGCCATGAACTCGGGCACGCAGGCCGCCAAGGAGGCCGGCAACATGGTGGACCTGGACTCCAACCCCACCAAGCTGCTGGAGATCGTCGAGACCGGCAAGCAGCTGCTGATGACGCGCGGCTCGCTGACGACCTTCTCGATCGCCAACGACGTGGCCAAGTACTTCGCCATCATCCCGGCCATGTTCGTGGGCGTCTACCCGCAGTTGGTGTCGCTCAACGTGATGGCGCTGCACAGCCCCAGCTCGGCCATTTTGTCCGCGGTGATCTTCAACGCCCTGATCATCGTGGCGCTGATTCCGCTGGCGCTCAAGGGCGTGGCCTACCGGCCCATCGGCGCGGCCGCGCTCCTGCGCCGCAATCTGGCGATCTATGGCGTGGGCGGCCTGATCGTGCCCTTCATCGGCATCAAGGCGATCGACATGATCCTGGTGGCCCTGCATCTGGTTTGAGGACTTTTTGATGAACAAGCTCATTCGTCCCGCCCTCGTGATCTTTGCGCTGATCAGCGTGCTCACCGGGCTGATCTATCCGGCCGTCGTGACCGGCCTGGCGCAAGCCCTGTTCCCGCGCCAGGCGGCCGGCTCCCTGATCGAACGCGAGGGCCAGGTGGTCGGCTCTGCGCTGATCGGGCAAAACTTCAGCGAGCCGCGCTATTTCTGGGGCCGTCCATCGGCCACCTCGCCGCAGAGCGACAACGCCGCCAACTCCAGCGGCTCCAACCAGGGGCCGACCAATCCGGCGCTGGTCGATGCCGTCAAGGGCCGCATCGCCGCGCTGCGCGAGGCCGATCCCGGCAACAGCGCGCCCGTGCCGGCCGATCTGGTGACGGCCTCGGCCAGCGGCCTGGATCCCGAGATCACCATCGCCGCGGCCCAGTACCAGGCGGCGCGCGTGGCGCGCGTGCGCGGCCTGTCGGTCGAGCAGGTGCAGCAGCTGATCGCCGAGAACACGCAAGGACGCGACCTGGCCATGCTGGGCGAGCCCCGCGTGAACGTGCTGCGCCTCAATCTGGCGCTGGACCACCTCAAACGCTGACGCCTGACCGATCCAATGCCTGAAGCCCAAAGACCCGACCCCGACGCTCTGCTCGCGCAACTGCGCGAGGAAGAGTTGTCGGCGGTGCGGGGCAAGCTGCGCATCTATTTCGGTTCTTCGGCGGGCGTAGGCAAGACCTACGCCATGCTGTTGGCGGCGCGCAAGCTGAAGGAAGAGGGCACGCCGGTGCTGATCGGCGTGGTCGAGACCCATGGCCGCGGCGAGACCGCGGCCCTGCTCGAGGGCCTGGAAGTGCTGCCGCCGCGCATGGTCGAGTACCGCGGCAAGGAGCTGCCCGAGTTCGACCTGGACGCGGTGCTGGAGCGCCAGCCGCCCATGGTGCTGGTCGACGAGCTGGCGCATTCCAACGTGCCCGGATCGCGCCATGCCAAGCGCTGGCAGGACGTCGAGGAGCTGTTGGCGCGCGGTATCAATGTCTACAGTGCCCTCAACGTCCAGCACCTCGAGAGCCTCAACGACGTGGTTGGCGGCATCACCGGCGTGCGGGTCAACGAGACGGTGCCCGACACCTTCTTCGACGCCGCCACCGAGGTTGTGCTGGTCGACACGCCGGCGGACGAGCTGCTGTCGCGCCTGCAGGCCGGCAAGGTCTACATGGGGCCGCAGGCCGAGCGCGCGGCGCGCAACTTCTTCCGCAAGGGCAATCTGATGGCCCTGCGCGAGATCGCGCTGCGCCGCACTGCCGACCGCGTCGAAGACGATGTGCAGGCCTGGCGCAGCACCGAACGCATCGCCCAGGTCTGGAAGACCGAGGCGTCCATCCTGTGCGCGGTGGGCCAGGGCGCCGAATCTGAAAGCGTGGTGCGCAGCGCCGCGCAGCTGGCGCAGCAGCTGAACGTGAGCTGGCATGCCGTGGCGGTGGAGACGCCGGCCATGCAGCGCCAGCCCGAGGCGGTGCGCGACCGCATGCTTAAAGTCCTGCGCCTGGCCCACGAGCTGGGCGCCAGCACCGCGACGCTGAACGCGCAGGACCTGGCCACCGCCCTGGTGCAGCACGCGCGCGAGCACAACCTCTCCAAGCTGGTGCTGGGCCGTCCGGCCGAGGCCGGCCATTGGACGCGGCGCCTGCGCCTGTGGTCCGGCCGCTCGCTGCCGCGCCGCCTGGCCGAGGTGGCGCCCGACTTGGACCTGATCCTGGTGGCCGCGCCGCCCGCCGCCGCGCAGCGCCGCAGCGAGCAGGCCATGAGCGGCGCGCGGGCCGATGCCCATGCGGCCGAGCGCGAGGCGCTGGAGCGCGAGCAGGACTGGCGCCAGCGGACGCGCCGCTACGCGCTGGCCATCGCGGCCTGCGGCGCCATCACGCTGCTGGCCTGGCCGCTGCAGTCCCGCTTTGCGCAGGCCAATATCGTGATGCTGTTCCTGCTCGCCGTGGTGGGCGTGGCTTTGCGGCTGGGGCGCGGTCCGGCCGTGGTGGCGAGCTTCCTGAGCGTGGGCCTGTTCGATTTCTTCTTCGTCGACCCCAAGCTCAGCTTTGCCGTCTCGGACGTGCAGTACCTGCTCACCTTCGTCGTGATGCTGGCGGTGGGCCTGGTGATCGGGCAGTTGACGGCCGGCCTGCGCTACCAGGCCAAGGTGTCGGCCGATCGCGAATCGCGTTCGCGCGCGCTGTTCGAGCTCACCAGCGACCTGGCCAGCGCCCTGCAGACCGAGGCGGTGCTCGACGTGGCCGAGACCACGCTGGCGCGCGAAGTGCACGGCCAGGCGCTGCTCTACGTGCTGGACCTGAACGACAGCCTGCAGGTCTCGCCGCACCTGGCGCAGCTGAACGGCGTCGAGCCGCCCGACGTGGGTACGGCGCGCTGGGTGCTCGATCACATGCAGCCGGCCGGACTCTCGACCGACACCCTGGCCGGCAGCGCCTGGTTCTACCTGCCGCTGACGGCTCCGATGCGCACCCGCGGCGTGCTGGCGCTCAGGCCGCGCGCGATCCGCAGCGTGATGCTGCCCGAGTTGCGCGCCCAGCTCGAGACCTATGCCCGCATCATCGGCCAGGCGCTGGAGCGCGTGCACTACGTCGAGGTGGCGCAGCAGGCGCTGGTGCACATCGAGTCCGAGCGGCTGCGCAACTCGCTGCTGTCGGCGCTCTCGCACGACCTGAGGACGCCGCTGGCGGTGGTCTACGGCCTGGCGCAGACCTTGTCCGGCATGGCCGACCTGCCGCAGGCGGCGCGCGAGATGAGCGACTCGCTGCGCCAGCAGGCCCAGCGCATCGGCGCCATGGTCAACAACCTGCTCGACATGGCGCGCCTGCAAAGCGGCGTCGTGCAGCTGAACCGGCAATGGCAGCCGGTCGAGGAGGTGGTGGGCGTGGCCCTGCAGGCCATGCAGCAAAGCCTGCAGGGGCATGAGCTGGTGCTGGACATCCCGCACGAGCTGCCGCTGGTCAACCTCGACTCGGTGCTGGCCGAGCGCGTGCTGTGCAACCTGCTGGAGAACGCGGTCAAGTACACCCCGCCGGGTAGCCGCATCCTGATTGCTGCCGAGCGCCATGACGATGAACTGCGCCTGAGCGTGTCCGACAATGGTCCGGGCCTGCCCGCCGGCCGCGAGGAAGCCCTGTTTGCCAAGTTCACGCGCGGCGAGCGCGAATCGAGCACGCCGGGCGTGGGCCTGGGCCTGGCGATCTGCCGGGCTATCGTCGAGGCCCACGGCGGGCGCATCTGGGCCGAACGCAGCCTGGAGGGCGGCGCAGCGTTCGTTTTGAGTTTGCCCCTGGGGGAACCGCCGCCCCTGCTGTCGGAGTCGGAAGACCATGAGTGATCCCCATCCTGTTGCCCTGCTGGTCGAAGACGAGGCCAGCATCCGGCGCTTCGTGCGCATGGCCCTGGAGGCCGAAGGCTGGCAGGTGCACGAGGCCGAATCGGTGCGCCAGGGCCTGGTGGACGCCGGCACGCGCCATCCCGACTTGGTGATTCTCGACCTGGGCCTGCCCGATGACAGCGGTATCAATTATTTGAAAGACCTGCGCAGCTGGACCAGCGTGCCGGTGATCGTGCTGTCGGCGCGCGCCGGCGAGGACGACAAGATCGCCGCGCTGGACGCCGGCGCCGACGACTACCTGACCAAGCCTTTCGGCGTCGGCGAGCTGATGGCGCGCGTGCGCGTGGCCCTGCGCCGCAGCCAGGCGGCCGGCCGCGGCGCGGAGGTGGCGCAGACGCGCTTCTCGTTCGGCGACGTCGAGGTCGACATGGCCGGACGCCGCGTCCTGCGGTCCGGCGAGCAGGTGCACCTGACGCCGACCGAGTACCGCCTGCTGACCTACCTGATCGCCAACGCCGGCAAGGTCCTGACGCACCGGCAGCTGCTCAAGGCCGTGTGGGGGCCCTCGCATGTCGACAGCAACCATTACCTGCGCGTCTACATGGGCAACCTGCGCCAGAAGCTCGAAAAGGAACCGGCCAGCCCGCAGCATTTGTTGACGGAAACGGCCGTTGGTTACCGATTGATGCCCTGAAGCCGCGCCGCCCTCGTCTATGCTTTCACGTTTTCCGAGCAACGGTTTCGAGAGACGCGAATGCAAATCACGGCCAACGGCATCAGCCTGGAAGTCGAAGACCATGGCCCCGTCAACGGGAGGCCCCTGCTGCTCATCATGGGCCTGGGCATGCAGCTGGTGGCCTGGAGCCCGGGGTTCATTGACCGCCTGGTGGCCAGGGGTTTCCGGGTCATACGCTTCGACAACCGCGACATCGGCCTGAGCCAGCGTTTCGACGCCCTGGGCGTGCCCAACCTGGCGCTGGCCACGATGCGTCAGCTGATGCACCTGCCCCAGCAAAGCCCCTATACCGTGGCCGACATGGCGGCCGACGCGGCCGGCGTGCTGGACGCGCTGGGCATTGCCCGCGCCCACGTCTGCGGCGCGTCCATGGGCGGCATGATCGCCCAGCACCTGGCCGCCAGCCATCCCGAGCGCGTGCAAAGCCTGACGCTGATGATGACCACCAGCGGCGCCCGCCACCTGCCCGGCCCCACGCTCAAGGTGCAGGCCGCCATGATGGCCCGGCCGCGTACGCGCGATGCGGCCGCATTGACGGCGCATTTCGTGCATCTGTATCACCTGATCGGCAGCCCGGGCCACCCCATGCCGGAGGGCTGGCTGGAGCGCCTGGTGCAGGAGTCGCTGCAGCGCGCCTACCGGCCCAAGGGCATGCTGCGCCAGCTGATGGCCATCCTGGCCGACGGCGACCGCTCAGGCCTGCTGGCGCAGATCCAGGCGCCCACGCAGATCATCCACGGCGACGCGGACCCGCTGGTGCCGGTGCCGGCGGCGTCGGACCTGGCCGTCAAGATCAAGGGCGCCGCGCTGGACCTGGTGCCCGGCATGGGGCACGACCTGCCGCCCGCGCTGTGGCCTCGCTTCGTGGACGACATCTGCCAGGCGGCCGCGCGCGGCTGAAAGCGTGCGCGAGGCGAGTTTGCGTTACAGTGCCGAGGCTCGAATTGCATCAAAAAGTCGTAAAGATGCGCTTGCAGCGACGCTGCTCGTTTGTCAATAACCCATCAGCGCCACTATGCCTTCAGCCAATCCCGCGGGTGTTCCGCACGCTCGCCATGGCCTTGGTTTCCTGACCCTTGGCGCCATCGGCGTCGTCTACGGCGACATCGGCACCAGCCCGCTCTACACCGTGTCCGAGATCTTCCAGCCCGCCACCGGCGTGCCGCTGGATGCGGTCAACATCACGGGGGCGATCTCGGCCATCATCTGGGCGCTGATGTTCGTCGTGACGCTCAAGTACGTGGTGCTGATTCTGCGCGCCGACAACCGCGGCGAGGGCGGCGGCCTGGCGCTGACGGCGCTGGCCTCGCATGCCGTGGCGTCCAAGGCGCGCCTGCGCCACACCCTGCTGCTGCTGGGCGTGTTCGGCGCCACGCTGTTCTACGGCGACAGCATCATCACGCCGGCGATTTCGGTGATGGGCGCGATCGAGGGCCTGGAGGTCGCGGCGCCTGCGCTCAAGAGCTATGTGCTGCCGATCTCGCTGGTGATCCTGGTCGGCCTGTTCCTGATCCAGCGCTTCGGCACCAGCGCGGTGGGCAAGATCTTCGGCCCGGTGCTGGTGGTCTGGTTTCTCGTCATCGCCGCGATCGGCCTCGACCACATCCGCGCCCAGCCGCAGATCCTGGCGGCCCTCAATCCGTTCAATGCGGTGCATTTCCTGCTCGCGCGCGGCTGGCATGTGTTCGCCGCCGTCGGCGCCATCTGCCTGGCGCTGACCGGCGCAGAGGCGCTCTACGCCGACATGGGACATTTCGGCGCCAAACCGATCCGCCTGGCCTGGAGCTTCCTGGTGATGCCCTCGCTGGCGCTGAACTACATGGGCCAGGGCGCGCTGCTGATCAGCGACCCGAGCGCGATCGAGAACCCTTTCTACCGGCTGTTTCCGGAGTCGCTGGTGCTGCCCACGGTGATGCTGGCGGCCTTTGCCGCGGTGATCGCCTCGCAGGCCGTGATCTCGGGCGCCTACTCGATGACCAAGCAGGCCATCCAGCTCGGCTTCCTGCCGCGCATGCACGTGCACTACACCTCGGCGCGCGAGGTCGGCCAGATCTACATGCCCAGCGTCAACTGGACCCTGATGATCGGCGTGATGATCGCGGTGCTGGGCTTCGGCAGCTCGGCGGCGCTGGCCGGCGCCTATGGCATCGCGGTCACCATGACCATGCTGATCACCACGGTGCTGACCTTCTTCGTCATCCACGACGGCTGGAAGCTGCCGCCGGCGGTGACCTACCCGGCCACGGCCTTCTTCCTCGTGGTCGACACCCTGCTGGTGTCGGGCTGCGCGATCAAGTTCCTCGACGGCGGCTGGTTCCCGCTGGCCATGGGCCTGGGCCTGTTCGTCGTCATGAGCACCTGGGCGCGCGGGCGCGAGCTGCTGATGAGCAGCATCCGCCGCGACGGCCTGGACCTGCTGCCCTTCATCAAGAGCCTCGACCATGCCGGCGCCAACCGCGCCCTGCGCACGGCGGTGTATGCGGTGGCCAATCCCGACACCGTGCCGCAGGCCTTGCTGCACAACCTCAAGCACAACCAGGTGCTGCACGAGAAGAACCTGGTCATGACCGTGGTGTTCCACGAGGTGCCCTTCGTGACGGACAGCGAGCGCGTCGACCTGGAGCCCCTGGCGCCCGATTTCTGGCGCGTGACGCTGCACTTCGGCTTCATGGACCAGCCCGACGTGCCCAAGGCGCTGGCGCTGTGCGAGGCCAAGGGCCTGCACGTGCCGCCGCTCGAGACCAGCTACTTCCTCAGCCGCGAAACCGTGGTGCCCAAGGCCGGCGCCGGCATGGCGCATTGGCGCGAGCGCCTGTTCTCCACCATGACCCAGAACGCCGGCGGCGTGGCCGAATTCTTCTGCCTGCCCGACAATGCCGTGGTCGAACTCGGCAGCCGCGTTCAGCTCTAAACCTCTCACAGCCTCTCACTGATTTACCTGCCCCGCCTCGGCGGGGCTTTTTTGTCTCCCTTGCCATGAACATCCAGGTCAACGAAGAACTGCGCGCCTATATCGATCCCCTGACCCCCGACGAGCACCAGGCGCTGGAGCGCAGCCTGCTGGCCGAAGGCTGCCGCGACGCGCTGGTGCTGTGGGGCGAGGTGCTGGTCGACGGCCACAACCGTTACGGCATCTGCCAGCAGCACGGCATTCCGTTCCGCACCGTGCAGGCCGCGCATTTCAAGTCGCTCGACGACGTGCACCTGTGGATGATCGACCAAACCCTGGGCCGGCGCAGCGTGTCCGACTACCAGCGCGGCGTGCTGGCCCTGCGCAAGAAGGAGATCGTCGCCGCCAGGCGCGAGGCCCTGCTGGCGGCGTCGGCGCAGACACCGGCCGCCGAAGCCTCCGACATGGTGCCCAACGTTGAATCTGAACAGGCGCCGGCCGCAGTGCCGCCACCCGAGCCACTGAACACGCGCGAAGCCGTTGCCAAGGCGGCACGCATCAGCAGCGCCCAAGTCGTGATGATCGAGAAGATCCAGAAGCAGGCCGCGCCCGAACTCGTGGCCGCGCTCAAGACCGGCGAACTCTCGCTCAACGCCGCCGCCGCGGTGGCCAGCCTGCCCGCCGAGGCGCAGGCGGAAGCCGTGGCCGGCGGCAAGGACGAACTGCGCCGCGTCGCCAAGCAGGTGCGCGAGGCCAAGCGCAAGCCGCGCGCCGAGGAGGCGACCGAGCAAGCCGAAGGTCCGGCTGAAGAAGCCGATGTGGCCAGCCTGCAGGCCCGTGTGCAGGCCTTGACGGCCGAGAACGAGGCGCTCAAGGCCGAAGTGGCTCGGCTCAAGGCGCAGCTGTCGGCGACCGATTCGGTCTATTGATCCTGTCCGCGTTCACTGCCCAGCCGGCGGCTGCCACAACTCGACCTTGTTCCCCTCCGGGTCGATCACCCAGGCGAACTTGCCGTATTCGGAGTCGTCGATCTTGTCGAGCACCTGGCAGCCTTCCGCCTTCAGCGCTGCGACCAGCGCATGCAGGTCGTCGACGCGGTAGTTGACCATGAACGGCGCCTGGCTCGGCGCGAACTGGTCGCTGCTTTCCGGGTTGATGGCCCAGGCCGTCGTCCCCCCGGTCGGCTGGCCTTTCGCATCGATCCAATCGAATGCCGCGCCGCCCCAGGCCTGCACATCGATGCCCAGGTGGCGCTTGTACCAAGCCCGCAACGCGGGCGCGTCCTTGGCCTTGAAAAAGATTCCGCCTATGCCGGTGACACGCTTCATGTGAACCTCGGGGCCGTGAATTTGGGGAGGCGATTATCGCTCGGGGTACCCCCATTTGCCCAGGCCGAATGGACAGCCTGAATTCGCATACAAAAGTTTGCTGATGGATCCATCGGCGCAACGGGTCAAACGTTCAATGAGGCGTCACAAGGGCTGCCTAGAGTGCAGGGCGTGCACAGCGTGCACCCAGGGCACGGATATTCGTGCTCATCCGCAGCCGACCCTCACCCCACCAGGAGTTTGCATGTTCAGCAAGACCACACTCGCCGCTTTCGCCGCACTGGCCCTCAGCCTGGGCGCCGCCGCCCGCGCTGACACCACCCTCACCGTCTACACGGCGCTGGAGGCCGACCAGATCAAGGCCTACCAGGCGGCCTTCGAGCAGGAGAACCCCGGCATCAAGATCAAGTGGGTGAGGGATTCCACCGGCATCATCACCGCCCGCCTGCTGGCCGAGAAGGCCGCCCCGCAGGCCGACGTGGTGATGGGCGTGGCCGCCAGCTCGCTGCTGGTGCTGGAAGGCGAAGGCATGCTCACGCCCTACACCCCCAAGGGCGTGGAGCAACTGAGCAAGCAGTATGTGGACGATGCCAGGCAGCCCAGCTGGGTGGGCATGGACGTGTGGGGTGCCACGCTGTGCTTCAACACGGTGGAAGCCGCCAAGCTGGGCCTGAAGAAGCCCGAGAGCTGGAAGGACCTGACCAAGCCCGAGTACAAGGGCCACATCGTGATGCCCAACCCGGCCTCCAGCGGCACGGGCTACTTTGACGTGACCGCCTGGCTGAAGATGTTCGGCGAGAGGGACGGCTGGGCCTACATGGACAAGCTGCACGACAACATCGCCCAGTACACCCACTCCGGCTCCAAGCCCTGCAAGCAGGCGGCGGCCGGCGAATTCCCGATCGGCATCGCCTTTGAATACCGCGCAGCCAAGCTGAAGGAAGGCGGCGCGCCCATCGACCTCGTCTTCCCCAAGGAAGGCCTGGGCTGGGACGTGGAGGCCACCGCCATCATGAAGGGCAGCAAGAACCTGGACGCCGCCAAGCGCCTGGCCGACTGGTCCGCCTCCAAGAATGCCAACCTGCAGTACGAGAAGAACTTCGCCGTGGTGGCCTACCCCGGCGTGGCCAAGCCCAATCCCTTCATCCCGGCCAACTACGAGCAGATGCTGATCAAGCAGGACCTGAAGTGGTCCGCCGCCAACCGCGACCGCATCCTGGCCGAGTGGACCAAGCGCTACGACGCCAAGTCGGAACCCAAGCCCAAGCAATAAGCGTTCGGCGAAACCCAAGCCGTTCCTGCAGTTCCTCCGAGCGTGTGTCCATGCCCTTGACGCCTGACCAGATCGAAACCCTCCTGAGCACCCAGGCCCAGTACGGCGGCGATACCGCCATCGCCCTGCCTGCCGCCGCCGCAACGGCGACCGCCGCCGCGGTCCCCTGGCTGCGCATCGAGGGCATTGCCAAGCGCTTCGGCGGCTTTGATGCGCTGCGCGACATCCAGCTCTCCGTGGCGCGCGGCGAATTCGTCTGTCTGCTGGGCCCTTCGGGCTGCGGCAAGACCACGCTGCTGCGCATCGTGGCGGGGCTGGAGGCGCAGGATGCCGGCCGGGTGTGGATGGGCGAGCGCGACATCAGCCGCCTGCCGCCTGCGCAGCGCGACTACGGCATCGTCTTCCAGTCCTATGCGCTGTTCCCGAACCTGAATGCGGCAGAGAACATCGCCTATGGCCTGCGCACCGGCCGCGCGCAGAAGGCGCGGCGGGTCGGCGAGCTGCTGAACCTCGTGGGCCTGCCGGGCAGCGAGGCCAAGTACCCCGCCCAGCTCTCGGGCGGGCAGCAGCAGCGCGTGGCCCTGGCCCGGGCGCTGGCCACCTCGCCCAATCTCCTGTTGCTGGACGAGCCTCTCTCCGCGCTGGACGCCCGGGTGCGCGAGCACCTGCGCAAGGAGCTGCGCGGCCTGCAGCAGCAGCTGGGCGTGACCACCCTGATGGTCACGCACGACCAGGACGAGGCGCTGAGCCTGGCCGACACCATCGCCGTGATGAGCCAGGGTCGCATCGAGCAGGTGGGCAGCCCCGAGCAAATCTACCGGGAGCCTGCCAGCCGCTTCGTGGCCGGCTTCGTGGGCCAGGTCAACTGGCTGCCGCTGCGGCGCCGCCACGATGGCCTGCTGGAGCTGGCCGGCCTGCCGCTGGCCCTGCCCATCAGCGAGGCCCAGTTGCCCGCGGGCAGCCAGGGCGAGCTGTTCTGCCGCCCCGAGGATGTGAGCCTGGTGGACATGCCCTGGTCGCGCGAGCATCCGCCGCTGCTGGGCACTGTGCTGCAGCAGGGCTTCCTGGGCGGCATCCGCCGCGTGCAGCTGAGCCTGGTGCATGCGCCGCAGCACAGCCTGATGGCCGAGCTGCCCGCGCACGACCCCGCCTGTGCCCGCCTGGCCCCCGGCCAGCGCGTGGCCCTGCAGTTCCGGCCCGAGCGGCTGCGCTGCTTCGGCTTGCCGAATTCCTGACAGGCGGACCTTGATGCAAGCGCGATTGAATTTGTCAGGTTTCGGCTTGTTCGGGCCCCGATCCGCGTCCCTGCCCAAGAGCCGCGACGAGCACCTGGCCGCCGCCCTGGCCTGGTTGCTGGCCGCGCTGCTGGCCTGCTTCCTGGCCTGGCCGCTGGGCAGCATCCTGGTCAAGGCGCTGCAGGACGGCAGCGGCGCCTATGCCGGCTGGCAGCATGTGGGCACGCTCCTGAGCGAGCCGCGCCTGCACAGCGCGCTGGCCAACAGCCTGTGGCTGGCCGCGGCCAGCACCGGGCTCGTGCTGCCGCTGGCCCTGGGCTTTGCCTTTGCACTGACGCGCAGCCGCCTGCCCGGCCGGCCCGCCTGGCGGCTATTGGCCCTGTCGCCGCTGCTGGCGCCTTCGCTGATGCCGGGTATCTCGCTGGTCTACTTGTTCGGCAACCAGGGGCTGCTGAAGTCCTGGCTGGGCCTCTTAGGCGCCGACGCCAGCATCTACGGGCCCATAGGCATCGTGATGGGCGAGCTGTTCTACACCTTCCCGCATGCCCTGCTGATCCTGGTCACCAGCCTCTCGCTGGCCGACGCGCGGCTGTACGAGGCGGCGCAGGTCCTGGGTGCCGGTTCCTGGCGGCGCTTTCTCACCGTCACGCTGCCGCAGGCGCGCTATGGGCTGATCTCGGCCGGCCTGGTGGTCTTCACCCTGGTGGTGACGGACTTCGGCGTGCCCAAGGTCATCGGCGGCCAGACTCAGGTGCTGGCGCTGGAGGCCTACAAGCAGGTCATCGGCCAGCAGAACTTCAGCAAGGGCGCGGTCATCGGCCTGCTGCTGCTGGTGCCGGCGCTGCTGAGCGTGGGCGTGGAGCGCTGGCTCTCGCGCCGCCAGGGCAGCCAGCTCAGCGGCCGGGCCACCCCTTACGTGCCGCCGGTGAACCGGCTGCGCGATGTGCTGCTGGCTCTGTTGTGCACCCTCGTGCTGGTGTTCCTGCTGGCCCTGCTGGGCACGGCGGTGGCGGCCTCCTTCATCAAGCTCTGGCCCTATCGCATGGAATTCACGCTGGCTCACTACCAGTTCGAAGACATGGACGGCGGCGGCTGGGACGGGTTCTTCAACAGCCTGCGTCTGAGCCTCTGCACCGCCGGCCTGGGCACGGTCCTGGTCTTCGCCTGTGCCTACCTGGCCGAGAAGCTGCCCGTGCCGCGCCTGGCGGCGCTGGCCATCCGCACCCAGGCGCTGCTGCCCATGGCGGTGCCGGGCCTGGTGCTGGGCCTGGGCTATGTGTTCTGCTTCAACAACCCCGGCCACCCGCTGCATGGCTGGTACGGGGGCCTGGCGCTGATGGTGGCGGCCACCATCGTGCACTTCTTCACCACGGCCTACCTGACCCTGGGCACGGCGCTGCGCCAGATCGCGCCCGAGCTGGAGGCGGTGGGCCGCAGCCTGGCGCGGCCCTGGTGGGTGCAGCTGTGGCGGGTCAGCCTGCCCATCTGCCTGCCCAGCCTGCTGGACGTGGCGCGCTACCTGTTCGTTTCCAGCATGACCACGGTCAGCGCGGTGATCTTTCTGTACGGCGCCGACACGCCGCTGGCCTCGGTCTCGGTGCTGGCCATGGACGACGCGGGCGACACCGCGGCGGCCGCGGCCATGGCCAGCCTCATCGTCGCCAGCTCGCTGGCGGCCAATCTGCTCCTGAGCACCCTCTCGGCCCGGCTGCAGGCGCGCAGCCAGGCCTGGCGCTTGCGCTGAGGACCGATTGCCGACCCTGCGACCGTTTTTGTTCCCACGGGCTTGCCTGCCGAGGCGCCCCCACCTTGAGTTGACCCTGCCATGACCTCTCGCGACCCCATCCTGCTGACCCCCGGCCCCTTGACCACCAGCGCCGCCACCAAGACCGCCATGCTGCGCGACTGGGGCTCCTGGGACGCGGACTTCAATGCGCTGACGGCCCAGGTCTGCGAGCGGCTGGTCGCCATCGTGCAAGGGCAGGACGACTGCGTCTGCGTGCCGCTGCAAGGTTCAGGCACTTTTGCGGTGGAGGCCGCCATCGGCACGCTGATGCCGCGCGAAGGCCGGCTGCTGGTGCTGGTGAACGGCGCCTACGGCCAGCGCATGGCCCAGCTCACCACGCAGATGGGCCGATCGCTTCGCGTGCTGGACTTTGGCGAAACCGCGCCGGTGGACCCGGCCCAGGTGGCCGAGGCCCTGGCCGCCGACCCCGGCATCACCCATGTGGGCCTGATCCATTGCGAGACCAGCACCGGCATCCTGAACCCGCTGCCCGAGCTGGCCCGCGTGGTGCGCGAGGCCGGCCGCTCGCTCATTCTGGACGCCATGAGCAGCTTCGGCGCACTGCCCATCAACAGCCGCGAGATTGCCTTCGACGCCGTCATCGCCAGCAGCAACAAATGCCTGGAGGGCGTGCCGGGCATGGGCTTCGTGATTGCGCGGCGCACCGCGCTGGAGGCGGCGCAGGGCCGTTCGCACTCGCTGTCGCTGGACCTGCACGAGCAGTGGCGCTACATGCAGCGCACCGGCCAGTGGCGCTACACCCCGCCCACGCACGTGGTGGCGGCCTTTGCCAGCGCCATCGGCCAGTACGAAGCCGAAGGCGGCCAGGGCGCCCGCCTGGCCCGCTACCAAGACAACTGCGAGGCCCTGATCCGGGGCCTGCAGGTCCTGGGCCTCAAGCCCTTCCTGAGCGCCGAGCTGCAGGCGCCCATCATCGTCACCGTGCATGCGCCGGACCACCCGGCCTGGAACTTCAAGGACTTCTACCAGCGCGTCAAGGCCATGGGCGTGGTGCTCTACCCTGGCAAGCTGACCGCGATGGAAACCTTCCGCGTGGGCTGCATCGGCGCCATCGGCCGGGCCGAGATGCATGCCGCGCTGACGGCCATGGGCCTCGCGCTGGCCGACATGGGCATCAATGTCTGAACCTTCGCCTGAACCTTCTTCTGCTTGACTGGATCTCGACATGAGCTATCACTACGAACGCCGCTACCAGGGCCCTGTGCAGGCCGTCATCTTCGACTGGGCAGGAACCCTGGTCGACTTCGGTTCCTTCGCGCCCACCCAGGTGCTGATCGACGCCTTCGCGGGCTTTGGCATTGACATCAGCCTGGCCGAAGCCCGCGTGCCCATGGGCCTAGCCAAATGGGACCACATCCAGGCCCTGGGCCAGATGCCCGCGGTGGACGCCCGCTGGCGCGAGCGCCATGGCCGCAGCATGAGCCGCGACGATGTGGACGCGCTGTACGCCGCTTTCATGCCGCTGCAGATTGAGCGCGTGGCGCATTACTCCGACGCCATTCCCGGCGCGCTGGACGTGCTGGCGGCGCTGCGCGCGCGCGGCGTGCGCATCGGCTCCTGCTCGGGCTACCCGCGCGTGGTGATGGACCAGCTGCTGCCCCATGCCCGGTCCCAGGGCCTGCGGGTGGACCATGCCGTGGCCACCGACGACCTGAAGCCCGGCGGCCGCCCCGGCCCCTGGATGGCCCTGGCCAATGTGATCGAACTGGGCGTGGCCGACGTGGCCGCCTGCGTGAAGGTGGACGACACGGTGCCCGGCATCGAGGAAGGCCTGGCCGCCGGCATGTGGACCGTGGGCCTGACCCTCTCCGGCAATGAATGCGGGCTGACCAGGGCCGAGCTGGGGGCCCTCGGTGCAGATGAGCGCCAGCAGCGCCGCGAGCGCGCCGCGCGCAAGCTGCTGGCCGCCGGCGCCCATGTGGTGGTGGACAGCGTGGCTGAGCTGCCGCAGGCGCAGGCCCAGATCGAGGCACGGCTCGCCCGGGGCGAGCGGCCGTGAAGCACGGCAAGCGCATCGCCATCGTCGGCGCCGGCATCCTGGGCCTGGCCCATGCCTGGGCCGCCGCACGGCGCGGCCATCAGGTGCAGGTTTTCGAGCGGGATGCGCAGGCCGTAGGCGCCTCGGTGCGCAACTTCGGCCTGGGCCTGCTGCTGGGCCAGCCCCAGGGCGAGCTGCTGGACCTGGCCCGGCGCAGCCGCCAGCTGTGGCTGGAACTGCTGCCCGCCATCGGCGCCTGGCACAAGGCGCAGGGCAGCCTGATCGTGGCGCGCGATGCCGCGCAGTGGAGCGTGCTGCAGGCCTTTCACGCAGCAGCGGGCGCGTACTATGGCACCCAGCTGCTGAACGCGGCGCAGGTACAGAGCCATGACGGCGCACCGGGCCTGCGGGGCCTGGGCGCGCTCTACAGCCCGCAGGAAATCGCGCTGGAGTCGCGCCTGGCGATTCCGGCCTTCGCGAGCTGGTTGGCCGAGCAGCATGGCGTGCGCTTTCACTTCGACACCCTGGTGCGCGAGGCGGCACTGCCGCAGCTGCACACCAGCCGCGGCGTGTTCGAGGCGGATGAGCTGATCGTCTGCTCGGGCCATGAGTACCAGCAGCTCTACCCCGAGGCCTTTGCACCACGGGGCTTGCGCCGCTGCAGCCTGCAGATGCTGCGCCTGGAGGCCTCAGGCTTGCACCTGGGACCGGCGCTGCTGACCGGCCTCTCCGCCCTGCACTACCCGTCCTTCACCGGGCTGCCCGCGCTGCAGGCCCCGCTGGCCGCGCTGCAGGCGCATGTGCAGGCCACGCAGCCGGATGTGCTGGCGCATGGCATTCACCTGATCGTGCAGCAGGTGGGCCTGGGCGGCGAGCTGATCGTGGGCGACTCGCACCATTACGGCGCCACGCCCTCGCCCTTCCTCGCCGACGCAGTCGACGCCTTGCTGCTGGGCGAGGTCCAAGGACTGCTGCGGCGCCCGTTGCGCGTGCTGGAGCGCTGGCAAGGCGTGTACGGTTCGGGCCCGCGGCCTTACGAGGCCTTCTCGCCCGAGGCCGGCGTGCACTGCATGGCCATGGGCTCTGGCATTGGCATGAGCATTGGGCTGGCGCTGGCGGAGCGGCATTTCGAGACAAACGGCTGAGCGCCGATCTCGCGCTGATCGGCAGCGGTTTGAAGTCCGCCGCCGATAATTGCGTATTTCGTCCAGGCTCTAGCGCTGCCCATGTTCGTCACCCAACTCAAGGCCTTCTTCGCCGTGGCGCGCCTGGGCAGCGTCACGCAGGCGGCACGCCAGCTGGGCCTGAGCCAGCCCACCGTCACCGCGCAGATCAAGGCGCTGGAGGCGCACTACGGCGTGGAGCTGTTTCGCCGCCAGGGCGGGCGCCTGAGCCTCAGCGACGAAGGCATCCGCCTGCTGCCCGCGGTGGACCTGCAGCTGCAGCAGGAAATCAACGTTGAACTCGCCATGCGCCAGGCCGGCGAAGGCGTGCGCGGGCACCTGCGCCTCGGCGCCACCTCGCCCTTTTATGTGCTCGCGCTGATGCGCCAGTTCGGCGCCGCCTACCCGCTGGTGGACGTCAGCATCAGCACCGGCAACTCGCTCCAGATGGTCGACGCGCTGCTGGAATTCAAGGTCGACCTGGCCACCTCGTCCCACCTGGAGCAGGACCAGCGCCTGCACCGCCAGCTGCTGGGCAAAGATCCGCTGGTGCTGCTGCTGCCGCGCGACCATGCGCTGGCCACCCAGCGCGCCGTGAGCCTGCAGGCCCTGCGCGGGCTGGACCTCATCATGCGCGAGCGCGGCTCCATCACCCGCCGGGTCACCGAGCAGGCCTTTGGCGAGCACGGCGTCGCCCCCCGCCGCGTGCTTGAAATTGCCAGCCGCGAAGCCATCCGCGAAGCCGTGATGGCCGGCATGGGCGTCAGCGTCTTCGCCCGCCACGAAACCGGCACCCACCCCGACCTCGTCGCCCTGCATTTCATCGAAACCCTGCCCATGATCGAGGAGTACCTGTACTGCCTCTGCGAGCGGCGGGGGTCAAGGCTGATTGATGCGTTCTTGGGGATGCTGGGATCGGACGCATCGATCTAGAAGGTGGTGCGGGGGAAGCCCTGCCTGGCGCTCTCGTGAGCTTGGGCAGCGGGCCGCTTCGCAACGAAGGCTGAGTGCGCAAGTGTTCTGCCCCGCATGGCGCAATTGAATACCCAGGTGAGCGCGAGGCATATCCCCCAGCCACGGGCAACTCAAATGCGGGGTGAATCCTTGAAAAATGGGGCCCAATGCATGCCGGTGGATTCGCGACTTGAGGTATTTGAGCTGCGTGCGCGGGGGACCGCGCCAGTGCGGCCGCAAAGCGCGAGTGTCTCGCTGCACAGCCCGCAGGCCACTGTCGGAATTTTTTACACATGCAAGCGCAACGTCGGCAGGGCGCGCCCGCAATCCTGCATTTCTGCTGGCAAAGAGGCGAAGAGGCATGAATATTGCTTAATCCTGCAAACCACCAACTCAGGCAAGACGAAAGGACAAGTAAAAATGAGTTTTAAATCACTTCTACGCAGCGCGATCGCGTTGACGGCCCTGATCATCGTTAGCGTTAGTGCGCAAGCGAGCTTGGTCTTTCAGTTTTCGATCACCAACACGATCGGCACCGTTGGCGGTACGGTCACGGGCACGATCTATGGCTTGAGCGACAACTCCACCGGCGCAGCGTCCGATGTGACGATCGACACGCTCCCTGCCGGTATGAGCAGCATCTACCCCGTTGGTTCGATTGATGCGGCCCTTTGGGACCAACAACTGCAAAACTCGTTCACGGTCTCTGGTGGCGCTATCGTCGCCGCCGAGTTCTGGGCACAGAACTCGTTCAATGGATTTCTCCAAGGGAGCCAGCTGTATATCGACGGTGGTGAAGGGCCTTACAACTTCGTCAACGTCGACGGGACCGACACCCATTACGTCTGGGGTGACAACGGACCTCAGGGCGTCGCCTTCACGCAGATCAGCGCTAACGACGTTCCCGAGCCGGGATCGGTCGCCCTGGTTGCTCTGGGATTGCTCGGATCGCTGCTCGTCCGTCGTCGTCGCGCGGATTAAGGCGAGAAAGCGTCCACGGGCCGGTGTCACCGTATTGAAAGAAATGCAGGGGGCCCGGCCATTTGTGAATTCCAGCGACGCATCTGCGTCGCTCGGGACTTGGGCCGAATCCGCTTCTCAATGACCCGAAGGCAACGAGTAGTCAAACTGATACTTGTGG
>Ga0213872_10000308_pt1 | contig 41753 bp, 34 predicted proteins | sample VelepicomBERX_R2_FD_160071 | JGI IMG/M metagenome (GOLD analysis project Ga0213872, IMG submission 160071) | Rhizosphere microbial communities from Vellozia epidendroides in rupestrian grasslands, the National Park of Serra do Cipo, Brazil - RX_R2 | ecosystem: Host-associated > Plants > Roots >... | reverse complement strand
TCCAGAACAAAAAAAGGTGTGAATATCTAAAACAACTCGAACGAGCTTTGCAGGTCGATGTTCCACAATCTCCGCCCGAACGTTACGCTCTCTTGACTTGGGAGGAAATAAAGGAAATGGCCCGTACGAAGATGGTGGAATTTGGCGCTCACACTGTAACCCACCCTATTCTCACACGAGTGGAGAACCAATTGGAGTTATTTGAAGAGATTCTAATTTCTAAGAATAGGGTCGAGAGCGAACTGAATGAGTCTGCGGTGCATTTTGCATATCCAAGTGGACGTCCGCAGGATTTCTCGCCAGAAATTGCTGCAATGGTCCGGGATGCAGGCTTCGAGACATCAGTAACCACGAATAGAGGTCAGGTTTTATCGGGCGATAATCCCTTCTTCCTAAAACGAATCTCATTCTCCGTAGAAATGCCCGGTCATCGATTTCGACAGTTCGTTGCTGGATTTCGTCCTTGACAAGAGCCAAGCTGGTGACCAAACCGAAACGTCACGTTATCCTCATTGCCTATTATTTTCCTCCTTCGGAGAAGATAGGTGGCAACCGAGCGTTTCGTTTTTACAAATACCTGAAGCGGATGGGGTATTTGTGCCATGTAATCACGGCCTCGGAGCAGAGCAGTAATTGCCCACCGGAAATCACCTGTGTAACTGATCGCTTACAACGGAGGTGGGAAGGTGCCGCCCGGCAGCGGTTCTCCTTTAGTGCTTCGGTCGAGTTGTTGGTCCGTAAACTTGCGTTCCCTGGTCAAATCGGAATCATGTGGTCGATTGCTGTGGCTGCGCGCTGCCGTCAAATCATTAGAGATAATCCGGAGCACGAATTTGTAATCGTATGCAGCTACCCGGCTTTAGGAGTCCTTCTGGCTGGCCTGATCATTGCGGCTGTAGAGCGAATTCCATGGATTGCCGATTTCCGCGATCCGATCGCAGGTCTCTTGCTGAGCCATACGCCTGGCTATGCGCGCTTTTGGGATCGCGTTGTAGAACGCGCTGTGTTCCGATCAGCCGCCGCGATCGTGGCAAACACCGAAGGTGCGGCAACGATTTGGCGATTTCGCTATCCGTGCGCTCACTTGAAATTGCACGTGATCCCTAACGGCTTCGATCCGGAAGATGCACCACAGCCACTGGAAATACCAACCCGCCCAGAGAAGTTGATCGTGCACGCTGGGACTCTCTATCATGGCAGAAATCCCAATGCTGTTGTCCGATCGCTGTCTAGACTGCGAGACAACGGCGTTCCTGAGGCATCGGTTGTGCGTATTCTCTTAACAGGATCAATAGCCTCGAACTCAGGTCTCGATTTAGTGCTGTGTGAACAAGCGAGGCGTGATGGGTGGTTAGAGTTGAGAGAACCCGTGCCCAGGGAGGAGTGCTTACGCATTCTTGCAGAGGCCGACGGATTCCTGATGCTGCAACCGCAGTCCGGCATTCAAGTGCCCGCCAAGCTTTTTGAATATATTTGTATCGGCAGGCCGATTTTAGCTTTACTTCATCGCTCCTCATCCGTGGCGGAGATTCTCAGAAATTCGGGGGTACCCTATGTCTGCATTCATCCAGAGGACGAACCTGAATTGATCGACCACCAGTTCACAGACTTCCTCCGGCTGCCCACGTCGCCGACGCCATCTAGCGAGTGGTTCAAGAGCAACTTCAGTGTGGAATATCAAACACAGGCGCTATCGTTAATAATCGAGAGTTTGGGCTAAGTGTCAGGTTCCAGGCGCTCGGGGGGAAAGGTCGAGAAACTCTACGGTATAAGCCGCTACCAGAATAATCGAGTAACTGCTGGATGCCCAATCGCATCGACGTTAGTTGTCCGCCGGCGCTTCCCCCAAAGCGCTTGGATTGATCGATTCCAATGTTTTTGGAGCCGGACATCATCCGACAACAGCGTTGTGCATCGAGACTATTGAAGAGATCTTGACCATCGAGCGTGTAGAAGGAGTCCTGCACGTTGGCGCGGGATCGGGCATTCTGGCGCTAACCGCGCCTGCTGTAAGATAGCGCCGAGAACGCGCGGCTGAACAAACTCGATGACCGGTTGCCGGCTATCCATGGCGCCCGAGGGTGGTGGATGGTCAGTGGCCGCTGGTAGTCGCGAATGTGCTCGCCGCCCCCCTGATTGAAACAAACGCCTGATCGGAGTGAACTAATAGATGAAACTCATCCATCTTTGATGGTTTAGCGGAATACTTTCTTATTTTTGCCTGGACGCAGTTTCTTTCTTCTTGACCGCGATGATCGCCTCAAATTTGGCACTTTTGACTTCTGAGGGGCAATATCGCCGGAGAGGTGCCGATCCGCGAAATGAGCTGGAAAAGTTAGCCGGACTGTTAGCCAGCCCGTAAGCTGTTGCCTCTAAACGGTTTACTCGGAGGCCGGGCTCGAATCCACCCTTGTCCCGGTCCTTCGAAATCAACCATCCGACGGATGGAAAGGGACGTGGATTCTGAGCGAGAGCCTTCCCTGCGAAAGGGCCCGATTGGGAGAGTTACCTCGGAAGATCGGGCTTAGAAGCGAGCCGGCAGTACCAAGGGTTATATAGTACTCCTGGTACTGTCATTTACTGAAATAAACTTGTGATCGGCGCATCTGACCCGACAGTTCACCAGATGACTTTTGTCCCTTGTATCCAGCGCCGGTGCAGACAGCCAAAGTCGGCGTCCTCTTGCAACCTTCGCGCCTGGCGTTTCACTTAACTTGCGGAAAGGAGCCAGCGATACGTGTCGAGGACCGTCGTCCGATATAACTATGTGCCCCAGTTCGGCCGTATCGATGAGCTCATGTCCGATCTGCGTCACATGCTTCTTGAAGGACGCTATGTACTGAGCTGTGAAGTATCCAACTTTGAATCAGCGTTCGCCAGTTACTGCGGCTGCAGGTACGCCAGCGGAGTCAACACGGGGACGGATGCTTTGGTAATTGCACTTCGCGCTCTCGGAATTGGCGCCGGCGACCGAGTCATCACACAAGCAAACACATTTCATGCGACCGTTGCCGCAATCGAGCTAGCCGGAGCGCGTCCGGTTCTTATCGATGTGGATGAACGCACCTTTCTTATGGATCCGGACGCACTATCCAGCCAACTTACTAAACGAGTGTGCGCTGTGATTCCGGTTCACTTATTCGGCAAGCCCAGCCCCATGCCGGCAATCATGAATCTCTGTGGGGCTAAGCACGTGAGTGTCGTGGAAGATGCCGCGCAGGCGCACGGTGCAACCATCGGGGGAAAGCGCGTCGGTTCTTTCGGCGTGATGGGGTGTTTCAGCTTTCATCCGAGCAAGAATTTAGCCGCAGCCGGTGACGGAGGCGCTATTGTGACCGATGATGAGGTGCTTGCCAAACGTATCGAACTTCAGCGCTCGCTCGGGCAGCGCTCCCAAAACGAGCATGTCGCAGTTGGCTTGAACAGCAAGCTCGACGCAGTACAAGCGCGCATTCTGAGTTGGAAACTTCCCCATCTCGATTCCTGGAACGAGGCACGGGCGAGAGTTGCGGAATGGTACCGCTCTGAGCTTTCCAGCTTGCCCGTCACGTTTCAGGCGCTTGACGCTGGTGAGGTCCATGTCTACCACCTTTTGCAAATTCGAACGGCGCGGCGAGACGCTCTGCTGGCGTTCCTGCGGGCGCAAGGCATAGACGCCGTCGTACGATATCCGACGCCCATTCACCTGCAGACAGCATTCCAGAAATGGGGTTGGCACTCCGGCGAGTTTCCGGTTGCAGAGCGCCTTTCGCGGGAATTGCTGTGTCTGCCGATACGACCGGATATGGATGAGGCTGAAGTGGGAATCGTCGTCGAAGGAGTGCACGCGTTCTTTGAGAGCGCTTATCGCGTTGGAGCGAAGACATGAAGGTGTTCACTTCATTAGATGCAATAGCACCCATAGAACGGTGGAACGATCATGGCGGCCGCGGAGTAATTTTCTTTCGGCGCGTGTTGGAGTGGTCAGACTTTCGGACTTCAATTGATTTTGTTGATTACACTGTGATACCCGCAGGTAGCACGATCGGCAGGCATGAACATCACAGGAATGAAGAGATTTATTTCATCCAGGGAGGATACCCGCTCATGGTTGTGGACGGCCAGGTACGCCGCATGGGCCCGGGTAGTTTCGCTATAGTTCGCGACGGGGGGAGTCACGAACTTATTAATGACACTGCGGAGCATGTCGAAATTCTCGTTATGCAAGTCGGCATGAGGTAAGAGTGGGCGGGGATGAATGTTTGCGGCGTTATTGTAGCCGAGCATAGAGGGCCGGGTATTTGGAGAATCTCGGGTAGGCATCCGCAGTTTCGAACCATAGCAGCCACGGTTGCCGATGAAGAGGCCGCTCTCTGCTGCTTTGCCGAAGCTCTTGCTGTACGATCTGGCGGAGCAAGTATTCGTGTCGTGGTGCTGGTGATGGATGAAGTCGGTCCTGAGCCGGTGATCTTGGCAAAATACCCGCGTTTTGTGTGCCGGCTCACCAGACGGCACGCGCTCGCTTACTGCGCAGATGCATTGTGGAGCAAGTTCTTGGTGATATGTGGGGGGCGCGTACCAGAGGTCAGCGTGTTCGCACGCACTCAAGCCGGCTTCGTCGAGCAGGCGCTCGAGTCATCGCGGTGTGGCGACGCCGGAATCTTGGCTCACGCCCTCGAAATCCGGCATTGCCTGCTTGCAACGGACGACCAAGTGTCGCCCGCTTTCATGCAGCAGATACACGAGGCGTGTGAAGTTCGGCGCCTCGATGGGGCGGCAGTCGCTGCGGGAGCTTCTGCATACGCATTAGTTCTGGCAGGCAAAGACGGTGTTTCGACTAATATCGGCGACTCGGTGGTAATGCGCACGGTACGAAGAGTCGAGTACTCTGTGCTGCATCCGGAGCGGGCTGTTTTTGACGCAGAGGAGAGCACGCTGGACCATGTCGTGAGCGGGCGTAGCGTTCTGCTTGTCGCGGACGCGAAAGTTGCCGAATTATACGGTCCTCACTGGAACGACTACGCGCGCCGCCGCTTGCATCTCTCAGGGGAAGTTCTCCTTCCAGTCTGCGAGCGGTCGAAGGAGTTGGCGCAGGTAGAAAAAATCTGTGCCTTTGCCGCATGTGCCGGACTTCCTCGAGACGGTTTGATAGTAGGTCTCGGCGGCGGAGTGACGCTTGATATCGCGGGGCTCGCCGCAGCAGTTTTTCGGCGCGGAATTGGCTATATCCGAATTCCGACCACGCTCGTTGCTCTGGCGGATGTGGCGGTAGGAATCAAGACAGGCGTGAACGCGTATGGGAAAAAGAATCTGATCGGCGCTTTCCACCCTCCTGTCGCGAGCATTAACGATTACCGTTTTCTCCGAACGCTCCCGGCCGACGAGATCGCGTGCGGAATGGCGGAGATCCTGAAGGTGGCGTTGATTCGTGACGCCTTCCTCTTCGAGCTTATCGAGAAACACGGACAAGAGTTGATTCGTTCCAGTTTTGGGCGTCCCGCCGAAATCGCCAGAGCAGTGGTAGGGCGCGCGGAACTGCTCATGATGGAAGAGCTTGCGCCCAACCTGTTTGAAGATACCTTGGCGAGACTCGTCGATTTCGGACATACCTTTAGCCCTGCATTTGAGGTATGTAGCGAATATGAAATGAAGCACGGTCACGCTGTTGCACTTGACATGCTGTTATCTACGTCAATTGCAGTCGTCTGCGGTCTTGCTGATGTCCGCCTTCTGGACCGGCTGTTTGCCCTTTTCCCGAAACTGGGCTTGCCGGTTTGGGATGAACAGATTTCCGAAGTCGACGTGCTAATGCAGGCCGTTGAAGATACCAGGCGGCACCGTGGTGGATCGTTGAATCTCGTGGTAGTCACGCAACCAGGATCTGCCATGTTCATACAGAATGTTTCCCTGACTCAAGTGGAATCGGCCGTAAATCTGGTACGCCGTTGTGCGCTGGTGGCTCAAAGTGCCGCATGTCAGAGGTTCGAGGGCTATGCACGCGCTGCTGTTTGATCTTGGCGGAACATTCCTGCGGGCGGGTACCGTCACTGATAGCGGCAAGATCGAGTACACGACCAAAGCGCGGATCGGCAGCATTACGGATGGGCTTGACGCCCCCTTGATCTGGGAGCGTGTGACTGCATCGATTCTTGCCTATGAGGCGAAGTATCGCAGACTAGTATCAGATGATGCGCCGGTGGTGATTTCGTTTCCCGGGCCAATAGCAGGCGGCGTCACGGTCTTGCAGGCGCCCACACTATGTGGACAGGCAGGGCCATTCGATCTGGCAGGCGCTATTAAGCAGGGTACCGGAAGGCAGACCGTGTTGCTGAACGATGTATCCGCCGCGGCCTGGCATCTTGCGGAAGTGACAACTGCACGAAGCTTCATGGTCACAACCGTAAGTAGCGGGATCGGAAGTAAGATTTTTTATCGAGCTCACCCGTCGGGTGTTCTCGATGAACCACCTTATGCCGGCGAGATCGGCCATATTGTCGTGAATGACAGCGTCGACGCGCCCGTGTGCGACTGCGGTGCGCGGGGGCACCTAGGGGCCATCGCGTCCGGTCGAGGAATCGAACGCCGTGCTCGGCAAAAGGCGATGCGGAAAGAAGCGGACTTCCAGAAATCACTCGCCGCCAGCGGCCTTGGCGCTACGCCTGAGACATTGAACAATGAGGATCACATTGTACCTGCCGTGCTCGCGGGTGATGCCTGGGCGACAAGCCTTGTTGTCGAATGTACGCGCCCGCTGGTTCTCACACTGCTTACCGTGGCGATAGCCGCTGGTTTGGAGCGAATATTTCTGATCGGCGGATTCGCGAACGCACTGGGTTTCCGATACATCGAGATACTCCGCCAATTGGCGGCCGCCGCCAGCCAGTATGAACCTGTCCGTGAGAAGTTAGATGGTTTGTTTGAGGCTGCACCATGCAAGGGTGAGACATGCTTACAAGGATGCGCTGCATTTTTGCGCCATAGGAGGAGATTGCCTTGGTTCCATGACGTCGGCGAGAGCGTTGAGAGTCTTCCTTCGCTGGCCCGGTAGCGGGCATTCGAAATTTTTTTGGAGTGGCGGGATGGCTGAACTGAATATAGGGATCATAGGCTGCGGGCGAATGGGTCGGGAACGAGCCAGGTGTGCGCAAGCGCTCGGGGCGCGCATACGGATCGTCTTTGATCCCGATCACACGAGATCCGCAGATCTCACGACTAAGTACGGCGGCAGGGTCGGCCAAAGTGTGGAGGAGTGCTTTCACCTAGGGCTGGACGCAATACTGCTGTGCACGGCGCCGGGCACTCGCCGGCCTGCGGAGATCCTCTGCCTGGAAAACCGAGTGCCGTTCTTAGTGGAAAAGCCGGTTAGCACTTCGGCGGCACAATGTAGAGACCTCGTGGAACGATTACAGCAACAGCCGGTCATCAATGCCGTCGGTTATATGAATCGTTATCGCTCTTCCGTTCAGCAGGCGCGCGAGATTCTCCGGCACGCCGAGATCATAGGGCTCTCTGCCCACTGGATTTGCAAGCCATACAACGTGCCCTGGTGGAAGGATGACCAGTATTCGGGGGGGCCGCACAATGACCAGGCAACTCATCTTTTCGACTTGAGCCGCCTTCTTGTGGGAGAAATCACCGAAATCCAAGCCAGGTTTCAGGGAACCGCGACTGTGGCGACCATATTGCGTTTTGAAACGGACGCCGTCGGCACCACCCTATATTCCTGCGATGGGCACAGCAAAGACATCGGCATCCGCATATTCACACAGCGAGGCACCATTGCACTGACGGGATGGGACTTTCGCATGACCGAGAACACTATCACGGCGATTCTTGCGGACGCCTGCGAAGAAGACATTTTCCTGTCTGAAACGAGTGCATTTTTTGAGGCTGTACACTCCGGACGAAAAGATCTGATCCAAAGCGATTTTCTAGATGCCGTGAGAACACAGCGAGTGCTGGACGCGGCCCGTCAGAGTTGGGAATGCCGCAGATCCGTGCCTGTATTTCCGAACGGGAGTTTGGGAAGTGGGGCATAATACCTGGAAAGTAATTTCTTCCTCCGTCCGGCATAGTAATCCATACTTCACCGTGCTGCAGCACGATGTGACTGATGCAGATGATACTCACCGCGATTACTACACCATTGCGTTCCCGCGCCCGGCCGTCGGCGTTGTGGCGCGCCACGGCACCGATATTCTGCTCATCCGGCAGTACCGGTTCATCGTGGATGAGTATGTGTGGGCGATTCCATCCGGTGGTGTGGACGAGGAAGAGACACCAGTCGATGCCGCCCGCCGTGAATTGGAAGAGGAGACCGGATATACAGCCAAGCATATGGATCCGCTCATGCATTGTTATGCGTCTTACGGGTGCAGCAATCAACGTTTTGAGATTTTTATCGCGAACGATGTTGCGCCAATTAGCTCCGGTTTCGATCGCAGCGAGGTCCTTCAAGTCCGTTGGTTTCGTCGGAACGAGATCGTCGACCTGGTAAAGCGGAATGGAATCGTCGACAACCTCTCTCTTTCACCTATCCTGCTTACCTTAATGCGGGGTGGCCAATGCTGAAATGCGCAGCGCTTATCATGGCTGGCGGACGCTCGCAGAGAATGCGTTCCGGTGGTTGCAAGACGCACAAGGCGCTTCGTGAAATCGGCGGAAGATCACTCATCGAGAGAAATCTCGATACGCTTTGTTGCTCGGGGCTGCGCCACGTCTGGGTAGCCGTCAGTACCGACGAGCATGAGCTGCGCTTTTGGGTCGACACCACCGGGAAGGCAATCGCCTCACGAAGCGGTGCACGCCTGGAGGTGCTGGTTGAGGCATTGCCGCTTGGCACCATTGGCAGTGCCAGATGCCTTGCAGACATAGCCGAGAACATCGTAGTAGTGAACGTGGATAATCTCACTGGTCTCGACTTGACAAAATTTGTTGCTTTCCACATCGGCATGAATGCTGCTCTATCCATCGCGACTCATGACGAGCTCTTTCGGATTCCTTTTGGACGGGTCAACACTGTCGGTGAACGTGTAACTGAATATCATGAGAAGCCGAATATCCCCGTGACGATATCGAGCGGCACGTACGTGCTCCATCGCAGGGCAATGCTGATGATTCCCGAATCAGCCCGCACCGACATCCCTGTTTTGGTTCAAACCTTGTTGGAAGCCAACGAGATCGTCGCCTCATATCGACATGATGCTTGGTGGGTCGACGTGAATGATGAGCTGGCCTTGGCGCGTGCAGAAGCAGTCCTCGAGTTACAACAATCACTAAGCTCGGTTCGCCGACAGCCGCTCGCGGGCTAACAGCTTGAGGCTCTAATGCAATCTGAAGACACTGCGAACCGTTCCCTCAGTCGGGTTGCGGTCACGGGTGCGAATGGTTTCCTCGGCTCGGCAGTTGTCAAGGAACTCGTAGAGCAAGTAGTCGCCCCAAAAACACTTTGCGTCGCCCCGGCATTGGGCGCCTGTGACCTGGAAGCAGGGGGAAATGCGATCTACGCGGACATATGCGATGCGGACGCTGTTAGATCCTTGGCAGAAGATACAGAGGTTGTCATACACATTGCCGGACCGCCCTCGGTCCGCTTATCGTTCGACGATGCCGCAGAATTTGTGCGAGTCCATGCGGCGGGAACTGCCTGTTTGCTCCAGGCGTGTGCGCGGTGTGGAGTTCGGCGGTTCATATATATCTCTTCGGCAGAGGTATACGGACGTCCCCGCGTTGACTTTGTTGGAGAGGATCACCCACTCGAGGCTCGCTCCCCATACGCGGCCGCTAAGATCGGCGCAGAAACGTTGGTTGGAGTGTATCAACGCATCTTCGGTCTAGAGACGATTGTGTTTCGGCCGTTTTCTGTTTACGGGCCAGGAGCATCGCGGGAATCAGTTGTCAGCCGGATTATCAGCGCGGCTCGCGCAGGCGAACCCATTCAATTGGATGATTTTCGGCCCGTCCGGGATTACTGCTTCGTTAACGACATTGCAGCAGCTATCGTTCGAGCTTGTGTGGCGCCAGCCGCAAATCAGGTATTTAACTTGGGAACCATGCGAGGAACTAGCGTTTTTGAGCTGGCACAAACCGTTCTGCAAGTGCTTGGCAGACCGCTGGAGCTAAGAGAAAACATTGAGGACCGGCGGCCCCAGCGTGCCGACATCCAGCGGCTGGTGGCGGATAACCGTCGCGTGGTGAAAGAACTTGGCTGGTCTCCACTCACAAGTCTCGAAGCAGGGCTGGAACTGACACTGAGGGCCGGTTGATGAGAACGCGATGGTTGATTACCGGTGCGCAGGGATTTGTCGCTCGCTATGCAACAAGTTGTATTCTGCAGTCCTCCCCTGACGCTGTTGTGCTCGGGATCGGCCGTTCAGAGCGGTTGGACGGCTGGTTTTCCCACCGAATTTCGAGCGTTACCGGCCGTATCCGTGCGCCCTTGCCGCCTGAAATCTCTCATGCGCTCGATCAACGCTACGAATATAAAACGGTCGACGTGCGCGTCAAGCAGCAGGTCCGTTCGATTCTTAGTGATTTCCAACCGCAGTTTGTTCTTCATCTTGCCTCGTGCCTGCGTGGAGATCCTCGGCCGCAGTTACTGCGGAGCAATATTGAGGGAACCGTAACTCTGCTGCAGGCTGTGAGCGAGGTGCGAGCCGAACATCCGAAGGTTGTGGTCGGATCGTCAGGTGGGGTTTATGGCGTGGTTCCGTCCGAGCGATTACCCATTCGCGAAACCGAGCCGTGCGAGCCAGTGGACGAGTATTCGATCAGTAAAATGGCCGCTGAGCACTGGGCACGACTGATGGCGCGAAAGGCTGGAATCCGTTTAGCTATCGCCCGAATCTTTAATGTGATAGGACCCGGTCAAGACGAGCGCCATATTGCAGGTCAAGTAGCTGCCCAGTTGAGCGCATTACACAGACGCGGAGGAGGCGCCCTGAAACTTGGTGCGCTGGACTCGACGCGCGATTTTATCGATGTGCGCGATCTGGCCGCCGCGATTGTGACAATTGCGAAAAGCAAAACATCCGAGGGACTTATAAATGTCGGAAGCGGCGTTGAACGCCCTGTCTGGCAGCTCGTGCATGAGCTTCTTTCCATTACGAAAATGGACGTTCCTATCGAAACGCGATCAGATGGACGCATCGATGTGCCCCGGCATTACGCGGACATAACACGTTTACTCGCTTCAGGATTCGAACCTTCCCATACGTTCCGGAACACGCTTACGGACATTTGGAATTATTATCAGCGAGTTTGGCCCACCTCACTTACAGGCTCCGTGCCGGAGGGACATAGTGCTATCCGCACCGGCTAGACCTCTGAGAGTCCTGATTTTCGTAGAGGCCACCTCAATCAATGGTGTCGCAAAAACAATACTGACCTTCTGTGACCATATCGCCGGCCTGCATAGAGGAGATCTCCACGGCGTGCTCGTATCGATTGTCACGTTCCATAGGGATGCGCCAGGCTGGAGCCATTCGCGCAACGAATTCGTTCAGGCCGTGCGGAAGCGCGGATTGAAAACATACGTGATCCCCGAACGAGGTCGATTTGATCTCAAAATATTTTCGTCGATTCATCAGACGATTGAGGATGCCATCCCCGACATCATTCAGACCAACAGCGTCAAATCACATTTTCTAATCAAAGCAGCCGGCGTTCACCGGAGCCGCCCCTGGATCGCTTTTCACCACGGATATACCGCGACCGACTTAAAAATGACTTGTTACAACCAGCTGGATCGCTGGTCATTGCGCTCTGCGGATCGTGTTGTGATCCCTTGTCGGGCCTTTAAGAGTCAGTTGCTCGCTGCGGGCGTCAGTGACGAACGCATCTGCATTCTCCACAATGCAGCCGATATCGTTACCGGCGAGCCTGCGGAAGGTGCCATGAGCCTAAGGATGAGATTAGGGATTGACCGAGACGCGCGATTTCTGCTGGCTGTGGGCCGAATGTCGTACGAAAAGGGCCAGATGGATTTGATCCACGCGGTCTGTCACATGTGGCGGTCTAGCCCGCAATTGAAGTGGAAACTGGTTCTGGTCGGCTTTGGACCTGAACAGCCTAAACTGGAAGCCGAAGTCCGTAGACTTGGCTTGCAATCTCGAGTGGTGCTCGCCTCAAACGTACCCGATGTCCTCCCCTTCTACTGCGCCGCAGACATTTTCGTTCTGCCGTCGCATAGTGAAGGCTGCCCTCATGTGATATTCGAAGCGATGGCGGCAGGCGTCCCCATCGTGGCAACTTGCGCCGGTGGAATTCCCGAGATTCTCACGCATCGAGAAACGGCTGTCCTCACGCCTCCCCGACAGCCGGACCTTCTGGCAAGTGCGATCGCCAGCCTGCTCGAGTCACCGTTGATAGCCCGTGCGTATGCCTGTAAGGCGAAAGAAATGTTGCGGAGCCGTTTCTCCCTCGATGCTTACACGCGGTCCCTCTTAGGGATCTATCAAGAGGTTCTCCGCTGAACGGACGAACAGTGCCTTGCATTTTGAGCCGCGCAAATGATATCGCGCACTGCTGAAATCACGCGGAGCACGTCTCCGTCGGACATTTTCGGGTACAGCGGAAGAGAAAGAATTTTTGGGAAAAACGCCTCCGCGACAGGGAACGAAGTGGCCGGATATTCATACTTGTCCCGATAATAAGGATGCCGATGCAGCGGAATGAAATGAACGCTGCTGCCGATGCCGGCTTTCTTGAGCTGCTGAATGAACGTATCGCGTTGTAGTCTGCATCGCTCTGCAACAATCCGGACAGTGTACAGATGATATGCATGAGGGCGGCCGGGCAAATCGACTGGTAATACAAGCTCCGGTAGGTTCTTAAAAGCATCTGAATAGATTTGGGCAATCTCTCGACGTCTTGAAATAAAGCCTTCAAGACGTCTCAGTTGGTGAATACCAATCGACGCCTGAAGATCAGTCATTTTAGCTTTGTAACCCGGTTCATAAATTTCGTACAGCCATGGACCAATCTCCTTGGAAGCAGAGTCGCGTCTTATTCCGTGTAGCGAGAGCACGCGCAGCCTTTCCGCAAGTCGATTGTCGCTTGTGGTCAGCATCCCGCCCTCCCCGGTCGTCATGTTCTTGGACGGATAGAAGCTGAAGGCCGTCACCAAACCGTCGGCACCGATCTTTCGTTGATCGTATTCCGTACCGACACTGTGAGCGGCATCCTGAATCACAGCGACTCCCTTGCGGTTTGCGAGTTGTAGAACGGATTTCAGGTCGCACGCTTGGCCGCCGTAGTGAACCGGTATAACAGCTCGAGTTTTGTGAGATATGGCTCTTTCGACTGCTTCAGCGTCGATTTGGAGATCTTCTCCCACATCAACGAGAACGGTGGTGGCCCTTCGGTGCTCGACGACGTTCGCAGTGGCGCAGAAGGTCAACGTGGGTACAATTACCTCGTCTCCCGGCCCTATGTCGAGCGCCGCCAGCGCCAGTTCGAGAGCAGCAGTGCACGAGTTGACGGCAATCGCATGTTTTGTACCAATAAAGTCCGCAAACTGCGCTTCGAAGATCTTCACCTTGGGCCCCGCGGTGAGAAACCCGTTACGCAGGCTATCAATAACTTCCGCGATCTCTTCATCGCCGATGTACGGCACCGAATAGGGAAGAAACGGAGACCTCATATGACGTTTCGCGACTGCGTGGTTTCCTGATTACTAGATTCGCTTCGGCCTAGTCAACAGTCGCATGAATGAAATCGTATCTCCTCTCGTCAATCGGGCTTAGAATGGGACGTCGCTCGAATAATGGTATTAGTACTTCTTCGTACTTCCGAAGGAGTTTAGCTTGGCGTTACCATTAGAGGTCTTGCGGCGGCACGGCTGTCTCACTGCCGCTCGGTATGGCTCGGCAGCGCTGTCATGAGTCAGGGGTTGAAAGTTCTGGTCACTGGAGGCGCGGGTTATCTAGGATCCACCGTCGCCGGACTTCTGCTGAGCAGCGGACATACGGTGCGAGTTATTGACTGTCTGTCGTACGGCGGACACTCAGTTTTGGGTTTCTGGAATCATCCTGCTTTCGAGTTCGTCCGTGGAGACATCCGTGATCAGCGGATGGTCAGGCGTTCACTGAAAGGGATCGATGTTGTCATACACCTGGCCGCGATTGTAGGTGATCTCGCGTGCGCCAAACAGCCCGTCGCGGCGCGTGAGATTAACTTAGAAGCCTCTCTGAAACTGCTCGACGAGTGCCGACGCGCACAGATAGAACGTTTTATCCTTGCCTCTAGTTGCAGCAATTATGGAAGGTCACTCGGTTCAGACGAATACGTTGACGAGAGATCCATGGTGGTGCCCCTGTCTCTTTACGCCAAAACAAAAGTGGAGTGCGAAACAGCTCTTCTCGAGATGGGCACTTTTGCGCCGCTATCTTTCGCAATCCTGCGTTTTGCCACGTTGTTTGGCGTTTCGCCCAGAATGCGCTTCGATCTGACGGTAAACGAGTTCACACTGCGGATGCTCACGAGGAAACACTTAGTTGTGTTTGCCGGCCAATCCTGGCGACCGTATGTCCATGTTCGCGATGCCGCCCGGGCGGTGGAGATAGTACTTCGCTCGCCGAACAATAAATGGGGACAGGTATACAACGTAGGCTCAACAACCCAAAACTTCAAAAAAAGGGATCTGGCTGAGTTCGTTCGAGCACACGCCGCGGATGCGCATATTGAGTACATCGACCAATGGGAAGACCCACGAGATTATCGCGTTTGTTTTACAAAGATCTCTCGCGACCTCGGCTTTTTACCAACAAGAACCGTGCAAGATGGGATCGCCGAAGTAGCGCATCTCATCCGCAGCGGGGCGATCCCGCGGTTGGATGATCCGTACCTTCGAAATGATCCGTCGCCGGTCTGTGAGGCCGCGTCAGGCCGCGCTTGACGAGCTGTTTCTTTCCCAGGATTTGTCGTGAATGAAAGAATCAGAGTGCTGTCCGTCATCGACGGACTTGGGTTTGGGGGCGACGAGACGCGTTTGTTGAGCATGAGCCAGACGCTCGACCAAACTCGTTTCGCGCACTCTGTTTTGACGCTTAACCCCTCCGCTTATGGAGCCGCCGGCGAGTTTCAAGCGCGCCGTCAGCAATACTTGAATGCTGGCGTGGAGGTAAATGATCTTTCGGAAGCAGAACCGGAGCACGCTTGGAATGCGGGCGGACTGCCCTCTCGGCTCTACGCAAAGCTGGGCATACTACGAAGGGCCCGAAGACTGGCGCGCGTGGTCCGGAAGTGGAATGTGCAACTGATCGACGCCCATTTGGAATCAGCGGGTGTGGTCAGCGTGCTCGCCGGGCGGCTATCGCGCACCCCGGTCGCGATCACACTGTATGGGGGCTACAGCGGAAGTGATGTACAGTGGCCTCTGCCCACCCGAGTTGCGCTGCGCCTGGCTGATACAGTTATCACCGATTCACAGATCAGGGCTAACCAAATGCGCGCCTTGCTGCAAAAGCAGGCGGTGAAGGTCGCGGTTATTCCTAACGGGATTCCCCAGCCGCGGTCGCATCGATCAGCAGAGGAGATGCGTCGAATGTTTGGATTGCCCGATAGTCGGCGTGTCCGGGTTATCGGTCAGGTCGGGCGTCTGATTGAGTATAAGGGACATGAGGTCCTTCTTCACACGGCGCGCAAAGTCATCCAGCAGGAACCAGACACTGCTTTCCTGGTGGTAGGGTACACCCGCAACCCAGCGTACAAAGACTACCTTCGACGGCTCTCCGCGAATCTTGGAATCGCCGATCGCGTTGTGATCACGGAGTATCAGGCCGACATTGCCGATGTCTGGAATGCGATCGACGTGCACGCACATGCCTCGCTTTTCGATTCCCTGCCCATCTCCATCGCCGAGGGCATGTCCCTGGCGAAGCCCGCCGCAGTTACAGCGGTGGGTGGTATCCCGGAGATCGTTCTTCATGGCCGGACCGGACTCATCGTTAGTCCAGGGGATCCCGATGCACTGGCCGATGCACTGCTGTCTTTGGTCCGCCAGCCCGATCTTGCCAGCCGTTTGGGTCGCTGTGCCAGGGAACGCTATGAAGAACTATATTGTCCCGAAATCATGGCGAAGGCATTGGAGAGCCAATTCGCAAGCATGCTGGACCCAAACAAAAGTCGATCTTTCCTTTAGCACGCGAAGAGATGCTTGATTGAAGTCAAAACGTTGTTTGGTGTTCGAGGTCAATGGTATTGTGCGTAGCCAAAGCGTTAAGTTGATAGGCACACGATCATCGGCCATGGCATTTCGAGCAGCGACGCTCCAGCCCTAGCGATGATGGAGACCTCCGAGCCGAGCGCTCGATGTTTTCGTAGCCGCTGGTGACGGTCTGTCCTCCACTGCAAGCGTTTTTTCCAATCCCCACGCTCGGGCGTCCGCCTGTCAATCAGCGGTTTGCATGTGTACAGGCCGGTTGATGGTCAAACAGCCTGGGTAAGATAAAGGGTCCAGCGATGTGCCAGAAGTCCATAGAAGTGGCGCTCGGCCAAATCCGCACGATCTGTTCCAATTGCAGTTGCTCAAACACACGGTCCAATACGCCGTTTTTCGCCCACCGGCTCATACGCATGTAGATCGTGTGGCAGCGGCCAAACCGTTTCGGCAGCCACGCCACTTGCGACCCTGTTCCGCCACAAGAGAATCGCGTTCAGCACCTGCAGGTTGCTCAGACTTACGTTGCCGCGCTGCACCGGCAGGCTATCTTTGATGCGCGCATACTGCTCTTCCGAGATCTCCATCCTAAAACATTTTACTAACTTATTGTTCTAATAGTGTGAACACGCCCTAATTGTGAGCGGTTGGTCGGCAGGTCGAAACCTGGCCAGAAACGACGTTCGCGCAGATCACTATCTTGCAGCTAACGCCGGCTGGCGCCCTGTCTCCTACTGTGCCGGCTTGCGCCTTCCTTTCTCTCGGCCCGGTTCCTGGTTCTTCGCCGTGGGGGCGATCGCAGCCGCGCGCAACCTTGCGATCCGGCTGATTAGCTTAACCGGCACGGGTTCGGTGAGTGGGAAGTGAATTGTGCCCTTTCGCAGATCATAGCCCTTGAGCTCATCTTCGAGCGCCGCGAAGAACGTCCCCGACGCGGCAAATACTGAATAGTGTTCCTTGAAGCCGGCGAAATACAGCATCGGCTTTCCGTGCAGCTTGTATCCGGGCATACCGTACCCGATGCCCTCCAGTGCCTCCGGAACGGCCTTCCTGATCGCGATCCGCACCCGTTCCAGCTTCGGCCGCACCGCCTCAGGCTGCGCAGCAATGTACTCGTCAACCGACTTGGGAACGTCTTTTTTCATACCCGCCATTCTATGTTTTGGCACCCGCTTTTTTCTCGCCTAAATCCGATTCGTACCGGGAGGCCGGGCCTCACATCCACAGCACACACTTCCGCGATTCGCGGAGGCTGTCTGATGAAGTAAAATCTCGAAGTCGCATGGAGAATTAAATCGGATGAGTGTCACCCAGAAGGAAAAGGCAACTCGCTTTCGTACTCTTCATGATCGTCCGGGCATATTCGTCATCCCAAACCCCTGGGACGTAGCGTCCGCCCGCATTCTCGCCGGACTTGGGTTCGAAGCACTAGCAACGTCGAGTGCCGCTTCCGCCTGTGCCCTGGGCCGAAGAGACGGTGAGTTGACTAGAAATGAGGCGCTTTCGCATGCACGGATGATTGTGAACGCAACGGATTTGCCGGTATCCGCCGATTTGGAAAGCGGATTCGGCAATGAACCGGACATTGTCGCCGAAACCATTCGGCTCGCCGCCGATGCCGGTTTGGTGGGATGCACAATCGAAGATACAACCGGCAATCATGATAGGCCGCTTTACGACTTCAATCTCGCTGTCGAACGAATCACTGCCGCCGCGCTAGCGGCTCGCTCTCTAAGTTTCCCCTTTGTTCTGACTGCGCGAGCGCACAATCTCATGTATGCCAACCCGAGCCTGGATGAGACGATCAAGCGCCTTCAGGCTTTTGAACGAGCGGGAGCCGATGTGCTTTTCGCACCTGGCCTTCCTGACCTTGACGCCGTGCGCGCAACCTGTACGGCTTTATCGAAACCAGTGAATTTTATGGTGGGCATCAAAGGGAAATCGTTTTCGGTCGCTGAACTCGCCAGCGCCGGAGTGAAGCGTATCAGCCTCGCCACATCGCTTTATCGGGCGGCAATGACCGGGTTTCTTGAAGCTGTATCGGAGGTGAGAAACTCAGGCCAGTTCCTTTTTCTCGATCGCTGCGCGAGCACGCAAGAGCTGCTGAACATGATGCGAATCTGACATCAGGCGGCAGTATTACGCTTCTGAATTTGAAACTCTCTTCGGCTCAAGAAAATATTCCGCACTAAATTTAATGCAATTGGCAAAAACGCTACGTCAGGTCTAGTCGTCTACATTCGTGCCGGCGGTCCGCGGCCTATTCGGAGCGGCCGGACTGATGACGTGAGACTTACGCGTCTGTTTTTCCTGAAACAGAGATTGGAAAATGCCCAAGAATTTGCACCCCAAAGCAACGAAACGTTCTGCGCGGAAGCATGGGAAGCATGCAGGAGCCACGGGTGAACCTGTTTTCGCCCAGCCACAGCCTTCGCCTGATCCGACCGGATTTAAGAATCCAGTCACAGATCAAGGTGAAAGCCAACTGAACCTTCTGAGCGCGGTTCCGGAGCCGCGGGACGGCGCAACCGAGCCGATTTTGACGCTCGAGCAGGTTTATGGCAGCGCGGGCGCGGCGAAGATGCAAGCCATTCAAGCAGCCGGTCAGATTGTTTTCCACTCCGTCGGCGATACAGGCAGCGTGGTGGGACCGGCCACGCAGTCTTTAGTCGCGGACAAGATGGTGACCGACTTCAGCGAACCCGACACGGCCGATGTGCCTTCGTTCTTTTTCCACTTAGGAGATGTTGTCTACTACTTCGGCGAGGGGACCTATTACTACGATCAGTTCTACGAGCCGTATCGCGGATACCCCGCGCCGATTATCGCGATTCCCGGTAATCACGATGGCGTGGTCTATGCGAGCGACCCGGCGCCATCTCTCGAAGCCTTTCTTCGCAACTTCTGCACTGCCCGTCCCGCGCCATCACCGGATGCCGGAGGGTTGGTGCGTACCACGATGATCCAGCCGGGAGTGTATTTCACGCTGGAGGCGCCCTTTGTTCGCATTCTTGGGCTCTACAGCAATGTGCTCGAGGACCCCGGAGTGATTTCGAGCGAGAACGGGCAGAACAAGGTGCTTGACGACCGGCAAGTGACATTTCTTCAAACTGCGCTGGGACGGATTAAGAGCGAGAAATTCACAGGAGCGGTCATCATCGCTGTTCATCATCCGCCTTTTACCGGCGGAAGCGACCACGGCGGCAGCCCGCTCATGCTGCAGGACATCGACAATGCCTGCCAGGCGGCACAAGTTTGGCCACATGCAGTCTTCGCAGGCCATGCGCATAACTATCAGCGGTATACACGTACGGTGAACAATCTCCAAATTTCGTACCTGGTCGCCGGTTGCGGTGGTCATTCCCCGCTTTCCAAAATGCGGGCTACCTATCGCACTCCGTACAAGATCGATAACACGCTTACGCTCGAGAGCTACGATGACACCGACTATGGATATCTGCGCATTGTGGTAAATACCGAGACCATGCGAATCGAATTCCATCCGCAAAGCGACGGCGGCACCGTCAAAACTCCAGATGATACGGTAACGATTAACCTCAGCGCGTACACGATCAGCTAAAGGCGCCTTTATTGCTGTTGAGTACGCGCTGCAGAACACGTTCGAGGAAAACGGCAGGCTGAAGGCCTGCCCCACGGAAGGTTTCTATCAGGCGCTTTGGCAAGATATTGGCTCCTCAATTAAGGGACTCGCAGAACAAGACAGGTAATGTCATCATGCTGAGGGGCTAAGCCGACAAACCGATCTGCGGATGCCATGATGTCCTGGAGCACTTCACGGGCTGTCCTGGCGGAGTGGGTGCTCAGCATAGCCAGCATGCGGCCTTCGCCGTACTGCTCCTCTTTATCGTCTTCCGCTTCAACTAAACCATCGGTGAAGACAAGCAGGAGATCGCCGGGTGCGAGGCTGACTTGACCGTACTCGTAACGAGTGTTACGCATAAGGCCAAGGGGAAGGCCTCCGGTTTCCAGGCGCTCGATTGCGCCTGAGGCGTGCCGCAGTACCGGCCAGTTGTGTCCCGCATTAACGTACGTGAGTTGGCGGGTGACGGGATTGAAATCCGCGAGGAAGGCGGTCGTGAAGCGTTGTCCTCCGACGTTTTGTTCGCAGGCGTACTGGTTCAAACGCTCGATCAATTCCAGGGTTGAGGTGCATATGGCCGCAAGAGTGCGAAGGCTTGCCTGCAGGGTCGCCATAAGCAGGGCTGCCGGGACGCTTTTTCCGGCTACGTCGGCTACCACCAGAAGCAGGGGCGCGCAAGCCGCAGTTGAGTCTGGAGCGCCCGGGCGCAAGAAGGCATCGTAATAGTCGCCTGCGACGGTGTTGGCCGGGCGAGTTGCGAAGGCCAGCTCAACGCCCGGGACCGGCGGAGGCTCGGCAGGCATCAGCCAGGTTTGAATTTCCTTCGCGATTTCGAGGTCGCGCTTCATCATCACACGGTCGGCGAGCTCGAGGGCTAGCAGAATCAGCAGCGCGATCGCTCCAAAGAACGAGAGGTTGGGCATCTGAACTTGTACGTCGCGATACCGGAAATCGAATCCGGGAAAAACGAGCAGCGCAAGCGCGAGCACGAACAGGACACGACGGGCGGGCGAAAGTTTCAAAACCATCGCCCAGAAGAGCGCACTCGCGACACGCTTGAATCTTTGACCGCGCGTTTCGTCCTGGTTACGGCGCCAGTCCACCTCCTTCGAATAGAGGCGATAGCTGACGCGGGCCTCGCTGTGGAACTGCAACCAGAGTTGCTGGATGGCAATGCCGTCGCTGATTTGCCGCCAGAAAGTCTGGCCGCGTGTGCCGATGTTTTGAGTTTGCACGGCTGTAAATGGGGAGACGAAAAGAGAGGGCTAGCTGTTCAAAGTGGCCGAGCGATTGCACGGTTTTTTTCTGTAGAATATCTACGAGGTTACGAAAGGTTGAGGCAATTCATGCTTCAGTCCCGGGAAAGAGCGGTGCAATTCCGGAGTAATAACTAAGAACCGCAAAAAAAATTTCTTAAAGAGGTCAGGTCGCGGGTGTCAGACCGAACTACGTCATGTCAACCAAACGGACACCGCCGATGCCGACGAGAAGGGCTTCTCCTCGTCAACAAGATAAGATTTTCCCAAAGACATTCACAAAAGACGAACCGCTTTATCGTTTCATTATGAAGGCGCTAATCAGCGGCGTTCTGCTGGGTGTGGCTGTCTACATAATCGCTTTCGATCATTCCTCAACTGACGCAGCTCAGAAATGGGCGTACGGCATTATCGGCACCATTGTCGGATATTGGCTCCGGCGCTAGCCCAAGGATTCGTCGCGATTTGCCGGAGAAGCGGACAACATTTCCGATTCTTGTTGCGTGGAATTTCCGATCCGGTCGAAAAAAGGCATCCACAACTGTTTGGTTTCGCCTGTACCGTCATCCACTGAAATAATGGATCGTCCGTTTTCGAGCTGCTGAATTGACCACTGCAGCAAGGTTGCCGCGTTGTTGAAGAGCTCGGAATAGCTCTCAAAACCGGCCTTCGCCAGCAGGTTTTTGACATTTTCGGATTCGGCTTTGCTCAGTTCAAGCGGAATTCGCATATCAGCCCAAGCTTCGTGGCGGCCATTGATGATGACTATAGCTCAGGACAAGAACAAGAATTGCCATTCCTTGTCTTGAGTCTTTGGCAAGGATAGCACTCCTGTTTCAGCCAAGAGCGGCCTACCTGTCCTCACGATCTCCCTCTCCGGTCATGGTTTCGTTTTCGGTCGACCTCTCGCGGGGCTCCGCAAGCATTTGGATGCTGCGATCGGGGTGCAGGGTGATCAACGGCTTGAGGCCGACGGGCTGATCGTCGACAAGCAGGAAGCGCCATTTCTGGCAGAGGGTGGCGAGCACGAGAATCATTTCCATCCAGGCGAAGCGCTCGCCGATGCAGAGACGGGCGCCACCGCCGAACGGAAAGTAGGCAAACTTGGGACGGCTCTCGCGTATATCAGGATGCCAGCGCTCCGGATCGAAGCGTTCTGGATCAGGGTAAAAGCGCGGGTCGCGATGCATGACGAACTGACTCATCAGGCAAATGGCGCCTTGTGGGATTGTGACACCAGCAAGTTCGAACGCTTCTTTCGGCATGCGGCCTATGGTCCACACGGGCGGATAGAGGCGCATGGATTCGGCGAGTACCATTTCGGTGTAGCGCAGGCTGGGGATGTCATCGAAGCGCGGCGCGCGCCCGTGCAAAACTCCATCGATTTCGTCGTGCAGACGCTGTTCGCAGTGCGGATTTTGGGCAAGCAGGTACCAGGTCCAGGTGAGGCCGATCGCGGTGGTTTCATGGCCGGCGAGAAAGAGCGTGAGGACCTCGTCGCGGACCTGTTCGTCGGTCATGGCGCTCCCTTCTTCGTCGCGGGCTGCGAGCAAAGCCGAGAGCAAGTCGGCGGAGGCGCCGGAAGCCGCGCGGCGTTCACGGATGATGCGGTAAACCGTGCGGTCAAGAACGGCTTTGGCCCGCTCGAAGCGGCGGGTGGGCGGCAGTGGGAGCCAGGTGAGCAGATCGGAAAAGGGCAACAACAAAAACCGGAAGCGATCTTCGACGTGGTCGAGGGCTTGCGAGACAGCGGAGGCATCGCCTTCGGCGTCTGTGCTGAACAGGGCTTTGGCGACGATGGAGAGGGTGAGGCGCATCATCTCATCGAGGATGTCGAGTTCGGTCTGCGGCTCAAAGCGTTCGCGCGCACGAAGGGTATAGGTAGTGATGATCTCCGCGTAGGATTGAAGGCGTTGATGGTAGAAAGCGGGTTGCACGAGCCGGCGCTGGCGGAGATGGCTTTCTCCTTCGTTCGTGAGCAGTCCTTCGCCAAGCAGCAACCTGGCGCGCTGCAGAATGCGGCTCTTGGTGAAGTTGGCCTGGCGCGTGACCAGGATTTCGCGGACGTAATCGGGGTGACCGAAGAAGAACGCCGGGCAGCCCATGAGACGGAATTCGACCAAGTCACCGCAGACGCGCGCGAGGTGCAGCAGGAATCCGGTGGGGTCGCGGCGGAATTGGAGCGAGGCTCCCACAAAGGGAAGGCCACGGGGGCCGACGGCTGGGGGCTTCGGGCCGAGTTGTTCCGCGGTGGAGAAGGCCATCAGCTAGCAACGTATAACAGACACCACGAGGAAAGAGAGATGAGACAAAAAAAATCTGGTTCGGCACACCACGAGGGCGAACCGAACCAGATTCAGCCAATACTGCGCTGAAAATTAGAACGACAAACGCAATGCGAACTGCATTATGCGCGGATCGCTGGCGAGCGACGTGATGCTGCCGACGGCTCCGGAACTCAGGTTGTTGTTGGGTTGTCCGAAGATCGGCGTATTCGCCAGATTGAAGACCTCCCAACGAGCTTCGAGGTTGGTCCGCTCACTCACAGCGAAGTCCCGCATCAGAGCGAAATCGAAGACGCCAATGTGAGGGCCGCGGAGGATATTGCGGCCGGCGTTTCCGAACTGCCCGAGCGGCTGTTCAGCAAAGGCGTTGACACCAGCGGGATCTGCCGCGGCACAGGCCTTGCTGGTGGAAACGTAGAACCAGCAGTTGATGTTGCCCAGCACCTGCGGAGTACCGATGACGTTCGGGACCGCAGTGGCAGCACCGTAAGGATCAATGGCCGTGGAGTAGTTGCTACCGGAAACGACAGTGAATGGCCGTCCGCTAGAGAAGGTGTAGACGCCGGAAGTCTTCCAACCGCCGAGTACCTTGGAGGCAACACCGCTGGACAGCCAGGGTTTCCCTTTACCGAAGGGCAGCTCAAAGACGTAAGACGCAACAAGGCGCTGGGGAATATCGAAGTCGCTCGGTCCTCGCCAGGCGTTCTGATCGCGGCCGTTTTGCGAACCGCCCGAGTTGCTTTCGAGTTCCTCCGGCACATCATCGATGCTCTTTGACCAGGTGTAAGCAATGTCCACGGAGAGGCCATTTGCGAAACGCCGTTTCAATGATGCCTGGAGGGCGTTGTAGCTACCGTTGCCGATGGCCTGCTGGTATTCGAGATAGCCAAAGTTGGGATAGGGCTTCACGCCGCCAAGGTATTGATTCAAGTCGGACAGGACATCGAGGTGGGTCGATTTCGAGCCGACGTAATTCACCGAAAGAACCATGCCGGCGGGCAACTGGCGATCAACGCCGAGGCTCCATTCCTGAACGTATGGCGTGCTGGAATCAGGGTTGGCGGTACGGATGTGCGTGAGCTGATAGTTGATGTCGGCAGGATTGAGCCAGGAGCCCGGAAAGCCATTCTGCAGAAGGAACAGGGGCTGCGTGGACTTGGAGGGAATGGAGCCGTTGCTTTGCACGAGGAAGGGTGGATTCAGCGCCAACTGATCTTCACTGCCGAAGCGCTCCAGCTCGAGATAGAAAATGCCATAGCCGCCGCGGACCACGGTCTTCTTGTCGGGCGAATAGGCGAATCCGACGCGCGGGGCGAAGTTCTTATCATTGATCTTCACCAGGGCGCGGTCGCCCAACGATCCGCCACTGGCAAGCTGGAGTGAACCGCTGCCGGCGGGGTCGAAATTAGCCAGATTGTTGTTGGCGGAATACGGCGGTGTGGCGAAATCGTAACGAAGACCGAGGTTCAGAGTGAGGTTGGGCCTCAGTTTCCAGTCGTCCTCTACGAAGCCCGAGTACATCTGCAGCCGCTGATCAACCCTGTAGACGTTCGACAGGGTTGCACCCTGTACGTAGCCAATCAGAGCGTCGGCGTATGGCAGACCGGTGCCGGACACGCACTGTCCATTGGCGCCGCGCTCGCAGGTGAACTGCCCGTTGAACTGGAGATTGCCGTGTACATCGGCTTCATCCTGGAAGATGTTGCGCATGGGCGCCAGAATGTCGACGCCGAACTTGAGCGCGTGGCTACCCTTGTTCCACGAAAGCGTGTCGACGAACTGGTATTGCTGGGGATTCTGCTGCTTGGGCAGGTAGTCAGGAGATCCTAAGAAGGTGTAATTGGCGAAGGTGATGGCGGGCAGTCCACCGCCGCTCGCTGGGTTATAAGGAATGCCGGGAACGTATTGGTTGGCAGGAGCCAAATTGAACGGCAATTGAAAGTCGATTGCGGTGTTACGCGAAAAGCCAAGGCGCAGATCGTTGACTATCGTAGAGCTAAAGACGTGGGTCAAACCGATGGCTCCGTTGTAGGAGTTAAGAGTGGAGTCGCCCCACGCGGAGGTGCCGGAACCATCAGCGAGTCCGCCGAAATTGCCCGGGACGATGCGATTGCGGCTGGAACCGGTGTAGCGGAAGAAGATCAGGTTCTTCTCGCTCTCATTCCAATCGACGCGGGCATCTTCCGTGTTGCTGTCATCGAGGAGGGAGCCGGTGCGGGCATAGTTGTTCAGCTCTCCCGGCAGGTTCGGCATTGGGAAAAGATTCAGCAGCGCGAGCGCATTCGGGCTGAGGGCACCCGCGGGAATCTTATTGTTGGGATAAGGCAGACCGGTGGTGGGATCGTAAATGGTCGGGTACTTGAGACCGTTCGCAGCGGCGGCCTGCGGGCTGAAATCACCGATGCGCTCATTGGGAAGCGGGACGGTGGAGATACGCGTGATGCCGCGGCGGATGCGGGTGCCCTCGTAATTGAAAAATCCGAAGAGCTTGTTTTTGATGATGGCATCGCCGACGTTGCCGCCGAACTGATTCTGGACATTCTCGGGCTTCGGCAATCCAGACCGATTCGAGAAGAAGTCGTTGGCATCGAAAACACGGTTGCGCAGGTACTCAAAGAGCAAGCCGTGCAGTTCATTCGTGCCGCCCTTGGTGGTGACGTCGACGGCAGCGCCGGGGCTCCGACCGTACTCCGCGGAGTATGGATTGGTGACGACTTTGAACTCCTGAATCACATCGACGGATGGCCGCGTTCCTTCTGTGCTGAATTCCTGCACGTTCTCCGAAAAGGTATTGTCGTCAATACCGTCGAGAATGAAATCGTTCTGAAGAGAGTGGACGCCGTTCACCTGAAAATCGCCTGTGCGTCCGGAAGCGGTGGCGCCGCTCTGTTCCGTATAGCGGTTCTGCTGAACGCCGGGGACGAGGCGGATAAGATCGTCCCAATTTCGCATAAATAGCGGAGTATTCTGGATCACCGGATTCTCAATCACGGTTCCAAGAGATGCATCGTCGTGCGAAAGCTCACTCGTGGTGTCTTTCACTTCGACGGTTGTGCTGGTGGTACCGACTTTCAACTGGAAATCGAGGCGCCCCTTCTGAGAGGGATCTACTCGGGCGGTACTGGTTGCGCGATCGAAGCCGGTTTCATCGACAACGATGTGGTAGCTGCCTATTGGGAGGCTCGGAAAGTTGTAATACCCGGAAGCGTCGCTTTCAGTGGTTCGAGCCACTCCAGTGGCATCGTTGGTCGTCGTAACGCGCGCGCCGGGAATTGGGATTGACTTTCATCGGTAACGAGACCGGTAAGACTTCCCACGTCGGTTTGAGCGTAAATGCAACTAATACTTATAAAAATAAAGGAAAATAGTAATTTATCTAATCGAAATTTGTGAAGCATAGACTAGCATAGACAAGACTCTCCCCGCTCAGATATTGCGCTAAGACGGAGAGGAACTAACGAGGAACTAACAGATAGTAGCCTAGCCAATTAAGCCTACTGATCGGTTACAACCGTGTGACGAACTGGTTACGCCCGACAAATTGATTACGGCTGAATACAAATCAATAATCGAAAACGAGCACTGATTAAAGTCAATACCTTAAAGCTAGTACTAACCTTTGTGGATAAAGAGCGATAATATTAAACTTTCATGAAGTATATCCCGGCTTTTGCCCGCATCTTTCTCGCTGCCGCTTTGTGCTGCGGCGAGGGGTCTTTACTGGTACGTGCCCAGCAGCCGCAACTCGAATTTCTGAACCACAATCGACCCGTGCTGGATGCACACAACTGTTATCCCTACGACGGGCAATGGACGGATCGCATCAATCGTGCGCTCAAAGCAGGATTTCCCGTAGCCATCGAGCAGGACTTGGCGTGGTATGTCGACCCGGCATCAGGTAAGGGCCGCATCGTTGTTTCGCATACGCCGAAGGCAACCGGTTCCGAGCCGACGCTGCGCGATTACTTTTTCGAGCGGGTGCGTCCGATTGTGGAGAAAGAGCTGGCTTCGGGCGACCGTTCGCGATGGCCTCTCGTTGTCCTGCACTTCGATTTCAAAGATAGCCAGCCGGCGCTGTTGCATGCGGTGTGGCAGCAACTGGGAGAGTACGAACCGTGGATTACGACTGCCGTGAAGACCGTGGATGCGCATGAGCTCGCTCCTCTGGATGTGAAGCCTCTACTGGTTACTACAGAGGACTCGGACGCGCAGGAAGAAGTCTTCTATAAGGAGGTGCGCACCGGAGCTCGGCTGCGGCTCTTCGGGTCCGCGCACACGCATTTGCCTGAGGGCGGAACGAAAGAGGAACGGGATCATGCGCTTGCAACGCTGGCTCCGGAAAAGCTCCTGAGCGAGCGGCCGACAGATTATCGGCGGTGGTGGAACAACTCCTGGTATGAGGTGGAAGAGGGTGGCGAGCCGCGTGCGGGCGCCTGGACGGCAGCCGATGCGGCCCGCCTGCATGCACTGGTAGATTACGCTCACCAGCTCGGGTATTGGATCCGCTTCTATACCCTGGACGGTTTCGACCCTGCGGCCGGCCGTGAGAACGGATGGTTTGAAGGGTACAACTTCGGATCGCTCGAAGCTGCAAAGACGCGGTGGAAGGCAGCGATCGAGGCGGGGGTGAACTTCGTCGCTACGGATCAATATGAAGATCTCGGGGCGTTGATGCACCCGGGCGAAGCAAGAGCGCGTTAAGCGCTGGTGCGTTTTGCGGGCTGGAAAGCGGGGCCTCAGGGTAGAACTGAGATGCTGCCCTGGGCGACCTCATAGCCCTCGTCCCGGGCAGTCTTTTCAGCGGCGACCCGCAGCTTTTCCTGATCTACATTCTTGCGTTCGCCGCAATAGCGGCGAATGACCTCTTCCCCGACGTGAATTCGTATGAGCCACTTGTTTTTCTGAGCGTCCCAGGAGACTTCCACGCGGTCAGCATTCATAGTTGCAGGATCGCAAATTTACGTGTCATCGGGCACGGGCTGCGCGGGTGTAATTCGAGTTTGATAGTTTTGCATGGGAGGTAGGATTTTGCAAGAGGACTTAGAGAAACCAGCGCGCCGTGAGTTTTTGAAAGCGACAACGGCTGCAGCCGCGAGTCTGGCGACCGCCGCGTCGGCCAAGCAGGTGCGCGGAGCCAATGACCGGATCCGCATTGCGGTGATCGGAGTGCGGGGGCGCGGGTGGGATCACGTCAGAGGGTACCAGCATATACCGGGCGTGGAGATTGCGTACTTCTGTGATGTGGACGAGAACGTTCTTCGCAAAAGACTGGCCGATGCCGAGGAGATGGGAATCAAAAAGCCGCAGACGTACATCGATGTGCGGAAGCTGCTCGAAGACAAGAACGTCGATGCAGTCTCCATTGCGACGCCGAACCACTGGCATTCTCTGATGGGCATCTGGGCCGCGCAGGCCGGCAAAGATATCTACATCGAGAAACCGTGTTCGCACAACTGGTGGGAAGGCCGACAACTGGTGAAGGCGGTAGAAAAGTACAAGGTGATCTGCGAGCACGGGAGCCAGTGCCGGTCAAGCGCCGCCATCCTGGAGGCGATGGACCAGATGCGTTCCGGACTGATCGGAAATGTCTACATGGCGCGCGGGTTGTGCTACAAGTGGCGCGACACGATTGGGCATGCGCTTCCGGAACCGGTGCCGCCGGGAGTTCATTACGATCTATGGACCGGGCCGGCGCCGCTGAAGCCGTTTACGAAGAATCGCTTCCATTACAACTGGCACTGGATCTGGGACACGGGCAACGGCGACCTGGGCAATCAGGGCATCCACGAGTTGGACCTGGCACGCTGGGGGCTGGGAGTGGGACTGCCGAACAAGATCACCGCGATCGGCGGACATTTCCTGTTTGACGACGACCAGCAGACGCCCAATGTGGTCACGGTGGCGTATGAGTTCCGAACTCCGGAGGGCATCACGAAGATGATGAACTTCGAGGTGCGCGGCTGGATGACGAATCATGAAGCGGGCATCGGCACCCGGGAGTTTGGCAGCGGCGATGTGCCCGAAGCCGGACTGACTGCAGCGTCAAAGGCGCCAGCGAAGGCGAGTAAAAGCTTAGGTCCGGCGTCGGGCAAGCCTTCGACCATCGGCAACCTATATTACGGGTCAAAAGGGTATCTGGCGATATCGAATTACGATTCGTACCGAAGCTGGCTGGGCGCCGAGGGCGAGGCGGGGCCGCAACAGCATACCCGCACGGGGAACGAACACTTCGTCAACTTCATAGAGTGTGTGCGCAGCCGGAACGCGGCGAACCTGCACGCGCCGATTCAGGAAGGTTATCTCTCGACGACGCTGGTGCACCTGGCGAACGCTTCGTACCGGCTGGGGCGGACGATCCACTTCGATCCGGAGACGGAATCGGTGATCAACGACACGGAGGCGACGGAGATGTTGAGGGGGACGTACAGGGCTCCGTTTGTGGTTCCGGAGCAAGTGTAGCGGCGAGCAGCGCGACGCGAGGGCGAGTCGTGAACGTTCGCCTTCGCGTGAGATGGCATTTGCGAGAGAGGTGTCTGACGGCGGAGCGAAAGGAGCATCCAACCGGGCATGAGCGACACAACGGTAACGAAAGTAGATTCGAAATTTTCGCCACACGGCAAGCTTGGGCAGAAATATCTTGCTTCAGGGAAGTTCGTGGCGATGCGGTTGTGGGATGTGGAACCGGGGCACCAGAAAGAGGACCACGCACGGCGGGAGTACGAGACGGTCGGGTATGTGATTGAGGGTACCGCGGAACTGGAGATAGAAGGGCAGACGATCCAATTGAAGGCTGGGGATTCATGGGTGGTGCCCAAAGGCGCGGAACACACCTACCGGATCAAGGAGCACTTCAAAGCGGTGGAAGCGACAGCACCGCCGGCGTATGCGCATGGGCGGGACGACTAGCAGGGCGCGCCACGAGTTCACGCGAGTGGGCACGAATCGGAGACGGGCAGCTTTATTGTTCCGGTGAAGCGCCTGCGGCGTAGGTAATACGCGACTCGGTTTCGAACTTCCGGTAGCTCTGGAAAGAGATTTCATTGCGGATGTTGCTGGAGTCGGTGGTGAGAGCGACCACCGCGGTGGCGGGCAGGAGATATCGCCGGCCAGCGATGTCGACTTCGGCATAGTCGATGGTGGTGCCGATACTGCGGGTCTGGACCTCGGGCGGGATGTCGTCGGCTGCGTTGGTGATGCGGCGAATGGCTCCGGATTGGGGATCGGCGTAGATGGAGCCGTGATAGGCCACGACTGCTCTGGCTATATCGCTCAGGCTAAGGCTGAGCGTGGAGTGGTCGCGGGCGATGGCGTAGTCGAACACCGCCACGGATTGGCCATCGATGGTGTCCCAGCGGTTCCAGCTAAAGCGGGCCGCGCTCGAGTCACCGAAAACGGTTTCGATCAACATGCCGAATTCACCTTCGCTGGTGAGGGGAGCACGCCAGTAGCGGAAACCGGCGCCCCGGACCGGCCTATCATTGACGAACTCGACTGTGCGCTCTTCCCTGCCCTCGTTGAAGACGAGCTTATAGGCGAGAGTGTCGCCCTTGTGCCAGTGCTTCGCTTTGCGGCCGGCTTCAAATTGATGCGTGACCTGTTGACAGATGAAATTCGGAAGGTTGGCGACGTATTGGGATGCGTAGCGGTGCATAACCGCCAGCAAACGCTGCTGCTCGGCGCTGTCCGGAACAGACTGGGGTTCCTGGACGGGGTTGGCCCGCGATAGGATCGCGCCGAGGATAAGGCAGGTGGCGAGAGCGGGCGCCGTACACTTCATGGCAAGTCCAAAGTAGTTTTATCACGTTTGCTATCTATCTAGCCGCATAACGTGCCAGCCGAGCGGCGCGTGGGTTAGCTAACCCGTGTATAACGCGCCGGCTCTAACGAAGAATGACTGAGAAGGGCAAGCCGCATTGCAGCGGGCTGCCCTTCTCGCTTTTTCCGTTAGGCGTGCTTTAGGGAGCGGCGGTAGCGGTTTTCCGAGGGGGATCGGAAAAAATGTGCGACCGTCCCCATTTAGGGATTAATTTAGGGATTATTGGCCGCCGGTTGGGGGCTGCTGGGACAGGCCGGCCACGTTCTGTTTGTTGACCACGAATGTGCCGGTATCTACGAACGTTGGAAGCGGAGAGAACACGTTCTCTTTCCAGTTACCGGCAAGCGGCTTCGGCGGGTTGTGGTGAATCTGATCGACGAGCTTTGTACCGTAATAGGCCATCGTCCAGGGCCGCTGGGCGATGGTGGCGGAAATCACGCCTTTGTTGACCCAATCGACGGTGCCGGGATCCGTATCCATCGCGACGATGGTAACTTTGCCGCCCAGGCTGGCGCGGTTTACTACATCGGCGACTGCCGGGCAAGCCAGCGCTTCGAGGCAGATAAAGGCATCCGGCTTATCCTTCGAGTCGATCAGCTTTTTGGCTGCATCGAAAGCAACGTCGGAGTTGCCATTCATATCGACAACCTGCTTAACGGTGATCTGCGTATGATCGGCAAACGCGGCCTGATAGCCGGCCAGGCGGTCTTTCAAATTCATCTGGCTAGGGATAGTGAAAATGACAACATTGCCCTTGTTGTTGAGCAGCTTGGCAGTCATTTTTCCACCGATCATGCCGGCGTTGAAGTTGTCTGTTCCGACAAAGAACAGACGCTTGCTTTCAGGGGCGTCGGAATCGATGGTAATAACCGGAATACCCTGCTCGATGGCGGAATCGATATCCGGTCCCAGAAGGCTGGAATCAGCGGCAGAGACGAGGATGCCCGAAGGCTTCTCGGCGACGGCGCGCTTAAAGGCGTCGCGTTCGCCCTGGGGATCATGCCCGTCAGGTCCCTGAATCTCCGATTTGACCTTCATCTCGGCAGTGGCATGCTGCAGACCCTGCAGCGCAGTTTGCCAGTAAGGAATCTTTGTATTGTCGGCGACGAGGATGTATTTCTCTGTGGGCTCATGGGGAGAACCAGCACACCCTGTCATAGAAATAATGGCCGCGGGAAGTGCGGCGGAAAATAGCAAACACCAGGCTCTTCGCATGTAGTGTACCTGCGGGAGTATATCACGGACGTTGCTTTTCATCGGGATGCTCTTCTTCAGGATGCGGACACATCCAGGCGGAAGAAAACGGCCGCAAGCGGAGGAAGATCGATGGTCAGCGAATAATTTCGGCCGTGCAGAGGAATAGGCACGGTTTCGACGCCTCCGAAGTTACCGCGCCCGGTGCCGCCGTACTGGCGCGCATCGGTGTTCAAAATCTCCTTCCAAAAACCTTTGGCCGGCACGCCGATTCGATAGTTGGCGCGCGGGACCGGGCTGAAATTGCAGACGACGGCGATGCGTTCGTCCTCGCTGCGGCCCTTGCGCAGGAAGCTGAGCACGTTTTTCTCGGCATCGTGCACGTCGATCCATTCGAAGCTGGCGGAGGTGTTCTCCGAGGTGTGGAGGGACACTTCGGAACGGTACAGATTGTTCAGGTCGCCTACCAGGAGGCGGATACCAGCGTGTGTATCCCACTGGAGCAGATTCCAATCAAGGCTGCCATCGTGCTTCCACTCACTCCACTGGCCGAACTCGCCGCCCATGAAGAGCAACTTCTTGCCGGGCTGGGCACACATATAAGCGAACAGCAATCGCAGGTTGGCGAATTTCTGCCAGTCGTCTCCAGGCATTTTGTTAATGAGCGATCGTTTGCCGTATACGACTTCGTCGTGCGAGAGAGGCAGTACAAAGTTCTCGTTGAAGGCGTAGACGAGCCGGAAGGTCAGTTCGTGGTGGTGGTACTTGCGGAAGAAGGGATCCTGCGAAATGTATAAGAGCGTGTCGTGCATCCAGCCCATGTCCCACTTGAAGCCGAAACCCAGGCCGCCGATGTAGGTGGGTTTTGAAACCATGGGCCAGGCGGTGGACTCCTCGGCGATGGTTTGAACATCGGGATGCACCCGGTAGACGTCCTCATTCAAACGGCGAAGGAAGGCGATGGCATCGAGGTTTTCGCGGCCACCGTACTGGTTCGGCACCCACTCGCCCGCCTTGCGCGAGTAGTCGAGGTAGAGCATGGAGGCAACGGCATCCACGCGAAGGCCGTCGGCGTGGTACCTATCGAGCCAGAACAGGGCACTGCTAAGAAGAAAGCTGCGCACTTCGCCGCGGCTGTAATCGAAGATAAAGCTGTTCCAATCCGGATGGATGCCGCGGCGCGGATCAGCGGGCTCGTATTCGTGCATGCCATCGAAGAAGCCGAGGCCGTGCTCGTCTTGCGGGAAATGCGACGGCACCCAATCGAGGATGACACCAATGCCCTCCTGATGAAAGCGATCGATGAGGTACATGAAATCCTGCGGGGTTCCATAGCGACTAGTGGGAGCGTAGTAGCCGGTAGTCTGATAGCCCCAAGAGCCGTAAAAGGGGTGCTCCATGACGGGCATGAATTCGACATGCGTGAACCCCATTTCCTTCACGTAAGGAATCAACTGGTCCGTGAGTTCACGGTAGGTGAGGGGGCGATCGCCTTCCGCGGCGACGGTGTGCCAGGAGCCAAGGTGGACTTCATAGATCGAAATCGGAGCGGCGAGGCTGTTGGCGGCTGCCCGCCGTGCCATCCATTCCTGATCGTGCCACTCGTAACCCAGGTCCCAGATGATGGAGGAGGTGCGCGGCGGCGTGTCGTGAAAGAAGCCGTAGGGATCTGCCTTATCGACGACGTACTTATTCTGCGACACGATGTGGTACTTGTAATGCGCTCCCGGGTATGCGCCGGGGACGAACCCCTGCCAGATCCCGGCAGCCTCGCGTGAAAGCGAATGGGCGTCTTGGTTCCAAGCGTTGAAGTCGCCTATGACCGATACAGAGCGGGCATTGGGGGCCCATACCCCAAATTGCGTCCCGCCCTGGTCGCTTCGAAAGTGCGCACCGAGAACCTCCGCCATTTTGGCGTGGGTACCTTCCTGGAAAAGGTAAGCGTCGTTTTCATTCAGAATTCTGGTCGAGGTTGCCATGGGGAATGAGGTTGGTCAGAAAAGAATGATGCGAGAGCCCGGTTGAAAATTCCATCATCGGAGTGACCGCATGAGGGTCAGGATGCCGCGCAGCGGGATGCGGACCCAGTCCGGCCGGTTGTTCAGTTCGTAAGACACTTCGTACAGTGCCTTTTGCAGAACGAACGCATCGAGCTGAATGCGGCGTTCCTCCGCGGAAGCCGGCACAAACGGAAGGTTCTGCGATTCCGCGAAATAGGAACGAAGGTAGGCAGCGCTGATGAAGCTATTCCAAAAGGCGGCCCAACGCTCGACAGAAGCGAGCGAGGCAGCATCAGACGGCACGCCCTCGATCTGCCCGAACAGCGCGGCAAAGGCCGCGTACTCAAAAGAGCGCACCATGCCGGCGACATCGCGAACGGCGAGGGCTTTTGAGCGGCGCTCGGAAAGCGGCCGTGCGGGTTCGCCTTCGAAGTCGATGATCATGAAGTCCTCGCCCGTAAAGAGCACTTGCCCGAGATGGTAATCGCCGTGATGACGAATGCGGAGGGTGCTCAGCGGAAAGTCGCGAAGGGCGAAAAATCGCGCGGTGATTTCAGCTTCGAGCTCTAAGACCTGGCGTGCGCTTTCGGCGGCGGGACCGCCGAGCGAGGGTTGCTTGCGACGCAAAGTTTCGAAAGAGTTCCGGGCTTCGCCCAGCATGTCTTCGTACACGCGCTGCCGCTCGTGGCCGGTCACAGGCTCGGGCGCGAAGTCAGGACCGCCGCGGGGATCCGCCAGGTCCGCGTGCAACTGCGCGGTGCGCTTGCCCAGCAGTTCGGCGGATGCAAGATAGTCCCCCAAGACGCCGCGCGCCTCGCGAGAGAGCGGCTGATCCATTAAGGCCAGCGGGTGCCGGTTGGCAAGTTCGAACAGCTCCGGCTTATCGCCGAGCGCAAGAGCGCGGCTGAAGAAGGCATGGAGCGAGTCGAGGGTGTATTTCCAGGCGTCGCCTTCGTTTTTCACAAACTGCTGGAGAATAGCGACGGCATAGACGGCACCGTTATCGCGGGTGCGGTATTCACAGGCGCCAAGAACGGCAGGAGTGTGCCGGAAGCCGTGTTCCGTCAAGAAGGTGCCGATTTCGATATCCGGATTGATGCCCGATTCGATCTTGCGAAAGAGCTTCAGGATGAAACGGTCGCCATAAATAACGGAGGTGTTGCTCTGCTCCGCGCGGGAGACGAAACTCTCAAGGGGCGGCAGTGTATCGCCGCAATATTCGCCAAGAGCGCTCGTTTGAGAGGTCTTGAGCACGCCGCGCGGGCCTTCGTAGACTGACTGGCAGGCGATGGCCTTCAGCATCAGGTCGCGAAACCGCCGGCCGTCGAGCGCATTGATTACAGCGCGCTGCTCGCCGCCGGGGCCGCGCAGAAAGGCAAGCACCTCGTGATCCGCCGGATCTGGTTCGAGCGATATCGGGAGTAGATAAGTGCTACAGGAATCGCCGGAATAGCGAATATCAATTGCCAGAACAAAATCGGAAGATGTGACGGGGATCACGTCGGACACTGAGAGCTGTTCAATGGTCTGGGCCTTGGCACGATACCAACGCCGGCTCACGATATAGCCGGGGAGCAATTTCTCGAGCTGGCCGACGACGGTTTCCGGCAGCGGTTGGCTCCAGGATTCGACCTCGATTCGCGGTGTTTCGCTCGTCATGACAGATATCGACCCTCCGGAAAAGGAGACGCTTCAGAGGAAATATTCGAAATCGGTTTCGACGCGGAGGCGCCGGCGGATGCGAAGAATGTGGCCAGACACGCTGGCCGGGTCCAATTCCACATAGTTTCGCCTGCCTGTCCAAACGTAGCGCGCGCCGGTGAGGAGATCGTTTGCCTGATAGGGATGTTTTTCGTCGATTTTGAGCTGGTCGAGAGGAAGATCGATAAAGCCACCCTGCTTGTAGTGCGGATCGAGATTGACCAAGGTAACGATAAGGTTCGAGCCATCCTCGGAACGCTTGCTGTAGCAAATGAGCTGGTCGTTATCCACCGGATGAAACTCGAGAGACCAGTCGTTTTGCAGCGCCGGATTTTCGCGGCGAATACTGTTCACGAGCGTGATGAGCTCACGCAGGCTGTCGGCGCGGTCGAGCTCCCAATGGCGGATCTGATACTTTTCGGAATCCAGATATTCTTCGCTGCCCGGCCGGACCGGACGGCTTTCCATCAGCTCGAATGCGGGGCCATACATGCCGTAGTTGGCGCCAAGTGTGGCGGCCAGCAGAAGGCGGATTACGAAGGCGGCACGGCTGCCGATTTGCAGAAATTCAGTCAAAATATCGGGCGTGTTCGGCCACTGATTCGGGCGGAAATAGTCACGAACCTGGGTTTTGGTGAGCTCCGTCAAGTACGCCTGCAGCTCATATTTGGCGTTGCGCCACGGGAAATAGGTATAAGACTGGCTGAAGCCGAGCTTGGCGAGCCGGTACATAATTTTGGGCCGCGTGAACGCTTCCGAAAGGAAAAGAACGTCGGGAGCTTCGCGTTTGAGCTCTGTGATGCACCATTCCCAGAAAGGGAAGGCCTTGGTGTGAGGATTATCGACGCGAAAGATCCGCACGCCCTGATCCATCCAGAACTTGAAGATGCTCTTCAGCTCATGCCAGAGTTCGTGCCATTTCGGAGTTTCGAAATCGAAGGGATAAATATCCTGATACTTCTTGGGCGGATTCTCGGCGTACTGGATGGTGCCGTCCGGCCGACTGCGAAACCACTCTTCGTGCCCATTGACGTAGGGATGGTCGGGAGAGACCTGAAAGGCGATGTCCAGGGCGATTTGCAGGTTGAGATCGGAGGCACGCTTGACGAGGCGGCGGAAATCGTCGAGGGTGCCGAGAGCGGGATGGACAGACTTGTGCCCACCCTCGGGCGCCCCGATCGCCCATGGACTGCCGACATCGTCGGACGCGGCCACCACGGAATTATTTTTGCCTTTCCGAAAGGTGGAGCCGATGGGATGGATGGGCGGAAGGTAGACGACATCAAAGCCCATTTCCGCGATGTCGGGCAGGCGCGCTTCGCAATCGGCCAGCGTGCCATGCCGGCCGGGCTCAGGCGCAGTGGAGCGTGGGAAGAGCTCGTACCATGCACTAAAGCGCGCGCGCACGGGATCGACCACGATGATGATCTCGCGGTCATATTCGGTCGCAAAGCGGCGGTCGGGATAGCGAAGAACCACTTCATCGAGAGCGGAATCGGTTGCGAGGGTTCGACGCGTCTCCGAATCTTTGTCAGTGCGTAAAAGGCCGGCTTTCTGCTCGAGCCAATCGTGATCGGGCCCTTTCGCGCGTTCGGCTGCCTCGCTGATGAGATTCGCACCGATCAGGTAGTCGACAGGCGTATCGCTGTTGGCGGCAATGCGCTTGAGAAGATCACGCCGCCAAGTCTCCCAATGGTCGACCCAACCATGCACGGTGAAGCGATAGCGGCCCAGTTGAGACACCGGAAACTCGCCGGCCCAGCGGTCATTCACCAGCGGCTTCATCGGCCGCTCAAGCCAGGCGGGCGAACTTTCGTGACGGTAGAGGACGGCTGCCGCAATGGAGTCATGGCCGTCGGTGAAGATGTCGGCTTCGATGTGCACCGTGTCGCCGATAGTCCGCTTGGCAGGAAATCTGCCGCCGTCTATCTCCGGGGAAACGCTTTCGATGATGACTCTTCTGCGTCCGTCCTGCTGTGTTGGCATGTGTGGCGATTTTATCTTTCTCAGTGTTCAAATCAGCTCAGTCTTCAAATCAGGAGGATGGCCGGGACTTTACCTCATCGATGAGGCGTTGGTAGAGAGCGATGGTCTGGTCTGCAATGGATGACCAGCTAAATTTATCTTCGACGCGTTTTCTGCCCGCATCGCCAAAGCGCCGGCATTTCTCAGGATCTTCGAGGAGTTGGGAAATCCGGGCGGCGAGATCCTGGGCGAAGCGGTCGGGATGGATGGGAAAGCTGGTGACAGAGTCCTGTTCAAAGGGAACGAGATAGCCGGTTTCGCCGTCGACGACCACTTCCTTAATACCGCCGGTGGCGCTCGCCACAACGGGCGACCCACAGGCCATCGCTTCGAGATTGATAATGCCGAAGGGTTCGTAGACGGACGGACAACAGAACACGCGTGCGTGGCTGTAGAGCTGAATCACTTCCGGCTTACTCACCATCTTCTCGATCCATACGATGTTTGGATTGTGCCGGCGCGCTTCCTCGACTTTGCTGCGCATTTCGGCGGCAATCTCCGGAGTGTCGGGGGCGCCAGCGCATAAGACGACCCGGGTATCGCGAGGCAGGTAACGAATGGCGTCAACGAGGTGCGTGACGCCTTTCTGGCGCGTTATGCGACCGACGAAAAGAACATAAGGAACGTGCGGGTCGACAGCGTGAGCGACAAGCGCTGAAGTCTCATTTGTCTTGCGGTACTCGTTCAGGTCGATGCCGTTGTAAATGACGTGGATGCGTTCGGGCGAAACGGCGTATGAGCGCAGAATGTCTTCCCTGGTGCCGTTTGAGACAGCAATGACTGCGTCGGCATCGAGGATGGCCGTTCGCTCCATCCAGGAGCTCATGGCATAGCCACTGCCAAGCTGCTCGGCTTTCCAGGCGCGCAGCGGCTCAAGGCTATGAGTGGTGAGCACGAATGGAATGTTGTACAGCTTCTTGGCGAGGAAACCGGCCATGGAGACGTACCAGGTGTGAGTATGGACGATCTGGATACCGGCGAGCGCCTTGACTTGCGTCAGATTCAGGCTGAGGGCTTCAAGAGCAGCTTTGAATTTGGCTTCGGTGCCGTTGCTGATTTCGCTCCAAGGCTGGGCGCCACGAACGTGGAGCTTGCCGCCGTCAGACTGCTGATCGCCCCAGCAGTGGACCTCCACCTCAATTTTCTTAGCGAGCTCACGGCTCAGGTATTCGACGTGAACTCCGGCGCCGCCGTAAACGTAGGGCGGGTATTCGCGGGTAAAGAGTCCGGCTCGCAAGGCAGCCCTCCACATGAGAAGCTACCACGTGCGGCTATTTTGTCAGAGCCTGGTCGATTGCCTGCTGCGCTAGAGGAGCCATCACGTCGTAACCGGCTGGGTTGGGATGCAGGCCATCGTAGGTCAAATCCTTCTTCAGGAGACCATGGTCGTCGGCCATGGCGGCGTAGTAGTCGAGGTAGACGATGCCGTGGCCGGCAGCGTAGTTCCTGATCCAGGTATTGAGTGCGACGATTTTGTCGGGTGGGCGTCGGGTGGTCTGATCCTTGAAGCAATCGCAGACGGGCATGACGGAAGCAAGGACCACGCGAATGTTGTTCGCCTGCGAGAGCTGTGCCATGGACTCCAGGTTGCCTTCGATCTCCTCCAGCGTCTCGGGGCCGGTGTTGCCGGCGATATCATTGGTGCCGGCGAGAATCACCACTACCTTTGGCTGCAGCTTAATGACATCAGGACGGAAACGGATCAGCATCTGGGGGGTGGTCTGGCCGCTGATGCCGCGGTTTATGTAAGGCTTGCCGGGAAAGAACCGGCCGACGGAGCGGCCCCAGGCATCGGTGATGGAATCGCCCATGAACACGACGTGATTCTCGCCCGGCGCGGGAGGCGCGACCTTGGCGTTGTCGGCTGCATAGCGGGCGAGATTCGGCCAATCCTGATCGGCGGCAACGGCCGGGGAGAGAGTGAGTGCCAGCGTGAACAGCGATGCGGCAAGTGGCTTTGAGTTCATTCCTTATCTACTGTATTTGAGGCTTGACGCGGGCTTATCAAGGCCGCGAGTTCGGTGCGGAGCCTGAAGCTTGAAGCGAGCTTAGGGGAATGGAGGCTTCCGGTTTTCCGAGGAGAATCAGAAAAAATGTGCGACCGTCCCCATTTTGAGAGAGAGTAGAGTGCACATTTAGTGCATTCCATTTAGTGCATTTAGTGATTTGGGCGGCGCTTTACGTCGATGTTCAGGCGCTTGATCTTCTGATTCAGCGTTGAAAGCGGGATACGCAGAGCTTCGGCGGCTTCGGTCTGACTGTAGCCGGCGGCTTCCAGCGCTTCGATGATTTTGCGGCGCTCGAAGTCGGCGACGATTTCAAACAGCGAAGCGTCGGAAGCGAGCATGCCGTTATTATCGCGCGATATGCGCATACCGCTCGCCGTCTGCAAGTGGTCCGGGAGTACGTGGGCCGGAACCGAAGTCGAGGTCGTCAGCACTACCGCGCGCTCGACGACATTTTCGAGCTCGCGCACATTGCCGGGCCAGGAGTGCTCTATCAGGATCTGCATTGCTTCGGGCTCAAAGGCGAGCACCGACCGGCCCTCGCTGTTCAGGAACTTTTCATTCTCGCGGCAGTAGCGGGTGAAGAAGTAATCGACGAGGAGGGGGATGTCATCCTTGCGTTCGCGCAGCGGAGGGAGATTGAGGTTGATGACATTCAGGCGGTAAAAGAGATCTTCGCGGAATTTACCCTCGTCGACGAGCTTGCGGAGGTCGGCGTTGGTGGCCGCTATGATGCGGACGTCCACGCGGATGCTTTCGTTTGAACCGAGGGGCATGAATTCGCGGTCCTGAAGGACGCGAAGCAGCTTGACCTGTATTTCGGGACCGACGGTACCGATTTCGTCGAAGAAAATGGTGCCGCGATTGGCGGTTTCAAACAGGCCCTTCCGATTGGCGATCGCCCCGGTGAAGGATCCCTTGACGTGCCCGAAGAGGATGGATTCGAGCAACTCGGACGGCAAGGAGCCGCTGTTAACGGGAACGAACATCTGATCCGCGCGGGCAGAGTGCGCGTGAATGGCTTTGGCGATGAGCTCTTTTCCGGTGCCGGTCTCGCCAGTGATGAGGATGGTGGCGCGGCTGGGCGCGACCTGCGCGACCTGATCGAGCAAACGAATCATGCGCTCGCTCTTGCCGACGATGTTCGGGAAGGCGTACCGCTGTTTCAGGGCGCGCTTGAGCTGCGTGTTTTCCCGCTCGAGGCGTCCCTTCGAGATCATTCGATCGATCTCAATGAGGAGCTTTTCGTTATCCCAGGGCTTGGCGAAATAATCGTTCGCGCCCGACTTGAGCGCGCGCACCGCGACTTCGACGGAGCCGTACGCGGTGAGCATAAACACCGGTGTATCCGAATCCCGCAGGCGGATGTCGGACAGAACCTCCATCCCGGACCTGTCGGGCATCATGAGGTCGAGGAGGACGAGATCATAATTGCCGGACTCGAACTTATGGAGACCCGTGGTGGCATTCTCGGCGAGCTCGACGTGATAGTTTTCTCCGGTGAGCAGCAGTTCGAGGCTCTCGCGAATGTCGGCCTCGTCATCGATGACGAGAATTCGCCGGCGCTCGGGCGGACTGACACGATCCGCCGGCAAATCTTGGTTCGTGAACGGCACTACAGTGGTTGTATCAGACATCCGGGTATTTATTAGAAGATAGATCGCGCGATCACGCGGGCAGGGCTTCGCGGCGATGTGCGGCGGGCTTGCCGGAAACGCCGGAGACGCCCGG
>Ga0213872_10000307_pt1 | contig 41810 bp, 50 predicted proteins | sample VelepicomBERX_R2_FD_160071 | JGI IMG/M metagenome (GOLD analysis project Ga0213872, IMG submission 160071) | Rhizosphere microbial communities from Vellozia epidendroides in rupestrian grasslands, the National Park of Serra do Cipo, Brazil - RX_R2 | ecosystem: Host-associated > Plants > Roots >... | reverse complement strand
ATCCAACGGCGAACCGTCGATCGTGCCGTCGCAGGATATCGTGCTCGGCCTGTACTACGCCACGCGTGAAAAGATCAACGGCAAGAACGAAGGCATGATGTTCCCGGACGTGTCCGAAGTCATCCGTGCCTACGACAACAAGGAAGTCGAGCTGACCACGCGTATTACGGTGCGTATCACCGAATACCCGAAGGACGCAGCCAGCGGTGAATTCGTCAAGACCATCAAGCGTTATGAAACGACGGTCGGCCGTGCCATTCTGTCGGAAATTCTGCCCAAGGGCCTGCCGTTCACAGTGCTGAACCGCGCGCTCAAGAAGAAGGAAATCTCGAAGCTGATCAACACGTCGTTCCGCAAGTGCGGTCTGCGCGCCACCGTGGTGTTCGCCGATCAGCTGATGCAGTCGGGCTTCCGCCTGGCGACGCGCGCCGGTATCTCGATCTGCGTGGACGACATGCTGGTGCCGCCGCAAAAGGTCACGCTGATCGCGACTGCCGAGCACGAAGTCAAGCAGATCGAACAGCAATACGCTTCCGGTCTGGTGACCGCAGGCGAACGCTACAACAAGGTGGTCGATATCTGGGGCAAGGCCGGTGACGAAGTCGGCAAGGCCATGATGGACCAGCTCAAGGTTGAAGCCGTGACCAAGCGCGACGGCAGCACCGGCACGCAGGAATCGTTCAACGCGATTTACATGATGGCCGACTCGGGCGCCCGTGGTTCGGCAGCCCAGATCCGTCAGTTGGCCGGTATGCGCGGCCTGATGGCGAAGCCGGACGGCTCCATCATCGAAACGCCGATTACCGCGAACTTCCGCGAAGGCTTGAACGTGTTGCAGTACTTCATCTCGACGCACGGTGCCCGTAAGGGTCTGGCCGATACGGCGTTGAAGACCGCAAACTCGGGTTACCTGACCCGCCGTCTGGTCGACGTGACGCAGGATCTGGTGGTGATCGAAGACGATTGCGGCACCAGCAACGGCGCCTCGATGAAGGCCCTGGTTGAAGGCGGTGAAGTGATCGAAGCGCTGCGCGACCGTATCCTCGGCCGCGTCGCCGCGACCGACGTCGTCAATCCGGAAAGCCAGGAGACCGTGTTCGAAGCCGGTACCCTGCTGGACGAAGATGCGGTCGAAGAAATCGAACGCGTCGGCATCGACGAAGTCAAGGTGCGTACGCCGCTGACTTGCGACACGCGCTACGGTCTGTGCGCCAAGTGCTACGGCCGCGACCTCGGCCGCGGTGTGCTGGTCAATGCCGGTGAAGCAGTCGGCGTGGTGGCAGCGCAGTCGATCGGTGAACCGGGTACCCAGTTGACCATGCGTACCTTCCACATCGGTGGTGCGGCATCGCGTGCGGCAGTGGCCTCCTCGGTGGAAGCCAAGTCGAACGGTACGGTGCGTTTCACGGTGACCATGCGTTACGTCACCAACGGCAAGGGCGACCAGATCGTCATTTCGCGTTCCGGCGAAGTGCTGATCACGGACGACCACGGCCGTGAGCGCGAGCGCCACAAGGTGCCGTACGGCGCCACCCTGATCGTCAGGGACGGCATGCAGATCAAGGCCGGCACGGCGCTGGCGACTTGGGATCCGCTGACCCGCCCGATCATTACCGAATACACCGGTACGGTGAAGTTCGAGAACGTCGAAGAAGGCGTGACCGTTGCCCGTCAGATCGACGAAGTGACCGGTTTGTCCACGCTGGTGGTGATCGATGCCAAGCGTCGCGGTTCTTCCACCACCAAGACCGTGCGTCCGCAGGTGAAACTGCTGAACGAAAACGGCGAAGAAGTGAAGATCGCCGGCACCGAGCACGCCGTGACGATCGGCTTCCAGGTCGGCGCGCTGATCACGGTGAAGGATGGCCAACAGGTTACCGTCGGTGAAGTGCTGGCGCGTATCCCGACCGAGTCGCAGAAGACCCGTGACATTACCGGTGGTCTGCCGCGCGTGGCCGAGTTGTTCGAAGCACGTTCGCCGAAGGATGCCGGCATGCTGGCCGAAGTCACCGGTACGGTGGCGTTCGGTAAGGAAACCAAGGGCAAGCAGCGGCTGGAAATCACCGACATGGACGGCAACAAGCACGAGTTCCTGATCGCCAAGGACAAGCAAGTGCTGGTGCATGACGGCCAAGTGGTGAACAAGGGTGAAATGATCGTGGACGGCCCGGCCGACCCGCAAGACATCCTGCGCCTGCTGGGTATCGAAGCGCTGGCGCGTTACATCGTCGACGAAGTGCAGGACGTGTACCGTCTGCAGGGCGTGAAGATCAACGACAAGCACATCGAAGTGATCGTGCGCCAGATGCTGCGCCGCGTGCAGGTGGTTGACGCCGGCGATACCGACTACATCCCGGGTGAGCAGGTCGAGCGTTCCGAACTGCTGGACGAGAACGACCGCGTGATCGCGCTCGGCAAGCTGCCGGCGACCCACGAGAACGTGCTGCTCGGTATTACTAAGGCCTCGTTGTCGACCGACTCGTTCATCTCGGCTGCATCGTTCCAGGAAACCACGCGCGTCCTGACCGAAGCCGCCATCATGGGCAAGAAGGACGGCTTGCGCGGCCTGAAGGAAAACGTCATCGTCGGCCGCTTGATCCCCGCCGGTACCGGCCTTGCGTACCATCGTGCACGCAAGGACAAGGAAAGCTGGGAAGCCGAAGAGCGCGTTGCTCTGCTGGAGTCCGAAAAGGCGGCTCGCATCGCCGAAGCGGAAGCAGCATTGCAAGCCTTGCCGGCCAGTACGGAAGGCGACGCGTAATTACTACGCCTGCTTCACAAACAAAAAACCCCAATGCCTTGCATTGGGGTTTTTTTATGCCCGCGCGCAGGCGTTAGTTGTCATGCCCTATCATGATCCCGCTGGCTGGATTTCCTGAAGCGGTCGTCATTTCCTGCTGTTCCGGCCCGACCAGGTCTACATGAAATGGATATTGCATGGCGCAAGGCTGGCCGCTGCATACGGCCGGCTTGTATGGCTGCACCATCAGGGCATAAGCGGCGCTGCGGGCAATATCGGCATCCGGCGACTGTACGACCGACACGTCGGTCGCCTTGCCGCTGCTGTCGACTTGCACGTACAGGGTCAACGGGCCCTTGAATTTCAGATTCGCCTGTTCGTGGGCGTTGCGCACCACCTTCAGGATAGGCATCAAGCCGTTCGCCGGGAAAGGCGGTTCATCGTCGGCTTTCATGGACTCGTAGGCGGACTTGACGCTGGCTTTTTGCTCCGGCGTCAAGTCGGCATAGCGTTTATCGAGGGGCACGGTTCCCGCGCGGATGATCTCGCGCCTGATATTCGAACCGACGCTCGGTTCGGTTTGTTTGACGGTGTATTGCCGCTGATCGGTTTCAGTTGCCGCTGCCGGCAGCGAGGCGGCCAAAAGAATGCTGATGAGACTCAAGTGCAGGATGCGCATGCCGATACCCTTTCGTGGTTGGTTCGCCGCCTATGCGCGCTCACTCAAGGTGCGACGCCGGCCTGCGAAGCCACCCCATGTTACTCCATTCTTGGGGGGCGGAGGGGCGAGGTGGATTGCGGGCGGCGCGCGAAGTTGAGCAGCTCTTTGCGTTACTTTTCCTGCGGCAAGGGATGGCCCTTGTCTATCACTTCGCGGCAATCCCCCTTGAAGGTAGCATTGTCGTAATCGCTCCAGCCGTAGCTGTCCACGTAGCGTTTGTGGCGCTTCAATTTCGCGTTCATAAAACTCCAATCGAGCCGCTCGCCGGAGTAGTGCAGGTCGGCCAGGTCCAGCAGCGAATGAAATACGTTTTCGGTCGACAGCCTGGCTTTTTTATGGCGCTGCAGTTGCGCAATCTTGTCCGGGTAATCGGCCTGATACCGATCCGAGTACCAGACGAAGGCAGGGATGTGAAATTCGTACTGTGTGTTGTGCCCATGGAAGGCGAGGTTGCAACTGCCGTCGTACAAGGTTTGTCCGTGATCGGCGACATACATCAGCGCGCTCAATTGCTCAGTGCGCTTGAGTGCGGTGATGACTTGTTCGAGGAACCAGTCGGTGTAGAGAATGGAATTGTCGTAGCTGTTGTTCAGCTGGGGCTTGATCTTCAAGTCGGTATAGACGGGATTGTCCATGCCGTACAGCGAGGGCTGCCACTTGTCGAACTCACGCGGATGGCGCTGGCTGTAGTTCCAGTGATTGCCGAGCGAATGCAGCACGATCAATTTCTTCTTCGCAGGATCAGCCAGCGCGCGCACCAGCGGCGCCAGCAGAACCTGGTCGTAACTCGACTTGTCGGTAAAGCCGCCCAGGTTTGTGAATTGCACGACGTCGGCTTCCTTGGCAAAGACCGAGATCGGCGTATCGAACTGGCCGAACGACATTTGGTTGGATAGCCACCAAGTCTTGAAGCCGGCTTCCTTGAAAGCGCCGATGAAGGATTTTTCGGAAAATCCGGCTTGCAGGCTTTGTGTTGCGGGCTTGCGCGACACGATGACGGGAACCGAAAGCCGTGTCGCCGACACAGCCGTGATGATGTTGCTCAGACTGACGAGGTTGGTTTCGTTCGAGAGTAAAGGATTGGTTGCGCGCCGATAGCCGTTCAGGCTCCAGCGGTCATAGCGGGAAGATTCACCGATTACCATAACGAACACTTCCGGTGTGTCGGCGGCATCGCTGCCTTGGTGCGCGCCGAACTTGAACTGGCTGCTCTTGATGGACAATTCGACCAGGTATTGCCTTTCCTTCCAGAAATCGTAGCCGCGCACGGCCAGACCGAACGGCCAGGCATTGCCGAATTGCTCGACCTCGAATGGCACTTTGGCCCACGATGGCAATGGCGGCAGCGCTGCCGAAGTGTTGACTGAAGCGCCGACCGACGGGGCGGCCGAACTTGCGCTGACCTCGGCGGGGTCGCTGGATTCTTCCGCATCGTCGGAGGCATCGTCTGACGCGTCCGATGCCGCAGCAACGCTGGCTGCATCGGGTATTGCCCGCACGCCGTATTGCAAACCGTACAACCAGGCAGCCAGGCTGAGCGACAGCAGTGCAAAAACGGCGAGCCGCGACTTGCCGTTCCAGTCGAGGTCGCGGGTACGCCACGCGGCGCGCCAGGTGAGTCCCCACCATGCGATTACCAGGATAACGATCAGCAATAATAGCCAGATCGCATGGCCCAGAAATTCAAAGGCTTCCTTGGGACTGGTTTCCAGCAAGATGCCGAGATGATGGGTGGAAATGCTCTGACCGTAATAGGCGCGCAAGTAAATTTCGATGGGCAATGCAAAGAAGGCGGGGAGCAGGAAGATATGAAACCAGGCTGGCCGCTTGAACAACACCCATATGGCAATCCAGGAAACTATCTGCATACCGAGTATGCGTAACGGCTCGGTGACGGTTTGCCCGGGAAACAGATAAGGGACAAAGGGAACGGCCGATAACAGGAAATAGGTGCAAAGGATAAAAAGATTACCCGGCCGCAACAAAGAACGCATGGATGTTGGCAATGTAGAAAAACGCATTATCGCGCATTATGAAAATGCCGCTGGCAATCTGGTTGACACCCACCCCGCAAGTCTGGGCCCATGTGCTCGAATTATGTATTGACTCGTTATATCTTTAAGGCTATACTCGCGAGTTCTCGAATTTAAGCTCTTTGGGGCTTAAGCGCTCTTTGATGTTGCAATCCTCGCATCCGGCGCGCTTTTCCCTCCATGGCCGAATCGAACCGCGCAGCTCCTCGCGCAACCCAGTTTTATCCCCGGGCAGCAAGGTTTTAGCTTGCCTGATTATTAATGTTGTCACTTTGTTGGATTTAGAACGATGCCAACCATCAATCAATTGATTCGCCAGCCGCGCGTTTCCGCGCGCGTCAAGAGCAAATCGCCGGCGCTGGAAAACAGCCCGCAGAAACGCGGCGTTTGCACCCGTGTGTACACCACGACTCCGAAGAAGCCGAACTCGGCTCTGCGTAAGGTCGCCAAGGTGCGCTTGACCAACGGTTTCGAAGTCATTTCGTATATCGGCGGTGAGGGCCACAACCTGCAAGAACACAGCGTCGTCCTGATTCGCGGCGGCCGTGTGAAGGACTTGCCGGGTGTGCGTTACCACATGGTGCGCGGCTCCCTGGATACCCAGGGCGTCAAGGATCGTAAGCAAGCGCGTTCGAAGTACGGCGCGAAGCGTGCGAAGGCTGCCAAGAAGTAATTTGTTTTTCGCTGTAAAGCGAAGTGAGTCGACCCCGAATGGGTCGAGTAAGTGGGTGGTTATGATGGCCGCCCGCGGGCGCAAGGAACACCTGGTTCCGGCGTTCAACTGAAGACTGAAAGGAATAGAAATGCCACGTCGTCGTGAAGTCCCCAAGCGGGAAATTCTGCCTGATCCGAAGTTCGGCAGCGTTGATGTCTCCAAGTTCGTCAACGTGCTGATGTTGTCCGGCAAGAAGTCGATCGCCGAAAACATCATCTACGGTGCGTTCGATCATATCGCTAGCAAGTCCGGCAAAGATCCGCTCGAAGTGTTCGCCACTGCGATCAACAACTGCAAGCCCATGGTCGAAGTCAAGTCGCGCCGCGTCGGCGGCGCCAACTACCAGGTGCCGGTTGAAGTGCGTCCGGTCCGCCGTCTGGCGCTGTCGATGCGCTGGTTGCGCGAAGCCGCCAACAAGCGCAGCGAAAAGTCGATGCCGCAACGCCTGGGTGGCGAGTTGATGGAAGCCGCGGAAGGCCGCGGCGGTGCCATGAAGAAGCGTGACGAAGTGCACCGCATGGCAGAAGCGAACAAGGCGTTCTCGCACTTCCGCTTCTAATAAGAATAGGTTGTTAGGATTGGATGCCGGCGTCAGCAAGACGCCCATCCTGATGGTTAACTTGAGCAAACCGGGTCATTTTTTAATGCCCGGTTTCGTTCATTAAAGAGATTTAGGATTTATTATGGCTCGCAAGACCCCCATTGAGCGCTACCGTAATATCGGTATTTCCGCTCACATCGACGCCGGCAAGACCACTACGACTGAACGTATTCTGTTTTACACCGGTGTGAACCACAAGATCGGTGAAGTGCATGATGGCGCCGCCACCATGGACTGGATGGAGCAGGAACAAGAGCGCGGCATCACGATTACCTCGGCTGCGACGACCTGCTTCTGGCGCGGTATGGCCAACAATTTCCCCGAGCACCACATCAACATTATCGACACCCCGGGCCACGTCGACTTCACGATTGAAGTCGAGCGTTCGATGCGCGTGTTGGACGGTGCTTGCATGGTGTACTGTGCCGTGGGCGGCGTGCAGCCGCAATCGGAAACCGTGTGGCGTCAGGCCAACAAGTACAAGGTTCCGCGTCTGGCGTTCGTCAACAAGATGGACCGTACCGGCGCGAACTTCTTCAAGGTTTACGATCAGATGCGTAATCGTCTGAAGGCCAACCCGATCCCGATGCAAGTGCCTATCGGCGCCGAAGAGCATTTCGAAGGCGTGATCGACCTGGTCAAGATGAAGGCGATCTACTGGGACGACGCGTCCCAGGGCATGAAGTTCGACTATCGCGACATCCCTGCGAACCTGCAGGCTGCCGCCGATGAGTGGCGCGAGAAGATGGTTGAAGCTGCTGCCGAAGCCAGCGAAGAACTGATGAACAAGTACCTCGAAGAAGGCAGCTTGTCGGAAGAAGAAATCAAGAAGGCCATCCGTCAACGTACCATCGCCGGCGAAATCGTCCCGATGATGTGCGGCACCGCGTTCAAGAACAAGGGTGTGCAAGCGATGTTGGACGGCGTGATCGAATATCTGCCGGCACCGACCGACATTCCGCCGGTTTCCGGCACGAATGAAGAGGAAGAGCCGGCTTCGCGTAAGGCTGAAGACACCGAGAAGTTCTCGGCTCTGGCTTTCAAGATCATGACCGACCCGTTCGTCGGCCAGTTGATCTTCTTCCGTGTGTATTCGGGCGTGGTCAATTCGGGCGACACCGTGTACAACCCGGTCAAGGGCAAGAAGGAACGTCTCGGCCGTATTCTGCAGATGCACGCCAACCAGCGCGAAGAAATCAAGGAAGTGCGCGCCGGCGACATCGCCGCTGCCGTGGGCCTGAAAGAAGCGACCACGGGCGACACGCTGTGCGATCCGGCCGCGATCATCACGCTGGAACGCATGGTGTTCCCGGAGCCGGTGATTTCGCAAGCCGTTGAGCCGAAGACCAAGGCCGACCAGGAAAAGATGGGCTTGGCTCTGAACCGTTTGGCTCAGGAAGATCCGTCGTTCCGCGTCAAGACCGACGAAGAATCGGGCCAGACCATCATTTCCGGTATGGGCGAACTGCACCTGGAAATTATCGTCGACCGTATGCGCCGTGAATTCAACGTCGAAGCGACCGTCGGCAAGCCGCAGGTGGCTTACCGCGAAACGATCCGCAAGACTTGCGAAGAAATCGAAGGCAAGTTCGTCAAGCAGTCGGGTGGCCGTGGTCAGTACGGTCACGTGGTGCTGAAGATCGAGCCGCAAGAGCCGGGCAAGGGCTTCGAGTTCGTCGACGCCATCAAGGGTGGTACCGTTCCGCGCGAATACATCCCTGCGGTGGAAAAGGGTGTGCGCGAAACCCTGACTTCGGGTGTGATGGCCGGCTATCCGGTGGTGGACGTGAAGGTCACGCTGTTCTTCGGTTCGTACCACGACGTGGACTCGAACGAAAACGCGTTCCGCATGGCTGCCTCGATGGCATTCAAGGACGGCTGCCGCAAGGCCAGCCCGGTCATTCTCGAGCCGATGATGGCCGTGGAAGTGGAAACACCGGAAGACTACGCCGGTACGGTGATGGGCGATCTGTCGTCCCGCCGCGGTATGGTGCAAGGCATGGATGAAATCGCCGGCGGTGGCGGCAAGATCATCAAGGCCGAAGTGCCGCTGTCCGAAATGTTCGGTTACTCGACTTCGCTGCGTTCCGCAACGCAAGGCCGTGCGACCTACACGATGGAATTCAAGCACTACTCCGAAGCACCGAAGAATGTGACGGAAGCGATCGTCAGTGCCAAGAGCAAGTAATTAAGCAAGATGACCCCCGCTGCCTGAGTGAAGACTCCCTGACGGCAGCGGGATTTTCGAATTGATACACCAATCGTTCTTTTTGAAGGAAATGCAAAATGGCAAAGAGCAAGTTTGAGCGGACCAAGCCGCACGTCAACGTAGGCACGATCGGTCACGTGGACCACGGCAAGACCACGCTGACGGCCGCAATCGCGACGGTATTGTCCCGCAAGTTCGGCGGTGAAGCGAAAGCCTACGACCAGATCGACGCCGCGCCGGAAGAAAAGGCCCGCGGTATCACGATCAATACCGCGCACGTCGAATACGAAACCGCAAACCGCCACTACGCCCACGTTGACTGCCCCGGCCACGCCGACTACGTCAAGAACATGATCACCGGCGCCGCCCAGATGGACGGCGCGATCCTGGTTTGCTCCGCCGCTGACGGCCCGATGCCGCAAACGCGTGAACACATCCTGCTGGCCCGCCAGGTTGGTGTGCCGTACATCATCGTCTTCCTGAACAAGTGCGACATGGTCGACGACGCCGAATTGCTGGAACTGGTCGAAATGGAAGTCCGCGAACTCCTGACCAAGTACGAATTCCCTGGCGACGACCTGCCCATCATCCAAGGTTCGGCCAAGATGGCGCTGGAAGGCGACACCGGCAACCTGGGCGAACAAGCCATCATGCGTTTGGCTGAAGCCCTGGACACCTACATCCCGACGCCGGAACGCGCCGTTGACGGTACCTTCCTGCTGCCGGTCGAAGACGTCTTCTCGATCTCCGGCCGTGGTACGGTCGTGACCGGTCGCGTTGAGCGCGGCATCATCAAGGTCGGCGAAGAAATCGAAATCGTCGGCATCAAGGACACGCAAAAGACCACCTGCACGGGCGTCGAAATGTTCCGCAAGCTGCTCGACCAGGGTCAGGCAGGCGACAACGTCGGCGTGCTGCTGCGCGGCACCAAGCGTGAAGAAGTCGAGCGCGGCCAAGTTTTGGCCAAGCCGGGTTCGATCAAGCCGCACAAGCACTTCACGGGCGAAATCTACGTGTTGTCGAAAGACGAAGGCGGCCGTCACACCCCGTTCTTCAACAACTACCGTCCGCAGTTCTACTTCCGTACGACCGACGTGACCGGCTCGATCGAGCTGCCGAAGGACAAGGAAATGGTAATGCCTGGCGACAACGTCTCGATCACGGTGCAACTGATCAACCCGATCGCGATGGAAGAAGGCTTGCGCTTCGCTATCCGTGAAGGCGGTCGTACCGTCGGCGCCGGCGTTGTAGCAAAAATCATCGACTAAGTAATTAGTCAATACATAGCCGCGGGCAACCGCCCGCGGTTCGCTCTTTAAAGGAAAAATGATGTCGACCCCGAATCAAAAGATCCGTATCCGCCTGAAGGCATTCGACTACCGCCTGATCGACCAGTCCGCGCTGGAAATCGTCGATACGGCCAAGCGCACCGGCGCAGTCGTCAAGGGCCCGGTTCCCCTGCCGACCCGCATTCAGCGTTTCGACGTGCTGCGTTCCCCGCACGTCAACAAGACCTCGCGCGACCAGTTCGAAATCCGCACTCACGTGCGCCTGATGGACATCGTCGATCCGACCGACAAGACAGTTGACGCTTTGATGAAGCTCGACTTGCCAGCCGGCGTAGACGTTGAGATCAAGCTGCAATAAGTAATAAAGTAGCAAGAAAAATTCAGCAATACAGTAGTAAAAGCAGAAAAACGCGCTAAATCATTGATTTAGCTGTTGCGGAGTCAAAATTCGCACGTTATAATGCTCGGCTTCGGTAAGGGTGCGTTCGCGCACCCTGCCATTATTTGAGTTGTACAAACATCAGCCCCGCCCAATCGCAGGTGGGAATGGAGAAAACAATGAGCCTAGGCCTTGTTGGTCGCAAGGTTGGTATGATGCGCATCTTCACGGATGACGGGGATACGATTCCTGTTACCGTGCTGGACGTGTCGAACAACCGTGTGACGCAAATCAAAACGCCCGAAACCGACGGTTATTCCGCGGTCCAGGTCGCATTCGGTCAACGTCGCGCTTCGCGCGTGAACAAAGCCGCTGCCGGTCACTTTGCAAAAGCAGGTGTGGAAGCGGGGACCATCCTCAAAGAATTCCTGGTTGACGTATCGAAGGCTGCCGAGATGAAGGCAGGCGACGTCGTTGCCGCCAGCCTGTTCGAAGTAGGTCAGAAGGTCGACGTGCAAGGCGTGTCGATCGGTAAGGGCTACGCCGGTACCATCAAGCGTTACAACTTCAGCTCCGGCCGTGCTACTCACGGTAACTCGCGCTCGCACAATGTGCCGGGCTCGATCGGTATGGCGCAGGATCCGGGTCGCGTGTTTCCTGGTAAGCGCATGACCGGTCACATGGGTGACGTTACCTGCACGACGCAAAACCTCGAGATCGCCCGTATCGACGCCGAACGCCAGCTGTTGCTGGTCAAGGGTGCGGTTCCGGGTGCCAAGAACGGTGAGGTGATCGTTTCGCCGGCCGTCAAAGTCAAAGCCAAGAAGGGAGCCTAAACGATGGATCTCAAGCTCCTGAACGAACAAGGTCAAGCTGCCTCGAACGTTGCCGCGCCCGATACGATTTTCGGCCGTGACTACAACGAAGCACTGATCCACCAAGTGGTCGTTGCTTACCAGGCCAACGCGCGCAGCGGTAACCGTAAGCAAAAAGACCGTGAAGAAGTGCACCACACGACCAAGAAGCCGTGGCGTCAAAAGGGCACGGGTCGTGCTCGCGCCGGTATGTCGTCCTCGCCGCTGTGGCGCGGGGGTGGTCGCATTTTCCCGAATTCGCCTGACGAAAACTTCTCGCACAAGGTCAACAAGAAGATGTATCGCGCAGGTGTCTGCTCGATCCTGTCTCAGTTGGCTCGCGAAGGCCGTTTGTCGGTGATCGAAGACCTGACGGTCGACGCGCCGAAGACCAAGCTGCTGTCGCAAAAGCTGAAGGGCATGGGCCTGGATTCGGTTCTGGTCATCACCGACAGCCTGAGCGAAAACCTGTTGCTGGCTTCGCGCAACCTGCCGAACGTGCTGGTTTGCGAGCCGCGCCATGCAGATCCGGTTTCCCTGGTGTTCTACAAGAAAGTGCTGATCACCAAGCCGGCTTTGGCCAAGATTGAGGAGATGCTGGCATGAACGCAATCGTGAAACATAGCGAAGAGCGCTTGATGAAAGTGCTGTTGGCGCCGGTGATCTCCGAGAAGGCGACCATGGTTGCCGAGAAGAACGAACAAGTCGTTTTCCTCGTTGCTCCTGATGCTACCAAGCTCGAAGTCAAGGCTGCCGTCGAACTGCTGTTCAAGGTTCAAGTGGAATCGGTGCAAGTGGCCAATCGCGAAGGCAAGCAAAAGCGTGCCGGTCGTTTCGTCGGCCGTCGCAACCATACGCGTCGTGCGTTCGTTTGCCTGAAGCCCGGTCAAGAGATCAACTTCACCGAGGAGGCTAAATAATGGCACTCGTTAAAGTCAAACCGACCTCGCCCGGCCGCCGTGGCATGGTCAAGGTCGTCAATAGCGACCTGTACAAGGGCCGTCCGTTTGCCGGCCTGGTTGAATCGAAGTCGAAGACCGCCGGCCGCAACAACAACGGTCACATCACCACGCGCCACATCGGCGGTGGTCACAAGCATCACTATCGCGTTGTCGATTTCCGTCGCAACAAGGACGGTATCGCTGCCAAGGTCGAGCGTATCGAATACGATCCGAACCGCAGCGCGCATATCGCCCTGTTGTGCTACGCCGACGGCGAGCGCAAGTACATCATTGCAACCAAAGGCATGGCTGTTGGCGATCAGGTGATGAATGGCGCAGAAGCCCCGATCAAGTCGGGTAACTGCCTGCCGATCCGCAACATTCCGGTCGGTACCATCATGAACTGCGTCGAGATGTTGCCTGGCAAGGGCGCGCAGATGGCGCGTACGGCCGGTGCCGGCGTCGTGCTGATGGCGCGTGAAGGTACTTACGCCCAGGTGCGTCTGCGCTCCGGCGAAGTGCGCCGCGTGCATATCGAGTGCCGCGCTACTGTTGGCGAAGTCGGCAATGCCGAACACAGCCTGCGCAAGATCGGTAAGGCCGGTGCCATGCGTTGGCGCGGTGTGCGTCCGACCGTTCGCGGTGTGGTCATGAACCCGATCGATCACCCGCACGGTGGTGGTGAAGGTAAGACCGCTGCAGGCCGTCACCCGGTTTCGCCGTGGGGCCAGCAGACCAAGGGCAAGAAGACGCGTCGCAACAAGCGCACGACTTCGATGATCGTCTCGCGCCGTGGCAAGAAATAAGGGGTAACACATGACACGTTCATTGAAAAAAGGGCCGTTCTGTGACGCCCACCTGGTGAAAAAGGTCGAAACCGCGCAAGCAGGTAAGGACAAGAAGCCCATCAAGACCTGGTCGCGCCGTTCGACGATCATGCCGGACTTCATCGGTTTGACCATTGCGGTGCATAACGGCAAGCAGCACGTGCCGGTTTATGTTTCCGAAAACATGGTTGGTCACAAGCTCGGCGAATTCGCGCTGACCCGTACGTTCAAGGGTCATGCAGCTGATAAGAAGGCTAAGAAATAAGGTCCGATGATGGAAACTAAAGCTACCCTGCGCGGTGCGCGCCTGTCGGCTCAGAAGGGCCGCCTGGTTGCCGATCTGATCCGCGGAAAAAAAGTCGATCAGGCCCTCAACATCCTGGCCTTCAGCCCGAAAAAGGGCGCGGCCATCATCAAGCAAGTGCTGGAGTCCGCGATTGCGAACGCCGAGCACAACGATGGTGCGGATATTGACGAACTGAAAATCACGACGATCTACGTCGAAAAAGGTTCGGTCCTCAAGCGCTTCACGGCGCGTGCCAAGGGCCGTGGTGATCGTATCTCTAAACAAACCTGTCACATTTACGTGACTGTCGGTAACTAAGGAGTCGCGATGGGACAGAAGATTCATCCAACCGGTTTCCGTCTGGCAGTGACGCGTAACTGGGGCTCGCGTTGGTACGCAGGCAACGGCAACTTTGCCTCCATGCTCAACGAAGACCTGAAGGTACGTGACTACCTGAAGAAGAAACTGAAGAACGCCTCGGTGGGCCGCGTGGTCATCGAGCGTCCGGCCAAGAACGCGCGCATCACGATTTTCAGCTCGCGTCCGGGCGTAGTGATCGGCAAGAAGGGCGAAGACATCGAAGTGCTGAAGTCGGCGCTGACCAAGATGATGGGCGTGCCCGTGCACGTCAACATAGAGGAAATCCGCAAGCCGGAAACCGATGCGCAACTGATCGCCGATTCGATCGCTCAACAGCTCGAAAAGCGCATCATGTTCCGCCGCGCGATGAAGCGCGCGATGCAAAACGCCATGCGTCTGGGTGCCCAGGGCATCAAGATCATGTCGTCCGGTCGTTTGAACGGCATCGAAATCGCCCGTACCGAGTGGTATCGCGAAGGCCGTGTGCCCCTGCACACGCTGCGCGCAGATATCGACTACGGTTTCGGCGAAGCCAGCACGACCTACGGCATCATCGGTATCAAGGTGTGGGTCTACAAGGGTGATCGTTTGGCCAGCGGCGAAACGCCGACGGTTGAAGTCGCCGCCGACGACGAGAAGAAGCGTCGTGGTCCGCGCCGTGATGACGGCAAGCCGGCTGGTCGTCCGCGTGCTGCGCGTCCGGAAGGACAAGCTGCAGCTCCGGGTGCCGCTCCGGCCGCTAAACGTGTGCGCGCCAAGAAGGCTGACGGCGCTGCCGAGAAAGCAGGAGAATAATCATGCTGCAACCAGCACGCAGAAAATATCGTAAGGAACAAAAAGGCCGTAACAAGGGCATTTCGCACGAACGCGGCACCGCGGTGTCGTTCGGCGAATATGGCCTGAAGGCGATCGGCCGTGGCCGTATCACCGCGCGCCAGATCGAGGCGGCTCGTCGTGCGATGACCCGTCACATCAAGCGTGGTGGCCGTATCTGGATCCGTGTTTTCCCGGACAAGCCAATCTCGCAAAAGCCGGCCGAAGTCCGTATGGGTAACGGTAAAGGTAATCCGGAGTACTACGTTGCCGAAATCCAGCCCGGCAAGGTCTTGTACGAGATGGATGGTGTGGATGAAGCCCTGGCGCGCGAAGCGTTCCGTCTGGCTGCAGCCAAGCTGCCCCTGTCGACGACTTTCGTCGTCCGCCAGGTTGGGCAATAAGGAGGAATGGAAATGAAAGCATCTGAACTCCGCGGCAAAGACGAAGCGGCTCTGCAGAAAGAGCTCAACGACTTGTTGAAGGCGCAATTCGGCCTGCGTATGCAAATCGCGACGCAGCAACTGAACAATACCGCCCAGCTCAAGAAAGTGCGCCGCGACATCGCACGCGTGAAAACGGTCATGAATCAGAAGGACGCCAAATAATGAACGATCAAGTGAAACAAGCGCTCAAGCGCACGCTGATTGGCAAGGTGGTCTCCGACAAGATGGACAAGACCGTTACCGTGCTGATCGAACGCCATGTCAAGCATCCGCTGTATGGCAAGATCATTATGCGCACCAACAAGTACCATGCGCACAATGAGGGCAACCAGGCCAAGGAAGGCGATGTGGTCGAGATCCAGGAAGGTCGTCCGATCTCCAAGACCAAATCGTGGTCCGTAACCCGTGTGGTGCAAGTCGCACAAGCTGTTTAATTAGCAAGAAAACGCTAATTAGCGCTGATAAGCGCAAATATTCCAAAAATATTTGCGTAAGTAGTTGCGGGCCCGGCATTTTCATGTAATAATGCCGGGCTTCGTTCCTGAAAATGCTGTTTGCATTCTCCTGGGGCGTCGCTGAAGTACCGCTTGAGTAGCATCGTCTAGGCAAGAAGTTTTGGAAGTCGTCCACCCAATCGGTTGTCCCAGCAGGGATGGCTGACGGGACCAAGACTGACCGGGTGTCCGCATTGTGCGGAGTGTACGGGTTAAGTTGGGAAAGAAAATATTATGATTCAGACAGAGAGCCGGCTCGAAGTGGCCGACAACACGGGTGCGCGTGAAGTCATGTGCATCAAGGTGCTCGGTGGTTCCAAGCGCCGTTACGCGAGCATTGGCGACGTGATCAAGGTTACCGTCAAGGATGCAGCCCCGCGCGGACGCGTCAAAAAGGGTGAAATTTACAATGCCGTCGTCGTGCGCACTGCCAAGGGTGTGCGCCGTCAGGACGGTTCGTTGGTGAAGTTTGATGGCAACGCCGCAGTTTTGCTCAATGCAAAGCTGGAGCCGATTGGCACACGTATTTTTGGACCGGTCACGCGCGAGCTGCGCACTGAGCGTTTCATGAAGATCGTGTCGCTGGCGCCTGAAGTTCTGTAAGGAGTCGTCATGGCTAAGATTCTGAAAAACGACGAAGTGATCGTCTTGACCGGCAAAGACAAGGGCAAGCGCGGTATCGTCAAGCAGCGCATCGACGCTGATCATGTTGTGGTTGAGGGTGTGAATGTCGCCAAGAAGGCGACCAAGCCGAACCCGATGACCGGCACTACTGGTGGCATCGTCGACACGCTGATGCCGATTCATGTGTCCAACGTCGCATTGTTCAATGCGGCGACTGGCAAGGCAGATCGCGTTGGCTTCAAGGTCGTGGACGGCAAGAAGGTCCGCGTGTACAAGTCGAACGGCGAAGTCGTGAAGGTTTAAGAGATCATGTCCCGTCTCCATCAATTTTATAAAGAAAAGGTCGTCTCCGACCTGACCGCGAAATTCGCGTACAAGTCGGTGATGGAAGTGCCGCGTCTGCAGAAGATCACCCTGAACATGGGTCTTTCTGAAGCCGTCGCGGACAAGAAGATTATCGAGCACGCTGTTGGCGATCTGACCAAGATCGCCGGTCAGAAGCCGGTTGTGACCAAGGCGCGCAAGGCGATTGCAGGCTTCAAGATTCGTGAAGGCTATCCGATCGGCTGCATGGTAACCCTGCGCGGCGCTGCAATGTATGAATTCCTCGATCGCCTGATCACTGTCGCGCTGCCGCGCGTGCGTGACTTCCGTGGCGTGTCGGGTCGTGCATTCGACGGCCGTGGCAACTACAACATCGGCGTGAAAGAGCAGATCATTTTCCCCGAGATCGAGTACGACAAGATCGACGCATTGCGTGGCATGAACATCAGCATCACCACGACTGCGAAGACCGACGAAGAAGCGAAGGCGCTTCTCGCCGCATTTAAATTTCCGTTCAGAAACTGAGGCGGCCATGGCAAAACTGGCACTGATTAACCGCGAACAGAAGCGTGCGAACCTGGTCAAGAAATACGCCGGCAAACGCGCTGAGTTGAAAGCGATCATCGACGATCAATCGAAGTCGGAAGAAGAGCGTTACGAAGCGCGTCTGAAACTGCAGGCGCTGCCGCGCAATGCAAACCCGACGCGTCAGCGTAACCGCTGCGCCTTGACCGGTCGTCCCCGTGGCACTTTCCGCAAGTTCGGTCTGGGCCGTATTAAGGTCCGTGAAATCGCCATGCGTGGCGAAATCCCGGGCATGACTAAAGCTAGCTGGTAATAGGAGAATTAGCGATGAGTATGAGCGATCCTATCGCCGATATGCTGACCCGTATCCGCAATGCGCAAGGTGTTCAGAAGACTGTGGTTTTGATGCCGTCGTCGAAAGTCAAGGTTGCGATTGCCAACGTCCTCAAGGACGAGGGTTACATTGAAGATTTCGCCGTGTCCGAAGCAGAAGGCAAGGCGGAACTGAAGATCGGTTTGAAGTATTACGCCGGACGTCCCGTCATTGAGCGCCTGGAGCGCGTGTCCCGTCCCGGACTGCGCATCTACAAGGGCAAGGATGATATCCCGAGCGTGATGAATGGCCTGGGAGTGGCGATCGTGTCCACTCCCAAGGGTGTGATGACTGACCGCAAAGCGCGCGCGACCGGTGTCGGTGGCGAAGTGATTTGCTACGTCGCCTAAGGAGTGCAAGATGTCTCGTGTAGGTAAAATGCCGATTGCACTGCCGAGTGGCGCGGAAGCGACTATCTCTGCAGCGCAGATCACCGTCAAGGGCCCGCTGGGCTCGATGACCCAGTCCTTGAATGGCCTGGTCAAAGTTGAAAACGCCAATGGCACCCTGAAGTTCGAAGCCGCCAACGACAGCCGCGAAGCAAACGCGATGTCGGGTACGCTGCGCGCGCTGGTGAACAACATGGTCAATGGCGTCACCAAGGGTTTCGAGAAGAAGCTGAGCCTGGTCGGCGTGGGTTTCAAAGCCCAGGCGCAAGGCGACAAGCTGAACCTCTCGCTCGGTTTCTCGCATCCGGTCGTGCATCAGATGCCGCAGGGCGTGAAGTGCGAAACACCGACCCCGACCGAAATCCTGATCAAGGGTATCGATCGCCAAAAGGTTGGTCAGGTGGCCGCCGAAGTCCGCGCTTACCGCAGCCCCGAGCCTTATAAGGGCAAGGGCGTCCGCTATGTGGACGAAGTGGTTGTGCTTAAAGAAACCAAGAAGAAGTAATAGGGGTTGACGATGGACAAGAAACAATCTCGTCTGCGCCGCTCGCGTCAAACGCGTGCCAAGATCGCAGAACTCAAGGTGAATCGTCTGGCCGTGCATCGCACCAACTTGCACATTTACGCCAACATCATCGGCCCCGATGCCAAGATCCTGGCTTCGGCTTCGACGTTGGAAGCGGAAGTGCGCCAGCAACTGGCTGGACAGTCCGGCAAGGGCGGCAACGCTGCTGCTGCTGCTCTGGTCGGCAAGCGCGTCGCGGAAAAGGCGTTGAAGGCAGGAATTTCCGAAGTTGCGTTCGATCGCTCCGGGTTCCGTTATCACGGCCGCGTGAAGGCGGTTGCAGAAGCCGCGCGTGAAGCCGGTCTGAAGATCTAAGGAAAAGCGTCATGGCAAAAATGCAATCGAAGATGCAAAGCGAGAAGCCGGACGACGGCATGCGCGAAAAGATGATTGCGGTCAACCGTGTGACCAAAGTGGTCAAGGGCGGCCGTATCATGGGTTTCGCTGCGCTGGCAGTGGTTGGTGATGGCGACGGCCGCATCGGCATGGGCAAGGGCAAGTCGAAGGAAGTGCCGGTTGCCGTGCAGAAGGCAATGGAAGAAGCACGCCGCAAGATGATCAAGGTCACCTTGAAGAACGGCACGCTGCAGCACACCGTAACCGGTAAGCATGGCGCCTCGTCGGTGCTGATGTCGCCGGCCAAGGAAGGTACCGGCGTGATCGCCGGCGGCCCGATGCGCGCGATTTTCGAAGTGATGGGCGTGACCAACGTAGTGGCCAAGTCCAACGGTTCGACCAATCCTTACAACATGGTGCGTGCCACCCTGGACGGTTTGTCCAAGATGAACACGCCGGCTGAAATTGCTGCCAAGCGCGGCAAGTCGGTCGAAGAGATTCTGGGCTAAGGTGAATCACATGGCAAATACAGTCAAAGTGAAATTGGTCAAGGGCTTGATCGGCACGCGTGAATCGCACCGTGCCACGGTGCGCGGCCTGGGCTTGCGTCGCGTCAATTCGGTCTCCGAATTGCAAGACACGCCGGCAGTGCGCGGCATGATCAACAAGGTTTCCTATCTCGTGAAGGTAGTGTCGTAAGCGCGAGCTTGCGAACGGAGCAAATCATGGAATTGAATACTATTCAACCGGCAGACGGCGCCAAGCACGCCAAGCGCCGCGTGGGCCGTGGCATCGGTTCCGGTCTGGGCAAGACAGCCGGCCGTGGTCACAAGGGTCAGAAATCGCGTTCGGGCGGTTTCCACAAGGTTGGTTTCGAAGGCGGTCAGATGCCGCTGCAGCGTCGTTTGCCGAAGCGTGGCTTCAAGTCGCTGGCAACGCCGTACAAGGCTGAAGTGCGCCTGGGCGACCTGGCTGCCCTGCCGGTTGCAGACATCGACATGCTGGCATTGAAGCAAGCCGGTCTGGTGGGCGAATTGGCTCGCGTGGTGCGCGTGATCCTGTCGGGCGAGATCAGCAAGAAGGTCGCGCTCAAGGGCTTGATCGTCACCAAGGGCGCCAAGGCTGCAATCGAAGCCGCTGGCGGCTCGGTAGCTTAATCAGGCTTGACGCGCAGTCTTAACGGATTACCGAGGTAGACATTGGCGACTAATCCTAAACTTGCCAAGAGTGCAGCCAGCGGATTCCCCTGGAATCGCCTGTGGTTTTTGCTGGGTGCATTGGTGGTGTATCGGATCGGAGCGCATATTCCGGTTCCGGGGATTGATCCGGCTCATTTGGCCGACTTTTACAAGCAGCATCAAAGCGGCTTTCTGGGCATGTTCAACATGTTCTCGGGCGGCGCGCTGTCGAAGCTGACGGTGTTTGCGGTGGGCATCATGCCCTATATTTCCGCGTCGATCATCATGCAGTTGCTGTCGATCGTGATACCGCAGCTGGAAGCCTTGAAGAAGGAAGGCGAGTCGGGTCGTCGCAAGATTACGCAATATACGCGTTACGGCACCTTGGTGTTGGCGATGTTTTACGGCATCGGCATCGCCCACGGACTGGAAAGCCAGGCTGGCATGGTGCTGGAGCCGGGACCGCTGTTCCACTTCACGACGACGGTGACCCTGGTGACCGGTACGATGTTCCTGATGTGGCTCGGCGAGCAGATCACCGAGCGTGGCCTGGGTAACGGCATCTCGATCATCATTTTCGGCGGTATTGCGGCCGGATTGCCGAACGCCCTGGGCGGCTTGTTCGAGTTGGTCAGCACCGGTGCGATGCAGTGGTTTTCGGCGATCTTCATCTGCCTGATCGTGGCAGCTGTGACTTTCGGCGTAGTGTTCGTCGAACGCGGCCAGCGCAAGATTCTGGTGAACTACGCCAAGCGCCAGGTCGGTAACAAGATTTACGGCGGTCAGAGCAGCCATCTGCCGTTGAAGTTGAACATGTCGGGCGTGATTCCGCCGATCTTCGCATCGTCGATCACGTTGTTCCCGGCAACGCTGGCAGGCTGGTTCACGGCCGGCAGCGATGATTCGAATCCGGTGGTTCGTTTCGTCAAGGATGTGGCGCAGTCGCTGGCTCCGGGCGAACCGATGCAGGCTTTGTTTTACGCGGTAGCGATAGTTTTCTTCTGCTTTTTCTATACCGCCTTGGTGTTTAATAGCAAGGAAACGGCCGACAACTTGAAGAAGAGCGGTGCATTTGTTCCGGGCATCCGTCCGGGCGAGCAGACAGCGCGTTATATCGACAAGATCTTGATGCGCTTGACCTTGGCTGGTGCGGTGTATATCACGCTGGTTTGCTTGTTGCCGCAGTTCTTGATCGCGAAGTGGAAGGTGCCGTTTTATTTCGGCGGTACCTCGCTGTTGATTATCGTGGTGGTGACCATGGATTTCATGGCCCAGGTACAGAATTATGTGATGTCGCAGCAATACGATTCACTGCTGCGCAAGGCGAATTTCAAGGGCGGCATTCCCACGCGTTAAGCGAGGAGACGCCCCGGGGAACGACAGGATCGCATGGCAAAAGACGACGTTATTCAGATGCAAGGCGAGATTCTTGAGAATCTCCCGAATGCAACGTTTAGAGTAAAGTTGGAAAACGGACATGTAGTACTCGGTCATATTTCCGGCAAGATGCGGATGAATTACATCCGTATCCTGCCGGGCGACAAGGTGACGGTAGAATTGACGCCTTATGACTTGAGTCGTGCACGTATCGTGTTCCGTACCAAGTAAGCAGTACCAGTAAATTTAGAAAGAAGAGGGCGAAAATGAAAGTGCTCGCATCGGTAAAGCGGATCTGCCGCAACTGCAAGATCATCAAGCGCAAAGGCGTCGTTCGTGTCATCTGCACGGAACCGCGTCATAAGCAGCGCCAAGGTTAATTTAACGTTATTGATCGAGGAATAACGAATGGCACGTATTGCAGGGGTTAATATCCCCAACCACCAACACACTGTTATCGGCTTGACGGCCATCTACGGTATCGGCCGTCCGCGCGCGGAAGTCATCTGCGCCCAGACCGGTGTCCCGACCAACAAGAAGGTCAAGGATCTGGACGATAACGAATTGGAAAAGCTGCGCGACGAAATTGCGAAGTTCCTCGTCGAAGGCGATCTGCGTCGTGAAATCTCGATGAACATCAAGCGTTTGATGGACCTCGGATGCTACCGTGGCCTGCGTCATCGCAAGGGCCTGCCGGTTCGCGGCCAGCGTACGCGTACCAATGCCCGTACTCGCAAGGGTCCGCGCAAGGCCGCTCAATCGTTGAAGAAATAATCCGCTGCTGATAAATCAGTAGTTTGATTGCTCGGGATTCAAGGAAATCATCATGGCAAAAGCACCTAACAACGCCGCAGCAGCACGTGTGCGTAAGAAAGTCAAAAAGAACGTTGCCGAAGGCATCGCGCACATCCACGCGTCTTTCAACAACACCATCATCACCATCACCGACCGCCAGGGCAATGCCTTGTCGTGGGCAACCTCGGGTGGTGCCGGCTTCAAGGGTTCGCGTAAGTCGACCCCGTTCGCGGCTCAGGTCGCGGCTGAAGCTGCCGGCAAGGTGGCGCAGGAATGCGGCGTGAAGAACCTCGAAGTTCGCATCAAGGGCCCGGGCCCGGGTCGCGAATCCGCGGTGCGTGCCTTGAACAACCTCGGCATCAAGATTACGCAGATCCAGGACGTGACGCCTGTACCGCACAACGGCTGCCGTCCGCCGAAGCGTCGCCGTATCTAAGATTTTCGTAGTAGGCAGTACCTGTAAACCGCCAAGGCTGGAGCCTGGCGGTTTTGTTCTTAAGACCACTGTTCGATAGCAGGCAGATCGGACTAGCGCTCAAGCACGAAGAAGGTGTCTTGGAGCGTCATATTGAAAGGAAATACTCGTGGCACGTTATATCGGACCCAAAGCAAAACTCTCCCGCCGTGAAGGCACCGACCTGTTCCTGAAGAGCGCCCGTCGCTCGCTGGATTCCAAGTGCAAGCTGGATTCCAAGCCCGGTCAGCATGGCCGCACTTCGGGCGCCCGTACTTCGGACTACGGCAACCAGCTGCGTGAAAAGCAGAAGGTCAAGCGCATGTACGGCATCCTCGAGCGTCAATTCCGCCGTTACTTCGCCGAAGCCGATCGCCGCAAGGGCAACACCGGTGAAAACCTGTTGCAATTGCTGGAATCGCGCCTGGACAACGTCGTCTATCGCATGGGTTTCGGTTCGACCCGCGCCGAAGGTCGCCAGTTGGTCAGCCACAAGGCTTTCACCGTGAACGGTGAAGTGGTCAACATCGCTTCCTACCTGGTCAAGGCCGGTGACGTGGTCGCCGTGCGTGAAAAGGCCAAGAAGCAAGCCCGTATCATCGAAGCGCTGTCGCTGTCCGAACAAATCGGCGTGCCGAGCTGGGTCGCCGTCGACGCCAAGAAGATGGAAGGCACCTTCAAGTCCATGCCGGACCGCAGCGAAATCGCCAACGACGTCAACGAATCGTTGATTGTCGAATTGTATTCGCGTTAATTTTAGTTGTAGCAGCTCCGCGCCCACTCTACAGAGTGGGCATCTTGTGCCAGAGTGCTTCTAGAAATTGGTTAAACCAATTTTGATTAGCACTCTTCAGCCTTATCGGTGTAACGAGCCGAGGGTATTGATAAAGGACATTTCATGCAAAGCAGCCTGTTGAAACCCCGTATTATTGAAGTCGAAGCGCTTGGCGCAGGTCATGCCAAGGTGGTCATGGAACCCTTCGAGCGCGGCTACGGCCATACGCTCGGCAATGCATTGCGCCGCGTGCTGTTGTCGTCCATGGTTGGTTACGCGCCCACCGAAGTGACGATCGCCGGCGTGGTTCATGAGTATTCCTCCCTGGATGGCGTGCAAGAAGACGTGGTCGACATGCTGTTGAACCTGAAGGGTGTCGTGTTCAAGCTGCACAACCGCGACGAAGTAACGCTGACCCTGAAGAAGGACGGCGAAGGCGCGGTCTTGGCTTCCGACATCGACCTGCCGCACGACGTCGAGCTGGTGAATCCCGATCACGTGATCGCTCACCTGACCGCAGGCGGCAAGCTGGACATGCAGATCAAGGTGGAAAAGGGCCGCGGCTATGTGCCGGGCAACGTGCGCCGTCTGTCGGAAGACGCCAACAAGACCATCGGCCGCATCATCCTCGACGCCTCGTTCTCGCCGGTGCGCCGTGTTTCGTACGCTGTAGAATCGGCTCGCGTGGAACAGCGCACCGACCTCGACAAGCTGGTCATGCATATCGAAACCAACGGCGTGATCTCGCCCGAGGAAGCGATTCGCCAATCGGCGCGCGTGCTGGTCGATCAGCTGAACGTGTTCGCGGCACTGGAAGGCACGGAAGCCACGGCGGAAGCCCCGTCGCGCGCACCGGCCGTCGATCCTATCCTGCTGCGTCCGGTCGACGACCTGGAACTGACGGTCCGTTCGGCGAATTGCCTGAAGGCCGAAAACATCTATTACATCGGCGACTTGATCCAGCGCACCGAAAACGAATTGCTGAAGACCCCGAACCTGGGCCGCAAGTCCTTGAACGAAATCAAGGAAGTGTTGGCTTCGCGTGGTCTGACGCTCGGCATGAAGTTGGAAAACTGGCCGCCGGCTGGTCTGGAAAAGTAATTTGCAGTAACCTGGCTGCTGCTGTCGCGGCAGTCCGGCATCAGTAGTAAAACCAAGTAGTAAAGTCAGGCAATAAGATTAAATTAACCGGCCCGCGCCGGCGCCTTGAGAAGCAAGGCAGCGGCGATCGAAGAGCTGGATGTAAAACTCAAAATTTAAAGGAAATATCATGCGTCATCGTAACGGTCTCCGTAAGCTTAACCGTACCTCTTCCCATCGCCTGGCGATGCTGCGCAACATGACGGTCTCGTTGCTGCGCCACGAAGCGATCAAAACCACTTTGCCGAAGGCTAAGGAACTGCGCCGCGTCGTCGAGCCCATCCTGACCCTGGGCAAGACTGACAGCCTGGCCAACAAGCGCTTGGCTTTCAACCGTCTGCGCGACCGCGAAATCGTCGTCAAGCTGTTCGCCGAACTGGGCCCGCGCTACGCCAACCGCAATGGCGGCTATCTGCGCATCCTGAAGATGGGCTTCCGTCAAGGCGACAACGCACCCATGGCATTCGTCGAACTGCTGGATCGTCCGGAAATCACCGAAGCGGTCGAAGTCGAAGCTGCCGAATAAGGTGGTTTGAGGCAGTTATAGCAAGAAAAGCCAGGCGATGCCTGGCTTTTGTTTTTGTGCGGCGTCTCGTCGGTTTTCGGGATTGAACGAATCTTCCCGATATGGAACTAACAGTACGGAGGGGAGTGGGATGGACCAAGTACTGCTGGTCATGACGAACGTACCTGATGCTGCGGCCGGAGATATGTTGGCTCGCTATCTGGTCGAACATCAATTGGCCGCCTGCGTGAATTGCCTGCCTGGTGTAAAGTCTGTTTATCGGTGGCAAGGCGTGCTGGAGGAGGCGGCGGAAGTGACACTGCTGATCAAAACCACGCGCGCCCGTTACCCCGAGCTCGAAGCCGCAATCAAGTCCAGGCACCCGTACCAGCTCCCGGAAATCATTGCTTTGCCGATCGCGCTCGGATCATCGGACTATCTAGACTGGATAGTCCAAGGTACTCATAAGGAAGGTCATGTTTAAGCTGTTTCGCTGCACTCTCTGTTTCACTCGTTTCACCTTGCTGCGCGCAATCCTCCTGTCCGTACTTGCTGCGGTGTCCTTGCCGGGCGTGGCAGACGACTTTCTCGATCCGGAAGTCGCTTTCAAGTTTTCCGCCAAGATGCTCGACGCCAAGACGGCCGAGGTCACCTACCAGATCGCCGACGGCTACTACATGTACCGCGAGCGCTTCAAGTTCCGCGCGGAAGGCGCCAAACTTGGCGCGCCGGTCTATCCGAAGGGGGACGTGCACTTCGACGAGACCTTCCAGAAGGAGGTCGAGACTTATCATCATGCGGTCACTGTGCATTTGCCGGTCGACGCCAGCGGACCGTTTACGCTCGTATCGGTCGGCCAGGGATGTGCCGAGAAAGGCCTCTGCTATCCGCCGCAGGAAACGCAAATCAAGCTGACGCCGCCGGCTGCCGCGGTCCAGAAGACGTCGGTCGATGCAGCGGCCAATACACATGGCGGTGATGGCGGCACGCCTGCGGCGGCAGCATCGACTGTTGCGGCATCGGCACCCGCGCCGACGCAGGCCGCGAACGCATCTTCGCAAGCGGCGCCTGAAGCGAGCGTCACCCCGGCCCCGGTCGCCGTGCCCCTGGCATCGGCGAGCGAAGCCGCACCCGCAGTCGATGAAACAAGCAATGTTTTCGTGGCGGCACTCAAGAGCGGCAAGTTGACGGTTATCTTGCCCTTGTTTTTCCTTGCCGGCCTTGGACTGTCGCTGACCCCCTGTGTGCTGCCCATGGTGCCCATTCTGTCTTCCATCATCGTGGGGGAAGGCGCCAACGTCACACGCGCGCGCGGCTTGGTGCTCTCCGTCATGTACTCGCTCGGCATGGCCATTTTTTACACAGGCATTGGCGTGATCGCCGGCCTGCTCGGCGAGGGCCTCGCGGCCAGCTTCCAGAATCCCTGGGTCTTGAGCGGCTTTGCGCTGCTGATCGCGGTATTGTCGCTGTCGATGTTCGATGTCTATCAATTGCAGATGCCGTCCTTCATCCAGCAAAAGATGGTCGACGCCTCGGGCAAGCAATCGGCCGGCAAGCTGGCCGGCGTCTTTGTGATGGGCGCGCTGTCCGGCCTGATCGTCGGCCCCTGCGTCGCGGCGCCCTTGATCGGCGCTCTGGTGGTGATCAGCCAGTCTCACGACGCCGTATTGGGTGGCGGCGCCTTGTTCACCATGGCGGGTGGCATGAGCGTGCCATTGATCCTGGTGGGGATATCGGCTGGCTGGCTGTTGCCGCGCGCCGGTATCTGGATGGAAGCCGTGAAATACTTTTTCGGTGTGTTGCTGCTCGGTGTCGCTATTTGGATGATCTCCCCGGTGATTCCGGTGCGCGTGCAAATGCTCGCTTGGGCAGCACTCGGCGTGGCCTACGGCAGCTACCTTTTGTTCAGCAAGCGTTGGGGCCGCATATCGCGTGCGTTCGGCGTATTGTTCGCCTTGTTCGGCCTGGTGCAGTTGACCGGTGCTGCAACCAATGCGCCCGACGTGTTCCAACCGCTGGCCGCAGTGACCGGCAAGGCCGAGGCGAAGACGCAGTTCGTGCGCGTCAAATCGGTGGCCGAACTCGACGCCGTGCTCGCTCAAAACCCAGGCAAGAATGCCATGCTCGACTTCTACGCCGATTGGTGCGTATCGTGCAAGGAGATGGAAAAGCTGACTTTCACCGACCCCCAGATCAAGGCGAAATTTGCCGGCATGATTTTGCTGCAAGCGGACGTGACGGCCAATAGCGAAGACGACAAGGCCTTGCTCAAGCGCTTCCATTTGTTTGGGCCGCCCGGCATCATTTTCTTCGACAAGAACGGCCGCGAAATTGGCGGCGCGCGCGTGATCGGCTTCCAGAATGCCGGCAAGTTCGGGCAATCGCTGAACCAGGCCAAGCAGATGTAAGCCTATCGGCGAGAGAATGCGCTGCCATGGCATCCGATTATCTCGATTACGTCACCGAGCTGCTCAGTCCGCTAGGCTCGGTGCGCGCCAAGTCCATGTTCGGCGGCATAGGCGTCTACATCGATAGCCTGTTTTGTGCGCTGATTGTCGACGATTGCCTGTATTTCAAAGGCGATGATGACAATGAGGCAGATTACCTTGCCGCCGGCTGCGAGCCATTCACTTACATCGCCAAAGGTGTCACCCAGCGTTTGCGCTATTACCGCGTACCCGATGAGGCGCTCGACAATCCGCAAGCGATTGCCTCATGGGCCAGGTTGGGTATGGCAGCCGCCTTGCGTAAAGCAAACAAATCCGCAAACAAGCGCAGCAGTCCAACATCGCGAAAACCGACTACCCGGAAAGCGGGTTAGCAGGCTCTGGCGATGCAATTGCCGCACTTGGCGCAATCTGAAATGAGTTTTGGTTATTTGCATAGCTGATAATAATCCTTGAAGGGAGGAGGCCGGAGAGCTATAGTGATTCTCCCCTATTATCAATTTCGCAAGGAGTAAGTCATGACCTTACGTTTAGGCGATACCGCGCCTGACTTCGAACAAGATTCGACCATAGGCAAGATTAAATTTCATGAATGGGCGGGCGACTCCTGGGTGATCCTGTTTTCGCATCCGGCCGACTTTACGCCGGTGTGCACCACCGAACTCGGTCTGACAGCAAAACTGAAGCCGGCTTTCGACAAGCGTAACGTCAAGGCGATTGCGCTCTCTGTCGACCCGGCCGACAAGCATGCGCAATGGACCAAGGACATCGAAGAAACGCAAGACGTACGCGTCGGTTTCCCCATCATTGCCGACGCCGACCGCAAAGTGGCGCAGCTGTATGACATGATCCATCCGAACCAGTCGGAAACCATGACCGTGCGTTCGCTGTTCGTGATCGATCCGAAGAAAAAAGTGCGCCTGACGATCACCTATCCAATGAGCACCGGCCGCAATTTCGACGAAGTGCTGCGCGTGGTCGATGCCTTGCAGCTGACCGATGGCTATACGGTGGCAACGCCGGGCAACTGGCGCGACGGCGACGACGTCATCATCCCGTTGTCCATCCAGGATGAAGCCGTGATCAAGCAGAAATACCCGAAAGGCTACAAGGCGCCGCGCCCTTATCTGCGCATTACGCCGCAGCCTAACAAGTAAGCGGGCGACCGAGTGTCAAAAGCGCCGGCGGCTCATCCCGCCGGCGTTTTTTTTGGTGCCGGTGCCACTATTGATGCCGCTATCGGTGCCGATTGCGTCACCGACCTGGCCAGCAGGTAAATGGACAGGTAGTACGTACCGAGTATCCACAGCTCCGCTGCGGGCAAGGGCTGGTGGAAACGGTCGTAGGCGATCAAGGTATCGGACAGCAGGAATAGCGCGCCGCCAAGCGCGGCGCGGCGGCTGCCGGCGTTGCGCAAGTCCAGCGCGCGCGAAGCCGCCTGGGCTGCCATCGCCGTCAAACAGCCCACATAGGCCAGCACCGGGCCGTGCAGCGCAGCCGGGATGGCATCCCACAGGATCGCCACGTTGAGCGCGCTGAGCAGGCCGTATACGCAGGGTGCCAGCGGTTTGCCGAACAGCGTGCTGTCGCTGCTCAAGGCGCGCAGGAAAAACAGATGGGCGATCAAAAAGCTGCCGAGGCCGCTGACGAAACCGTAGGCGTAGGCCTCGGCCGGCAGCATCAGGAAGCTGTCGCCGCAGGCGCACAGGATCAGAGCGGCCGCAATCAGCTTGCGATAGCGCAGACTGATCGGTGCCGCGGTCTTCCAGGCCAAGGCCAGGATCAGCAGGGTTGCCAACGGCTTGCATAAGTAGTGCAGCCAGATGAAGGCCGAGTGGCTGCCTGCGCTCAGCGTGGCAACTACTGCGGCGAGCGCAATGCCCGCCGTCAAGAGTGGGTGAGCGGTTTTCAAGCCGAATGCTTCAGGCGGCGCGCGATGTCACGCGCGAAGTAAGTCAGCACGCCGTCGGCGCCGGCACGCTTGAACGCCAGCATGGCTTCCATCATGGTTTTGTCGTGATCGAGCCAGCCGCTCTTGGCCGCCGCCTTGATCATCGAATACTCGCCGCTGACCTGGTAAGCGAACGTTGGCACCTTGAATTCATCTTTTACGCGGCGCACGATGTCGAGATAAGGCATGCCGGGCTTGACCATTACCATGTCCGCGCCTTCGGCAAGGTCGAGGGCAACTTCGCGCAAGGCCTCGTCGCTATTGGCGGGATCCATCTGGTAACTGGCCTTGTCGCCGCGGCCGAGCGTGGCAGCCGAGCCGACCGCATCGCGGAACGGGCCATAGAATGCCGATGCATATTTGGCCGAGTACGCCATGATGCGCGTGTGGATGTGCTGGTGCGCTTCCAGCGCATGGCGGATCGCGCCGATGCGGCCATCCATCATGTCGGACGGCGCCACAATATCGACCCCGGCTTCGGCCTGCACCAAGGCCTGCTTGACCAGCATCTCGCAAGTGGGATCGTTGACCACATAACCCTGGGCGTCGAGCAAGCCGTCCTGCCCATGGCTGGTGTAAGGATCGAGCGCGACGTCAGTCAGGATGCCTAGCTCGGGGAAGCGTTGCTTCAATTCGCGCACTGCGCGCGGCACCAGGCCCTTGGGATTCGTCGCTTCGATACCGTCCGGCGTTTTCAAAGCAGGGTTAATGACTGGAAACAAGGCCATGGCGGGGATGCCAAGAGCGACACATTCTTCCGCCACCGGCAACAGTTGATCGACCGACAGTCGCTCGACATCGGGCATCGAAGCGACCTTCTCGCGCTGGTTCTTGCCATCCAGTATGAATACCGGATAAATCAGATCCGCCGGCGTCAGCACGTTTTCGCGCATCATGGCGCGCGAAAACGCATCCTTGCGCATGCGGCGCATGCGTATAGCCGGGAATTGGGCAGTTTTGAGCGAGGTTGGCATGATTTTTTGGTCCGGATAAATTGAGATCCAAGGATTCTATAAAAATGAACGCAAAATAATTTGAAACTTTTTGGGGAATGCCTAATCTTATTGACGGGTGATCTACTCACCTCCCGCTTCTCCTCCCTGAGCGGGGCCGTATCGACATATCAACGATAAGGCGTTACTGCCCTGGAGATACTCCCCTTTCTCCAGGGTCTTTTTTTGTATACCTTCCAAAACCACCAAAACACTCAATCTTGAACCTGCGGTGCTCGGCGTACGTCAAGTACGCCTGTGCTCCTCGATTCAACCTTGAGCGTTTTGGTGATTTTTGAAGGTATCCAATGTTCTTTCTCCTAAAACAGCTCTCTGAGCCTGCGGTGCCCAGCGTACGTCAAGTACGCCTGTGCTCCTCGATTCAACCTTGAACGTTTTGGCGATTTTTCGAGGTATCCAAATTTTTCTCCGCATTCTGTTCTTTACGCTGCCGCGTCGCCTTCGGCTTTCGCAGCTGTGGACGGAGTTTCCTGCAGTCCCAGCAATTCCAGGATTTTGTCGTCGGCTTCTTCCAGGCCGATTCTCTTCAATGCCGAAAACAACTGCACCGTGAAAGGGAATGGCTGGCCGTCTTCGTCTACGTAGCTTTCCAGCAAGGTGCGCGCCTGGCGCAGGGCGTTGGTGGATTCGTTGCGGTTTAGCTTGTCGGCCTTGGTCAGGATGCAGTGGATGGGTTTGCCGGTGGGGGCGAACCATTCGAGCATCTGGATATCGAGGTCGGTGAAGGGGCGGCGGGCGTCGACGATGAGAACCAGGGCGGCTAGTTGCTGACGTCTCTGCACGTAATCGCCGAGCAGGTTTTGCCAGTGGTGCTTGGCCGACCCCGAGACTTCGGCGTAGCCGTAGCCGGGCAGGTCGACCAGCAGAGCGCGGATTTCATCGGCACGGGCGGCGTCGTTGCGGTGCTGGCCGACGTGGGCGCCGCCTATCGAAAAGTAGTTGATGTGCTGGGTGCGGCCAGGGGTTTTCGAGGCGAAAGCCAGGCGTTTCTGGTTGCACAGGACGTTGATGGCGGTCGATTTGCCGGCGTTGGAGCGGCCGGCAAAGGCAATTTCCGGGACTTGCGTATTTGGCAAATCGCGAAGATGATTCACGGTCGTGAAGAAGCGCGCTTGCCAGAGTTGGGACATGGGGGAAAAGCTCTTTGTGGTTAAAATTGCGGCAAAAGTACGGCAAAAATGCCAGAAAGCTATTGTACAATAAGGGGTTTTTACTGTGGCGCAACAGAGCGCAATTGCTTGCGCGGCCCACAGCAAAGTGCTGGATTCCAATAATCAAGTCTCAGGGTGTGTGAATGAACCGTGCGTTTTTTATGAAGTCCTTGTTGGCCGCCTTGTTCGCGGTTTCCTCGTTCGCGAACGCCGCAGGCGATTCGGCCAAGGGTGAAGCTTTGTACAGTGCGGGCGATGCCGCGCGCAATATCCCCGCTTGCGTGGCTTGCCATGGCGCTGCCGGCAATTCGACCATTTCGCAAAACCCCAAGCTGGCCGCTCAGCACGAGGCTTACATCGTCAAGCAATTGACGAATTTCAAGTCGGGTGAGCGCGTCAATCCGGTGATGGCGCCGATTGCCAAGGCTTTGACCGATGACGACGCCAAGAACCTGGCGGCCTACCTCAACGCCCAGAAACTCAAGCCGGGCGCTGCCCACAACAAGGACACGATCGAGTTCGGCAAGAGCATCTTCCGCGGCGGTATCGCCGAGAAGAACGTTCCCGCCTGCGCAGGCTGCCACGGCCCGACCGGCGCCGGCATCCCGGCGCAGTTTGCCCGCATCGGCGGCCAGCACTACGACTACACGGTCGAGCAGCTGACCAACTTCAGCACCGGCGCGCGCAAGAACAACACCATGATGCAAACCATCGCGCATCGCATGTCGATCGACGAAATCCAGGCCGTGGCCGATTACGTGGCCGGTCTGCAGTAAGCGTAGTTTCAATTCCCAAAAAGGGCGGCCTCGGCCGCCCTTTTTGTTTGTCCGCACGGTATTTGCGGAACTGGTGTAAGGTTGGCGCTGTCTGTCGGACTAATCACCGTGTCCACCGTATTGCGGAGTCGTTATGCTATTCAAACCCAGTCCGAACGGAATCGATAGGCCGTTTGCTTCCGAAATTACGCCGCGCGAGATATTCGAAGCGCGGCGCAGCCTGATCAAGCAATTGGCGCTGGGCTCGATCGCCGGCGGCGTACTCGCCGAGATGGCTAACCGCACGGCCTTTGCGCAAGGTGCCGGGCACCCCAAGCTGCCGGCCAAGCTGAATCCTGCTTTTGCGGTAATGGATAAGCAGACCGCGTATCAAGACGCCACTACTTACAATAATTTCTACGAATTCGGCACCGACAAGTCCGAGCCGGCGCGCAATGCCGGCAGCTTGCAGACCCGGCCCTGGCAAGTCGCGATCGAAGGCGAGGTGAAGAAGCCCTTTGTGCTCGATATCGACAGCCTGCTCAAGCTGGCGCCGCTGGAAGAGCGCGTTTATCGTCACCGCTGCGTTGAAGGCTGGTCTATGGTGGTGCCGTGGATAGGCTATTCCTTGTCCAACCTGATCAAGCGCGCCGAGCCGACCGGCAACGCCAAGTACATCGAATTTACGTCATTGGCGGACCGTCGGCAGATGCCGGGCGTGAACGACCCGGTGCTCGATTGGCCTTACGTCGAAGGCTTGCGCCTCGATGAGGCGAACCACCCCTTGGCAATGCTGACCCTGGGTATGTACGGCGAAGTCTTGCCGAACCAGAACGGCGCGCCGGTGCGTGTCACGTTGCCGTGGAAGTATGGCTTCAAATCGGCCAAGTCCATCGTCAAGATCCGCTTCACCAAGGACCAGCCGCGCACGGCGTGGAATGAAGCTGCGCCGCGCGAGTACGGCTTCTATTCGAACGTCAATCCCGAGGTTGATCATCCGCGCTGGTCGCAGGCGACCGAGCGCCGCATCGGCGAAGACGGCTTTTTCACGCGCAAGCGCAAGACTATGATGTTCAACGGCTATAGCGAAGTGGCTTCGCTGTACGCGGGGATGGACTTGCGCAAATATTTCTGATGCCTGTCTTTATGCAACGCCTCGCGTGGAATCCCTCTCCACGTCAATTCAAATCGCTAAAAGCGGTGCTGTTCGTACTGGCACTGTTGCCGTTTGTGCGTCTGGTGGCTTACGCAGTTGCTGACAAGCTTGGTGCCAATCCACTTGAATTCATCACGCGCAGCACCGGCGACTGGACCCTGTATTTTCTTTGTATTACCTTGAGCGTGACGCCGCTACGCCGCCTCAGCAACTGGAACTGGCTGGTGAAGTTGCGGCGCATGCTGGGCCTGTTCGCGTTCTTCTATGCCGTCCTGCATTTCACGACCTTCATCTGGTTCGACCATTTCTTCGATCTCGGCGAGATGTGGAAGGATGTCTTGAAGCGGCCTTTCATCACGGTCGGATTCACGGCCTTCGTGCTGCTGCTGCCGCTCGCTTTGACCAGCACCAATCGCATGGTCAAGCGCCTGGGAGCCCAGCGTTGGCAATGGCTGCATAGGCTGATCTATATCATTGCGCCGCTCGGCATCCTGCATTTCTGGTGGATGAAGGCCGGCAAGCATGATTTTGCGCAGCCGCTCTTGTTCGGCGCCATTGTCGCGGTGCTGTTGCTGGTGCGGGTGTGGTGGCGTTTGCGTCGGACTGCAGCTGAGAGCGCGCTGAGCCGACCGCGCGACGCAGCAAAAGAGTCTGCAGTGGCTTAACACGAGCACTGCGCTCGGGCATAATCGGTTTATGCCTGATCACTTGCTCACCCCTGAAAATCTACCCACCCGCTTGCAACGTTGCGCCGTCCGCGTCATGAGATGGTTCGGCTGGCGCGTCCACTTCGCGCCTTTGCCTGGCCCGCGCGGCGTCCTGATTTTTTATCCGCATACCTCGAACTGGGATTTCCCGATCGCGATGCTGGCCAAGTTGGCGATCGGCATACCGGTGCGCTGGCTCGGCAAGCAAGCCTTGTTCTCCAATTTCCTGCTGGACCGGTTCATGCGCCGCCTGGGTGGCGAGCCGGTCGAGCGTCAGAATTCCACCGGCGCCATAGAACGGCTGGGGCAACGCATACGCAATGCCGACTGGTACTGGCTGGCGCTGGCGCCGGAGGGAACGCGCAAATACAGCGATAGCTGGCGCAGCGGCTTCTACCACATCGCGCGCGCGGCCGATGTGCCGCTGGCGCTGGCTTTTATTGACTATCCGTCACGCACTATCGGCGTGCTCGATTACGTGCAGTTGAGCGGCGACATCGATGCCGATCTGGAGAGCATACGCGCCGCCTATGCCGGGCGGCGCGGCTATCGGGCCGACGACGCCGCGCCGATCGTGTTTCAAGCCAAGGAATAGCCGCTTACCTGGTGTATTCCGGAATCGACTCCAGCGCGAACAGCGCGCTCGGAATTTCGCGTTCGCGTATCACGTGCACGTGCACGCCATCGACCATGACTTCCGCTGCACGGCCGCGCGTATTGTAATTTGACGCCATGGTCATGCCGTAGGCGCCGGCGCACATGATGGCCAGTAAATCGTCTTGTGCGATCGCCAGTTGACGCGCACGCGCCAGCCAGTCGCCCGATTCGCACACCGGCCCCACGACGTCATAGGTTTCGGCGGCGATCTGGTGCTCGACTACGGGCAAGACTTCATGCCATGCTTCATACATGGCCGGGCGCGCCAGGTCGTTCATGGCGGCGTCGACGATGGCGAAATTCTTTTCGCTGCCATGCTTCAGGTATTGCACGCGGGTCAATAGCAGGCCGGCATTGGCCGAAATCGAGCGGCCCGGCTCGAACATCACTTGAATCGGCTTGCCTTGATGCGTGGAGGCACGCCAGGCGTCGATCCTGGCGAACAGCCGCGCCAGGTAATCGCCCACGGCCACCGACTGGCCGCCTTCATAGGGAATGCCGATGCCGCCGCCGATGTCGAGGTGGTGGATGCTGATACCTTCTCGCGCGAGCGTATCGATCAGTTCGATCAGTTTGTCGAGCGCTTCCAGCAACGGTGCGTCGTCGAGCAGTTGGGAACCGATGTGGCAATCGATGCCGCAGACTTCAATGTGCGGCAGTGCGGCCGCAATGCGATAGGTGGCCAGCGCGTCCTCGAAAGCGATGCCGAACTTGTTTTCCTTGAGTCCGGTCGAGATGTAGGGATGGGTCTTGGCGTCGACATTGGGGTTCACCCGCAGCGACACCGGCGCGCGCTTGCCCATTGCTGCGGCCACTTCGTTCAGGCGGTGCAGTTCGGGAATGGATTCGAGGTTGAAGCACAGGATGTTGTGCGACAAGGCCAGGCGCATTTCCTCGACCGTCTTGCCGACGCCGGAAAAAATCACCTTGTCGGGCGAACCGCCGGCAGCCAGCACGCGCAGCAATTCGCCGCCCGAGACGATATCGAAGCCTGAGCCCAGCCTGTGCAGCAGATTGAGCACGGCCAGGTTGGAATTCGATTTGACCGAATAACAGACCAGCGCGCCGCCCTTGCTTCCTATGGCGCGGCCATGGGCGCGGCAGGCGTCGGCATAGGCCGCGTAGTTGGCGCTCAGTGCATCTTTGGAATAGACATAGACCGGCGTGCCGAACTGTTCGGCGATATCGGTCAGAGGAACGTGCTCGGCGTGCAGTACGCCGTCGACAGAGGAAAAGTGCTGCATGAATTATTTTGTGTCTGGCGTGGGAGATTCGGTCGTTGCCGGTTGCGCCGGCTTTTTTGTCGATTCTGCTGCAGGCTTGGCGGCTGGAGCAGTCTGCGCGGCCGGAGGGTTATCGGGTTTCGGCAGATACAGCGGGCCGCGCTGGCCGCAGGCCGAGAGCAGGCTCAGCCCCAGTACGCACAGGACGATGGCGGCGAGGCGGAAACAAAAAGGCTTCACGATTACAATGCGCAATAAGGGTATGGAAAACCGAGACTGTGGAAAACCGAACTTGGAGTGTAGCATGACCGAAACCGAATTCCTGGAACTGGCCGAGGCGACTTTGGCGCAGATCGAAGCGGCGCTGGAACGCGTGGCCAATGACGACGATCTCGACGTCGAGTGCAGCCGCAGCGGCAACGTGCTCGAGATCGAGCTGATCGACAACGGCTCCAAAATCATCGTCAATAGCCAGGCCGCCATGCAAGAGATGTGGCTGGCTGCCAAGTCCGGGGGTTTTCACTACCGCTACGAAGGCGGGCAATGGCGCAATACGCGCGACGGTTCGGAATTGTTTGCCGCTCTGTCCGAGGCAATCAGCTTGCAGGCAGGGCAGGCAGTGACATTATCGTCGCCGGGTTGAAGGCAGCCTAAAATAATTCGTTCTTGACCGCGTCCTTGCTCTTCTCGTCTTCGGGAACCTGGTCGCCCAGACCCAGGCTGCGCACGCCGCTGCCTGGCGGGTTTTCGACGTAGAAGTAGTCGCCTTCGGCTGCGATCAAGCCCTCCGGCACCTGGAGTTCCACTTCCGGCAGGCCCTTGAGGGCTTTTTGCATATAGCCCATCCAGATCGGCAGGGCCAAGCCGCCGCCGGTCTCCTTGTTGCCGAGATTCTTGGGCTGGTCGAAGCCGACCCAGGCGATGGCGACGATTTTCGGCTGGTAGCCGGCGAACCAGGCGTCGAAGGAATCGTTCGTGGTGCCGGTCTTGCCGGCCAGATCGCCGCGGTTGAGCGCCAGCGCCTTGGTCGCCGTGCCGTAACGCACCACGTCCTTGAGCATGCTATTCATGATGAAGGCATTGCGCTCGTCGATGACGCGGTTGGCCTGGTCACCGGCATGATCGGGTTGCACTTGCGAGAGGATCTTGCCGCCGGCATCCGTCACCTTGGTGATGAGATAGGGGTTGACCTTATAGCCGCCATTGGCGAATACCGAGTACGCGCCAACCATCTGCAGCGGCGTGACGGCGCCGGCGCCGAGCGCCAGGGTCAGGTAAGGCGGGTTCTTGTCGGCGTCGAAGCCGAAACGCGTTGCATACTCCTGGCCGTACTTGGGACCGATATGCTCGAGGATGCGGATCGAGATCATGTTCTTCGACTTGGTCAGGCCCTTGCGCATCGTCATCGGCCCTTCATACTTGCCGTCGTAATTCTTCGGCTCCCATGGCTGGCCGCCGGTCTGGCCGGCGTCGAAGCTGATCGGGGCGTCGTTGATCAGCGTCGCAGGCGACAAGCCTTTTTCCAGCGAAGCCGAATACAGGAAGGGTTTGAACGAGGAGCCGGGTTGACGCCACGCCTGGGTGACGTGATTGAACTTGTTCAGGTTGTAGTCGAAACCGCCGACCAGCGCGCGGATGGAGCCGTCGTCGGTGTTGGCGGCCACCAGTGCCGATTCCACTTCCGGCAACTGGGTGATGCTCCAGGTCTGGCCGGATTGGCCATCCAGCACCACGCGGATGATGGCGCCGCGCTGGATGCGGCGGTTCGGCGCAGCCTTGTCGCTCAGGGCGCTGGCAGCGAAACTCAGGCCGGGGCCGGCTATCTTGATTTCCTCGCCGGTCGATAAAATGGCGTCCACTTCCTTGGGCGTGGCCTGCAGCACGACGGCGGCGACGATGTCGTCGCTGTCCGGATGGTCGGCCAGCTCGGTTTCGATGGCGTCGTCGGCCTCTTCCTTGTTGGCCGGTATTTCCATATAACCTTCCGGACCGCGGTAGCCGTGCTTCCTCTCGTAGTCCATCACGCCGCGACGCAGGGCGATATAGGCGGCATCCTGGTCGGCCTTGGTGATGGTCGTGAATACGTTCAGGCCGCGCGTGTAGGCGTCTTCCTTGAATTGCTCGTAGACCAGTTGGCGCGCCATTTCCGCCACGTACTCGGCGTGCATGCCGAATTCGTTGCTGTCGGTCTTGATCTTGAGCGGTTCGCTGAGCGCTTGCTGGTACTGGGCGTCATTGATGTAGCGCAGTTCGTGCATGCGCTCGAGGATATATTGCTGACGCGCCCTGGCACGCTTGGGATTGACCACCGGGTTATAAGCCGACGGCGCCTTGGGCAGGCCGGCCAGCATGGCCGCTTCGGCGATGCTGATTTCGGAGAGCGATTTGCCGAAATAGATTTGCGCCGCGGCCGAGAAGCCATAGGCGCGCTGCCCGAGGTAGATCTGATTCATATACACTTCGAGAATCTGATCCTTGCTCAAGTTTTGCTCGATCTTCCAGGCCAGGAGCGCCTCGTAAATCTTGCGTTTGAGCGTCTGTTCGCTGGACAGGAAGAAGTTGCGCGCCACCTGCTGGGTGATGGTCGATGCTCCCTGTTTTGCGCCACCGCTGGCATTGTGCAGCGCGGCGCGTAGAATACCCTGGTAATCGACGCCGCCATGTTCGTAAAAGCGGTCGTCTTCAATCGCCAGGACGGCTTTCTTCATGATGTCGGGCACGTCCTTGATGTGCACCAGATTGCGGCGTTCTTCGCCGAATTCGCCGATCAGCACATTGTCGGCGGAAAAAATGCGCAAAGGAATTTTGGGGCGGTAATCGGTCAAGGAATCGAGCGCGGGCAGATTCGGGTAGGCCAGCGCCAAGGTGAAGCCGATCAGCAGCATGGCCATGATGACTGCGCTTGCCACAATGCCAATGAAACCCAGGGCCAATCGGGTGGGCAAATTGAGCCGGTGTTTTTCTGCGTCAGGTTGGGACGGTGAATCTGGCTTGCTGGAATTCATGCGGACCGGTATCAGGGCTTCAGCTCAAAGTGGCACATTATAGCGGCAGCACCGCGGTACCCCTATCCAAGAGCGAAAAGCTGTCGATAATCCAGTAGGGTATTGTCGGCCAGGCATCACGAATGGTTCGCGAGTGGGGTTTTGGCAACGGATTTGCGAATTGCCGTACGGAAATAGCTTTACACTTCAAGATGTTTATTGCTAGGATTTAATGTAATCATCGATAAATGTCACCTAAGCACAGGTTTTTAAAAGAAATTTTTGTCAGAGAGCATTTTTCGCCGAATTAGACAGACCGCCTGGCTACCAGTTTCATGCGGAAAATCATGTTTTAGGGGGTACCCTTGGCCTTTGATTTCGGATCATTACTTGGAAACAAGAATCCACCGCTGATTGGTCTGGATATCAGTACCTCGGGCGTAAAACTTGTCGAGCTGACGCAGGCGGGAAAGGGCGAGTTCTGCCTGGAGCGCTTTGCGTCCGAATCGCTGCCGCGCGGCGCGGTGGTAGATGGCAATATCGAAAACATCGAGCAAGTCTCGGAGGCGGTGCGCCGCGTGTGGAAGAAAAGCGGCACGCGCGCCAAGATTGCCGCTCTGGGCATGCCGCCGGCGTCGGTGATTACCAAAAAGATCATTTTGCCGGGCGGGATGACCGAAGACGAGCTGGAAGTCCAGGTCGAAGCAGAAGCCAGCCAGTACATCCCGTTTGCCTTGGACGAAGTCAGCCTCGATTTCGACGTGGTCGGCCCGGTACAGAATTCGCCCGAGGACGTCGAAGTCTTGCTGGCGGCAACACGCAAGGAAAAAGTCGAAGATCGCGTGGCCGTGGCCGAAGCCTCCGGCCTGACCCCCACCGTCATGGATATCGAGTCTTATGCGGCACGCGCGGCGATCGACCGCATCATTGCGCAGATGCCCAAGGGCGGGCAAGGCCAGATCGTCGGGCTGTTCCAGATCGGCGCCCAGGTTACCTACGTTTCCGTCCTGCTCGATGGTCAGGCGATCTATGAGCGTGAGCAGCCGTTCGGCGGCAATCAGCTGACCCAGGATATCGTGCGCGCCTACGGCTTTTCCTACGACGAGGCCGAGACCAAGAAGCGCTCCGGCGATTTGCCGGAAGGTTATGAGCGCGAACTGCTCGATCCTTTTCTCGAAAATGTCGCCGCGGAAGTGACGCGCGCCATACAATTCTTTTTCACGTCGACTCCGTATACACGCATCGACCAGATCTTCCTGGCGGGCGGTTGCGCCAACATACCGGGCCTGATCGACGTGGTGGCCGACCGGACCAAGACATCGACTGCTGTCGTCAGCCCATTCCAGGGCATGCAGCTGGCGTCGACCATACGTGAAAAGCAATTGCGCTCGGAGGCGCCGTCGTTCCTGGTGGCGTGCGGACTTGCCTTGCGGAGATTCGACTGATGATCAGAATAAACCTTCTCCCTCATCGCGAAGCGCGGCGCAAGCGCAACAAAGTCGCGTTTGTCCGCCTGCTGGTGCTGGCCGGTGTCTTTGGCGGCGCCTTTGTTTTGGCGGTCGGTGCCTTTATCGCCACCAAGATATCGGAGCAAGAGGCGCGCAACAACTACATCAAGGCCGAGAACGCCAAGCTCGACGAACAGATCAAGGAAATCGCCAACATCAAGCAGGAAATCGAAGCCTTGAAGGCGCGCCAGCAGGCCGTCGAAGATTTGCAGAGCGACCGCAACCAGCCGGTGTACCTGCTCGACGAACTGGTCAAGCAGGTGCCGGAGGGCGTGTATCTGCGCAGTTTCAAGCAAGAAGGGCAGAAGGTGTCGCTCAACGGCGTGGCGCAATCCAACGAGCGCGTATCCGAGTTGCTGCATAACGTGGGCAACAATTCGCCGTGGCTCGAGAAGCCCGAGCTGATCGAGATCAAGGCAGGCATGGTGGGACAGGGCCGGGACACCAAGAAGATTTTCGAATTTACGATGAACGTCGGCATCAAGCGCCCGCGCGATCAGGAAAAAGCCGCTCTGGCCGGCGCGCCTGCGGCCGGCGACAAGTCGGCAAGCCCCGCCGCGGGCCCGGCACCAGCCGCCGACAAGACGGCAGCCGCACCCGCGGCTGCCCAAGCCAAGAAGCCGTAGCGTGAAAGGCGCATCATGGCAGATCTGAAAAACATTGGAGCGTCCGTCGCCGCTCAATTCCGCGGACTCAATGGCCGGCCTCCGGCCCAATGGCCGCTGGTGCCGCGCCTGATGTGCGGGGTCGGGGTATTCCTGGTCGTCATCGGACTGGGTTATTACTTCTGGTGGAGCAACCAGATGGACGATCTCGACACCGGCGCCCAGCAGGAAGTGAAGCTGCGCGAGGAATACAAGACCAAGATCCTGCAAGCCAATAACCTCGACGCCTTGAAGCGGCAAAAGGCGCAGATCAGCGAATACGTGGCCACGCTGGAAAAAGCCTTGCCGAGCAAAGCCGAAATGGACGCCTTGTTGTCGGACATTACCCACGCCGGGCTGGGACGGGGTTTGCAATTCCTGCTGTTCAAGCCCGGGCAAGTGGTGGTCAAGGACTACTACGCCGAACAGCCTATCGACATCCGGGTGACCGGCAGCTACAACGACGTCGGCCAATTCTCCAGCGACATCGCCAATCTGCCGCGTATCGTCACGCTCAACAACCTGGCCTTGTCCAGCAAGGACGGC
>Ga0213872_10000306_pt1 | contig 41866 bp, 43 predicted proteins | sample VelepicomBERX_R2_FD_160071 | JGI IMG/M metagenome (GOLD analysis project Ga0213872, IMG submission 160071) | Rhizosphere microbial communities from Vellozia epidendroides in rupestrian grasslands, the National Park of Serra do Cipo, Brazil - RX_R2 | ecosystem: Host-associated > Plants > Roots >... | reverse complement strand
CCCGCTGCGCCATATGGTACGCCGCGGATATCATCATTCTGTGTGATAAAGCCGGTGCTCAGGCTGATCAATGGCGCTTCCATCTCACTTACTTTATTGATCTGCTTCGGGATCTCGGCAGGTGCGTACAATATCTGCGGATGGAAGAGGCGACGGGTCACCACCGCGGCGCGCTTTATCGGCGCAGCCGCAGCCGCGAGGGGCGGCCGCGCCGGAGCGACTAACTCGCTCTTTAGCTGCGCCGACGGCAGTACCTGCGTGTAAACCAGGGGTAGTAGAATCAACGCGCAGATACCAGCAATCTGCAGTAAGAGAGACAAGACAAGCGTGTAAGTCTTCTTAGTGGGCTGGGTTTCATCCACGAAGGTCTGTTCAAACATCGCTTCAACCTCAGTTACTGCCTAAGACACCGAGGTCTCGTTCGATGTTCCCGCGCGGCTCGCAGAACTCAGCGCCTATGTGTTAAGCAGCAAGCCGACTGATCCAGCCAATTCGCGCGGTTCGCGAACCGTGATGTCCGGCGGGAAGGCCGCAAACGTTTCAGGCTGAAAACCCCATAAGACGCCGCAGCTTCGCACGCCTGCATTCCGTGCGGTCTGTACGTCTACCGCGCTGTCGCCGATCATGAGAGTTTCTTCCGGCCTCGCAGCACCCTCTTGCATGAGGGTAAGGATGCCAACCGGGTCCGGCTTCTTGCCCGCCAGGCTGTCGCCGCCATAGACGCGCATGAAGTAGTCTCCCAGTCCGAGCGCACCAATGATGTCGAAACTGATTCGCCCGGGTTTGTTCGTGAGAACGGCCAGCTTATGCTTTTCTGCGGCCAGTTCTTGAACCGACTCGCGAACCCCCGGATACAGCCGGGTATTCTCTATCGCATGCGTTCTGTAGAACTTCATGAAGTACTGCAGCGCAGACTCGATGAGCTCTTCGGTCGCATCGGGCCCCATCGCCCTCCGCACCAGCATCGCCACGCCATTCCCCACATAGGAACCGACAGTCTCTTCATCCAGCGGCGGAAGCCCGAAGTGCTCACGCGTAGCGTTGGTTGAGATCGTCAGATCCTTCTTCGAATTAATGAGTGTTCCGTCTAGATCAAAAATGAGTAGCAACTTTCATTGTCGCGTCATGCCTTTGACGGGACGACCGGGGCCGGCCGCGCTGCCGGCTCAGACCAAAGCTGCTTTAACTTTCCCCATTGCTGCGTGAAGGAGTCCTTCAGTTCGCGCGGCGCGATTTCTACCAGCGTTGCTGCCACCTGGCTGGCGTAGGGCAGCACGCGTGAGTTTTCGAGGTAGCTGGGCGCCGGGGACGGCGAGAATGCGATCAAAATGTTCGCAAGCACCGCCACCACCAGTACGCCCCGCAATAAGCCTGCTACGCCGCCCAGAAAGTGATTGAACCACGAAAGGCCGATCCATCTGAAGATCCGCGATAGCAGCGCCGCCACAAGCGACCCGAGTAGGACCACTGCAAGAAATATCGCGAAAAACCCCAGAATATTTGCGGCGGTCACCGAACTGATGTAAGGCGTCAGTTTTGCCGCGACCAGGCGATAGCACCAGAAGCCGGCGATGATGCCCGCAATCATCGCAATCAGCCCGACAACCACGCGTGCGAGCCCCGAGCGCAAGCCCGAGATGCCCGACATCAGAATCAGGAATCCCAAGGCAAGATCGAACCAGTTGAAACTCATTCTTTGTCAGCGAGCGTAGCCAGCATCCGCCCTGTTATGCGAGTATACGCCTCCTGGTATTTCTCGCTGGTCCTCTGGATAACCTCCTCGGGAAGCGCCGGGGCCGGCGGGCGTTTGTCCCAGGAAAGCGTCTCCAGGTAGTCCCGCACGTACTGCTTGTCGAAGGAGAGCTGCGGCCCTCCTGGCGAATAACTGTCTACCGGCCAGTATCGCGATGAATCCGGCGTCAAGACCTCATCTGCCAGCACCAGTTCGCCCGCGATGAAGCCGAATTCGAATTTCGTGTCCGCCAGGATGATCCCGCGCTCCTGTGTGTATCGGGCGGCCCTGTTGTAGATATTCAGGGTGTAATCCCTCAATTTTTCGGCCAGTTCCATCCCTAGCAGGTTCGCGACATAGGAGAACGACACGTTCATGTCGTGCCCGGTTTGCGCCTTGGTGGCCGGAGTGAAGATCGGTTCCGGCAACCGGTCTCCGTCCCGCAGGCCGGCCGGCAGCGGTATGCCGCACACCGTCCCATGCTCGCGATACTCCTTCCAGCCCGAGCCTGCCAGGTACCCTCTTGCGACACACTCTACTTGCACCATGTCGGCTTTCCTTACCAGCATGGAACGCCCTTTGAGTACCTTGCGGTAGGGCGCCAGTTCCTTGGGGTACTCGTTCACGTCCGCTGTCAGTAGATGCGATTGAACCGTCTTCCGCAAGAATTCAAACCAGAACAGCGACATCTGCGTCAGCACGCGTCCCTTGCACGGTATGCCGCTGCCTAAAATGCAGTCAAAGGCAGAGATGCGGTCTGAAGCGATAAACAACAGTGTGTCGCCTAAATCGTAAATGTCTCGAACCTTGCCGCGCGCCACCAGCGGCAACGGCAGCTTCGTATCGAGTATGACTTCGTCCCGGCACATTTAATCTGAGTATCCCAGAGGAGTTTCAACTGAACTGGTTTGGAAAAAACTCAGCGTGCAGGCAAGAATTGCCGGAGAATACCTGAAATTCCGCCGCAGGCCAGTCACTTAGCTCTTTGGCGTGTTGATTGCTTCCGTCAAAGTGGAAGGAGATCCTTGAATGAATGCAGATCAATTCGAAGGGAAATGGAAACAACTGAAAGGCGCGGTGAAACAGCGTTGGGGCAAGCTCACCGACGACGACCTTACTAAATTGAGTGGCAAAAAGGACGAACTGGTCGGCCGCATCCAGGAACGCTACGGGATCACCCGCGAGCAGGCCGAAAAGGAAGCGGACGAGTGGGCGGCGGCAACCGCCTCGGACTTGGACAAGCCGGGTCTCGGGGCGCATGCTGGCCGCCGCGGCTAAACGGATCGAATACTATTTCGGGCGGTGCTGCCACGTTGGCAGTTTCCGCCCTTTTTTTGTCTGCCGATAAACTATGGACGATGGATGCCGCGTTTCGCTTTGCACTGTGCAATGAACTCTTCCAGGGTGTCTCTCTGAGGCAAACATGCGAAGCGGTTCGCCGGCTCGGGTATGCCGGTCTGGAGATCGCGCCCTTCACTCTCGCCGACGATCCGGTTGCGTTGCCCCGGTCCGCCCGGCACGAAATTCGCGCCATCATTGCCGAATCCGGCCTCTCATTCGCCGGGCTGCACTGGTTGCTGGCGGCGCCTGCCGGTATGCACGTGACGACACCCGACGAGGCTCTGCGGCGGCGTTCCTGGAACTACTTGCGTCACCTCGTCGATCTGTGTGCCGATCTCGCAGGCAATAACGCGGGGCACAATGGAGTCATGGTCTTTGGCTCGCCCAAGCAGCGTTCTACCACCGGCGGCATCGATCGCGAGGATGCGATTCGAATCTTCACCGCCGAATTGGCGCGCCTCGCTCCGCACGCGGAACAGCACGGCGTGACGATTCTGGTCGAAGCCTTGCCCGCGGATCAAAGCGATGTGATCAACTCTCTGGCCGAAGCTGTCCATATTGTGAAACAGATCGGCAATCCCGCGGTCCAAACCATGTTTGACGTCCACAATGCCGTGAATGAAGACCTCGCGCATGCAGATCTCCTCGAGAGGTATTTCCCCTTCATCCGCCATGTGCACGTGAACGAGGTCGACGGCCGCGAGCCCGGCTCGGGCTCGTACGATTTCGCCGCCCTGCTTACTCGTCTCGACAAACTCAAATACTCTGGATGGATTTCGTTGGAAGTGTTCGATTTCAGCCGTGATGCCGGTGAAGTCGCAAGCCGCGCTTTGTCGCATCTCAAATCGTCACTGCCGGCTGCAACCGTTTCTCAAACCATATGAATCGTTACATTGTTACAGGCGGCGCGGGCTTCATCGGCTCTGCGCTCGTGAGAGGATTGCTGGCGCAAGGCGGCCGGGTCCACGTCATCGATAACCTCTCCACCGGTAATCTGGACAATCTCGAAGATATTGCCGACCAGATCACCGTTCATGAGTTCGACATTTGCGATTATGACCGGATCGCGCCCGTGATTGCGGGCGCGCAACGCGTCTTCCACCTCGCCGCTCTGCCATCGGTTCCGAAATCGATTCTCGATCCCGTGCCGAGCCACCAAAGCAACATTGACGGCACTTTCAACGTATTTCGAGCTGCCGCCGAGGGGAAGGTAGGGCGCGTTGTCTATGCGGCCTCTTCCTCTGCCTACGGCGACACTCCTGCGCTGCCAAAAGTAGAGACCATGACGCCGCAGCCCAAGTCTCCCTACGCGCTCCAGAAGCTCGTAGGTGAGTACTACGCCGCCATCTTCTCCGAGTGTTTCAACCTCGAAACGGTGTCGCTGCGCTTCTTCAATGTCTTCGGCCCGCGCCAGGACCCGACGAGCGTCTACTCCGGCGTTCTCTCGATCTTTCTCACCTGCCTGATTGAGCGCCGCAGTCCCACCATCTTCGGCGACGGAGAGCAGTCGCGTGACTTCACCTACGTTGAAGACGTGGTCAAGCTTCTGCTGAAAGCGTCTGAAGCGCGCGGCGTATCGGGCAAGGTGTTTAACGCAGGTAACGGCGGCCGCTACACGCTCAACGAAACATGGCGCCTGCTGCAGAAACTCGAGGGCGTCAACCTGCCGGCTCAATACGGGCCGCCTCGCGCCGGCGACGTGCGGGATTCCCAGGCCGATACCACGGCCGCGGTCCAGGAACTTCGCCACGCCCCTCAATTTACCTTCGAGCAGGGGCTTCGCCTGACTCTCGATTGGTATCGTGCCGATGTCGCTCGCAAGCAGGGCCGCGTGGCCGCAGGCGCGAATCTCGTTTCGTAATCACCTGCGCTGCGACCGAAGGAAACTGTGAACGATTCATTTCGCCTCGGAAACGACGGCATCTATCGCTGCGATGCGTTTCAGCAGTTCGTTTGGCAAAAACACGGTTTTGGAACTCGCGCCGCCAATCCCGATGACTGCGTGACGCTTCGCCAGATCCATTCCAACCAGGTGGTAAACGCCAACGGCTTGAAAGACCGCGAGAGGGAGGGCGACGCGCTCGTGACAGACCTCATCGGCAGAAGCATAGCCATCCGGACCGCCGATTGCGTCCCTATCCTGCTTCTCGATTCCCGCACTCGTGCCGTGGCTTCGATCCATGCCGGCTGGCGTGGCACGGTTGGCGAAATTGCGAAGCGCACGCTCGAAAGAATGGAGGAAGACTTCGAATCCGACCCCGCCGATGTATACGCCGCGATCGGCCCCTGCATTCGCGCCTGTTGTTACGAGGTTGGTTCCGAAGTCGCAGATCAGTTTGAACCGGATCTTTCAAATACGTACTCAATTAAGCCGGGAAAGCGAACGGTAGATCTCGCTGGGGCGAACCGGCGCCAGTTGCTTGCTACGGGCGTTGGCCCGGAGCATATCTTCGATTGTGGTCTTTGCACCACATGCCTCTGCGAGCAGTTCTTCTCCTACCGCCGCCAGCCCGAGCATCCCGGCCGCATGCTGTCCGCCATCGCGCGCCTCGGCTGACCTGCTTTTTCCCAGCTAACGAAACCGCCAGTGTGGTAGTCTCCTTCGCGGACCCCTAAGAAGGAGAAATCGATGGATCGTAAAGCGAAGGCTCAATGGCGTGGTGACTTGATGTCCGGCACGGGCACTATCTCAACGGCGAGTGGTGTCCTTTCAAACTCTCAGTACTCGTTCAAGACTCGTTTTGAGCAAGGCATCGGAACGAATCCGGAGGAACTGCTTGCCGCCGCCCATGCCGGCTGCTTCTCCATGGCCCTCTCGCTCATGCTTCAGAACGAGGGACTGAAGGCCGACAGCATTGAAACAACCTGCACGATTTCACTCGAAAAGGAAGGCGAAGGGTTCGCCATCAAGCGAAGCCATCTCGATTTGAAAGCCAAAATTCCCGGCGCTTCGGAAGAGGCGTTTCAGCGGGCCACGCAAGCCGCCAAGGAGGGCTGCCCGGTATCGAAACTCTTCGATACCGAGATTACTCTGAACGCGCAGCTCGAAAAGTGACGCTGCCGCCTAATCGTCATCGTGCTGGGATGCCAGTGCCGTGACGACGGTCAGATCTTCAAGCGTCGTCACATCGCCTGTTACGCCATTGCTGGCAATGATCTCGCGCAGCAGCCTGCGCATGATCTTTCCGCTGCGCGTCTTCGGCAGCGCATCAGTAAAGCGAATTTCCTCCGGCCGCGCGAACGGGCCAATCTCATGCGCCACCCATTGCCGTAATTCCTTGCCGAGTGCCGTGTGGTCCCAATCGCCCTTCTTGAGCGTCACGAAAGCGCACACCGCTTGCCCGGTGATCTCATGCGGCTTGCCGACTACCGCCGCTTCCGCCACCGCCGGATGATGCACCAGCGCGGACTCGATCTCCATTGTGCTCAGCCGGTGGCCGCTCACGTTCATGACATCGTCAACGCGACCCAGCACCCAGATGTAGCCGTTCTCGTCCCGCCGTGCCGCATCGCCTGTGAAATAAGCTCCGGGCACGCGTGACCAGTATTGCTCCTCAAAACGCTTCGGGTCGCCCCAGATCGTCCGTACCATGCTCGGCCATGGCTCGCGGATAATCAGGAAGCCTTCACGGTTGTCCCCTACCGGTACTCCCCGCGTGTCGACAATATCAGGAATGATGCCGGGCAGCGGCAGCGTCGCCGATCCCGGTTTCAGCGGCACTACGCCCGGCATGGGAGCAATCATGATCGCTCCAGTCTCTGTCTGCCACCAGGTATCCGCAATCGGGCAGCGCCCTTTCCCGATCACGCGGTGAAACCACTCCCACGCCGCCGGATTAATCGGTTCTCCCACAGATCCCAACAGCCGCAAACTCGAGAGATCGTGCGCTTCAGGCCACTTATCACCTTGCCGGATCAACGCGCGAATCGCCGTCGGGGAAGTATAGAAGACCGTCACCTTGTACTTCTCGACGATCTGCCAGAAACGATCGAACGCCGGATAATCGGGCGCGCCCTCATACATCACGACGCTCGCACCCGCAGTCAGCGGCCCATAGACCACGTAACTGTGGCCGGTCACCCAGCCCACGTCCGCGGTGCACCAGAAAACGTCGTCTTCCTGCAGATCGAAGACCCACTTCATCGTCATCGACGTCTGCAGCAGGTACCCAGCGGTGGTGTGCAGGATGCCCTTCGGCTTGCCCGTGGTGCCGGAAGTGTAAAGTACAAACAGCGGATGCTCCGAATCCAGTTCTTCTGCCGGGCATGTCTCTGCCATCTGCACGAGTTGCGCGCCTGAAAACTGCTCATCCTGCTCATGCCACCAGAGGTCGCGGCCTTCCTTCCTAGGAATCGCCGAACCGGTGCGCCGGTAGACGATCACATTCCGTACGTCCGGGCATTCCAGCAAAGCTTCGTCCACGGCATCCTTCAGCCGGACTTCCTTCCCGCGCCGCCAGCCTCCGTCCGCGGTGATAACTACCCAGGCATCCAGGTCCTGTATGCGTGCCTTCAATGCCTCTGCCGAGAATCCGCCGAACACAACACTGTGCGGGATGCCCAGCCGCGCACATGCCAGCATCGCGATGACGGCCTCCGGAATCATGGGCATGTAGATGACCGCGCGATCGCCCGTTTTGTATCCCAACTGCCTCAGAATCGTTGCAAAACGCGAAACCAGCCGCTGCAGTTCCTCGTACGTGATGATTCGCTGATCGCCCGGCTCGCCTTCCCAGATGATGGCCGGCTTTGTTTTACGTTCGCTGGCCGCATGCCGGTCCACGCAGTTGTAACAGGCGTTGATCTTGCCACCCGTGAACCACTTGGCATTCGGCGGATCCCATTCGAGCGTCTGCGCAAATGGACGGAACCACGCGAGTTCCTGTGATGCCAGCTCAGACCAGAATTTTGGGGGGTCTTGCCGGGCGCGATCGTATAGCTCGCGATACGCGTCCATGCCTTTCACGTTGGCACGTGCCACAAACTCTGCGCTTGGAGGATAGATTTTGAGGTCGCTCATGCGAAGTCGGCGTTACTGCGGCCAGTGTAACGCAGCCATGGTCAAGCTGCGTTAGGCTTGTAGCGAAGCAACTCTATGGGCATTCAACTCGGCCGGCTGCTCATTCTGCTGGGCCTCTTCCTGGTAGCAGCCGGCGTGGTTGTTCTCATTGTGAACAGGCTCAACCTGCCGCTCGGCCGCTTGCCCGGAGACGTGGTCTATCGCGGCAAGAACACAACCGTCTATTTCCCCTGGGTCACCTGTCTGCTTCTGAGCCTCTTGGGAACCGTGCTGCTCTGGCTTTTCAATCGGCGCTAAGGCCCGTGCTGTATCGGCTCAATGTACAGAGCCGATTTTATCCAGCGGCCAGAAAACGAAGACAGCTCTGCCATAGATCAGGTTGCGCGGCACGAATCCCCAGGCGCGGCTGTCATTCGACGAGGTGCGATGATCGCCCAACACAAAATAATCGTTCGGAGGGACGACGGTTGGCGGGTAAGGCCGGTCATCACGATACTCGGGCGGCACGTAATTTTCCGGCAGCTTCTTTCCGTTTAAGATCACATATCCGTCTTCGACTGCCACGGTATCGCCCGGCAGTCCGATTACGCGCTTGATATACGATTTCGTCGTGTCGTCCGGGTACCAGAACACTACCGTATCGCCCCGCTTGATATCGCCTAGTCCGAACTTATAGCTGAACTGGTTGATGAACAACCGCTCCTGATCGTAGAGACTCGGCATCATGCTCGTGCCTTCTACCTTTACAGGACGGTAAAGAAACAAGATCACCAGAACGGCTATGAGGACTGAGAGCATCAGGTCCCGCAGCCATGCCATCGTCGCGATCATTGCCGATCGCGGGTGCTCATTACTCTGTCCCTGTCCAGATATGCCCAGCGGTGCCTGGATTTCCGGCACCACGCCTGGTCCGGGCACACTGATTTCGGATGCCGGGTCGCTCATAAACTACAGACGCTTACTTATAGCTTACTAATTGAATACACTGGTACTGTGCCGCAGCCGAGAAGGCGCGGATGCATCGGTCCAGGTTTTTGGACGGGCGTCAGAAGTTTTTGGTTGCCCCGCAGGGCGTTTCGCTGCTTAGCGGCGAGTCAATTCGCGTTCGGCCCGGAGCCAGTCTTCTTCAGCAAATCCATGGACGTAGCCGCGAGCTGCAAAATAGGAATAGGATAATTTCGCAATTTCTTCGTGGGCCGGGCTTTTCGCCGGCTGTGCACTGACAACGGCCGCAGCGGCTTTCACCACGGGCTCCACTTCGACAACCGCGGGTTCGGCAACAACTGGCGAGTTGGTTTTGTGATGGTGCTTCACTGTTCCTGTTTCGGCGGGATCGGCTTTCTTCGTCTTGGAAGACCTTGCAGCGCGCGGCTTGGCAGGCACTTCTGCTGCAACGCTGACTTCGGGCGTCGCGGCAACCGTCGCATCCGCGGTTTTACGTGTCTTTTTCGAAGATTTAGTAGACTGCATGGGGTATTTTTAGCACACCGGAACAAGTTTGTCAGTATTTGTTTTAACTTCTCGGTCTTGGCCTGATCTGCAGCCCGCCGCCGGTGTCTCCGCTCGCCGTCCCGTTATAATTAGCGAAAAGTGTATCCGAGCCACAGACGACCGCTGCCATTCACTCGCGTATTGGCACTCCTCTGTCTGTTTGGGCTGCTGGTCGCTTCCTTCGCGGCGCCCATTCACAAGCATGACCCTGGCCAGGAAGCTAATTGCTGCCTCTGCCACGTTGCTGATCAAGCCCCCGTCGTCGCCATTCGGAGTGACGCTGGAAGGCCCTATGCTCCGCTGCAATTCTGGATCATCGCGGCCACTACCGCGTTTGCCCTTGGAGATGTTGCCAAAACGCTGCAGATCCCTCGTGCGCCCCCGCAACTCCTTTCTTCCTTCTAGTTTTTAGTTGGCCGGCCGACCGCTTCTCCATCAGTCTGCGGCCTGAAGTGCGCACGAAAGGGTTTTACTTTGAATCGATTGTTGAATTGGCTGCTGCCGGCCGCGTTACTCGTGCTGGGCGCCACCTTGTTGTTTGGCGAATCGGCCTTTCAGGCCACCGGCAACGGCGGAACGTTGCTTGGGACGGTTACGGACCCGACCGGGGCCGTCGTCGCGAATGCTGAAGTTAGTATCAGCAACCCTGTTATCGACTACCGGCAATCCGTTAAGACAGGCGCGGACGGCACGTTCCGTCTCATCAATATTCCTCTCAATCAGTACCATCTCGAAATTACACTCGCCGGATTCCAGACCTACACGCAGCACATTCCGCTGCATACGCAGGTCCCCGTCGAAGTGAACGCGAAGCTCACGCTCAGCAGCGCCACGCAAACAGTGGACGTCCAGGCGTCCACTGACCTCATCGAAAACGTACCGGCCGGGCATACCGAGGTGAACCAGACTCTTCTTCAAAACCTCCCCGTATCCGGTACAGGCCAGGGCCTGAGCGACGCGGTTACACTCAGTTTCGGCGGCGTCGTTGCCGATTCAAACGGCTTTTTCCATCCACAGGGCGACCACGGCGAAACCACTTACGTAATCGACGGCCAACCTATAGGCGATCAACAAAACAAGGTCTTCTCGACGCAGATCCCCTCTAACGCCTTCCAATCGCTTGAACTCGTCAGCAGTGCGCCCAGCGCCGAGTATGGCGGTAAGACCAGCCTCATCGTCAACACGGTTACGCGTTCCGGTCTGGGGCAGAAGCCCACTGCAAGTTTCGACACTTACTACGGCTCATTTGGAACTATCGGTGAAGATGCGACCTTTGGCATCGGCGGAGCAAAATGGGGCAATTTTCTGGTGCTTGATTCCAGTCGAAGCGGGCGCTTTCTTGATAGCCCCGAATTCACGCCCTTCCATGACAAAGGAAACACCGAAAATATCTTTGACCGGCTCGATTATGATCCCACCGGTCGCGATGCGTTGCATCTGAATACTTTCCTCGCGCGGAACTGGTTCCAGATTCCGAACACCTACGATCAACTGCAGCAGGACCAGCGCCAGCAGGCCAAGACTCTCGATCTCGCGCTGGGGTACCAGCACACCTTCAATCCCAACACCCTGCTGACAGTGAATCCTTTCGTTCGCGAAGATCACATCGGTTACTATCCGAGCGACGATCCGTTTAACGATACGCCCGCCACCATCAATCAGGACCGCCACCTGACGAACTGGGGCACGCACGCCGATCTGTCTTACGCCAACAGCGTGCATAACATCAAAGTCGGCACGGAGCTGATGCAGACGCGGCTTGGCGAGAACTTTGGATTAGGAATAACGGACCCTGCATTCAATCCGGTCTGCCTGACTACTCAGGGGGCTGCAGTCACTACGCCCTCACTGGTCAATCCAAATGCTTGCGCTGGTCTTGGCTACCTTACGAATCCGAGCCTCATGCCCGGCTTGATTCCATATGACCTCACTCGTGGCGGTGCGCTGTTCCAGTTTCACGACACCGGCAATATCAATCAGGAAGCGGTCTACGCGCAGGATCAGATCACTATCCGGAATCTGACCCTCAACCTTGGCCTTCGCTGGGATAATTACGACGGCATCACGCACGACAATCTGTTTCAGCCCCGCGCCGGATTCTCCTATCTGATCAAGCCCATCGGTACGGTGATCCGGGCGTCGTATGACCGAACCATGGAAACCCCCTACAACGAGAACCTGCTGCTGTCGAGCACAACCGGCGCGGGCGGTTTGGCCTCCAACGTGTTTGGCGCATACGGCAGCACACCCTTGCGTCCGGGGCATCGCAACCAATACTCCACCGGTCTTCAAAAAGCAATCGGCAAATACCTGCAGATCGACGCCTCGTATTTTTGGAAGTACACGAAAAACGCGTTCGATTTCGACACGCTGTTTAATACCTCGATCGCATTCCCCATTGAATGGCGCGAGTCTAAGATCGATGGCGTGTCAGTGCGTTTGTCCACATCCAACCTCCACGGATTCATGGCGTACACGACTCTGGGTCACACACGAGCTCGGTTCTTCGGCCCGGAGAATGGCGGGCTCGTTTTCAACTCGCCTCTCGATACCGGTGTTTTCCGCATTGATCACGACCAGGCGTTTCAGGAGACCACCTATCTTCGTTATCAACATGGCAAAGATGGTATGTGGGCGATGTTGACATGGCGTTTCGATAGTGGCGAGGTCGCGGGTTCCGTCACTGATCTCGCCGATGCGCTGGCGCTAGATGCCGCCCAACAGGCTGCTATCGGATTCTATTGCGGCAGCGACGCTGCCACTGTCTATAACCACATCTCGTCGTGCTCGGCAAATTACGGCGCCACCCGTCTGGTCATTCCAGCCGCTGGCACATACAACGCGGACCACAACCCTCCGCGTATTGCTCCGCGCAACATCTTGGATGTCGGTGTTGGCACCGACAATCTGTTTCACAAGGAAAGGCTCAAGACAACTCTGAAATTCACGGTAATGAACATTACCAACGTCGACGCGTTATATAACTTCCTCTCGACCTTCAGTGGCACTCATTTTGTCGAGCCTCGAACTTACCAGGCCGCTCTGGGCTGGGTTTTCTAGAAGCGGCCGGCCACTGGCCGGTAATTGTTTCTGAGGTGCTCAACCCCTGGGAATTCAGTATCTTTGAAGTGCCTCTCAACGTTACGGAAGTCCGATGACAGAATCATGAATCTGGAAGCCTGAGGTGTGCGTCAAAACGCAGGGAGTTCATGAAACCTGTTAACCTGCTCCAGTCTTGGGGGAAAGTGCTATCGGGAAGAATCCCGATGCTGTCCATCGAGATAACCCGCGAGTGTCCCCTCCATTGCCCTGGATGTTATGCCTATGGGGATTCTCATTTGGGCGAAGGCGGAATCAATCTTCGCAGCGTGAGCGATTATCGAGGCGATGCTCTGGTCGGCGGCATTCTTCGCCTCGTCGAGGAGCATCAGCCTCTTCAGTTATCGCTCGTCGGCGGCGAACCGCTGATGCGCCATCGTGAATTGAGCCGCGTCCTGCCGGAGCTCGATCGCCGCGGGATATATACGCTGATTGTGACCAGCGGCGTGATCCCTGTTCCACACGAGTGGAGACGGCTGCCCATGATTACTGTGGCTGTGTCTGTTGATGGCAATCCGGAGGATCACAACGTCCGTCGTGCACCTGCCACTTACGATCGCATTCTGCGCAACATTGAAGGGCAGAAAGTCAAAATTCACTGGACCGTGGTGCGCAAAAATATCGAACAGCCCGGCTACATGGATCGCTATCTCGATTTTTGGAGTGCCCGGCACGAAGTCGATCGCATCTGGGTGAGCGTCTATACGCCGCAGATCAACGAGGAATCCGCTGAACGACTGACACCGCAGAACCGGACGCAGCTTGCTGAATACTTCAATCGCGTGGCGGGCCGCTATCCGAAGCTCACCATGCACAAAGGGCTGATGGATGCATTTCTGGAGCCTCCGACCTCGCCCGCCAGTTGCATGTTTGCGAAGCTATCGGTGAACTATACAGCGGATCTCCGCACTCGGGTCGAGCCATGTGTTTTCGGCGGCGCGCCGGATTGCGCGGAGTGCGGTTGCTCCATGAGCATGGGTATGCATTGGCTCGGCGAGTACAAACTGGTTGGTCCGCTGCAGGCGAAGCACTTGATTCGCGGTTCCCTCGCCGTCGGACGGTTCGCGAACCGCCTGTTGGATCGCGGCGAAGGACTGCGCTGGTCGGCTCCTGCGGCCGTTAATCGCGCAAACGACCTCGTTCAAATCGAACGGTAGGGAGAGGACAGCTCCTAACCCGTTGTTGAAGGCCAGGAGCCCACTTGTCTGATATCGGCAATTAAGCGCGAGTAAGGTGCAGGTCCTACACGCCGGGAATCCGCGACGCAGCCTAATGAGATTATTTCTGCGGGGCCTTCATGGTCGACGCCACTCGGCGAAGTCGGGCAAGAACCTCCTGCTTTTCGAGATCTAGGACATTAGATTTGCCATCGAGATCGTACTTGCGGATGGTCATGTATTGGTCTTCCAAGTAGTAGTCGAGGTCATTGGCAAGTGAATTGAATTCCCTTATGTATGCGGAGACGATGTATCGATGCTCGCTGTAGTGAGATTCTCCCGGTCCCCAAATGTAATCTGCAGTGACGAATATGGGCCAATGTGAAAGCGAGGGTTCTGTCCAAAACGTGTACTGGCTTTGATTCGAGACCGTCATATTTGACGACGCGAAAAGATCATCAAGCTCGGTCCCCGTGCCAGGCCGGAGTAAGGCAAGATGGATTTCCCAGCCACTCACGCCGCCACCTGCGGCCGAAAAAAGAAGAGCTGATGTGTCCTTGTCCAGTTCGACTACCGCCAGAGAAGGGTCCCTACCGAAGTCCTTCGGAGCGATATAGCACTGGCGATCTGGTGGCGGATCCAGGCAGACCGACGCAGGGCCCTTCGACGAAAAGCCGTCATCATCGAGCTGAGGTTTTGCGATCTCAACCCGGCGTCCCATGAAGCTGCTAGCCGACTGGGCAGGCAGCAGCCCCCATCCCACGACTAAATAACAAACGGGAATCGCGAGGATTGCTCTCGCTACTCGGCGGCTGCGCTGCATCTCGCCTCTAGGCGCATCGGTCCGAAATTGCATTGCACGGGGATCACACCATCCTACAAACCTTTTCTTCCAGGATCTACGAAAGGCGCTACGGAGAGAAAACACGTTATCGCTGAGTGTCTCACGCTGCGAAACCGAGCGGCACTTCTCCGGTCTCGGCACCTCACGAGCACGTATGGCCGATTATCAACGGCACCTGCGGGAGCTAGGGAATTCGATCCCTACCAGTTCCCATCTGTACGCTTGTAGGCATCCCTTGCCGAATACCGGCAGCAATCTCAATTGATATTCCGCTCGTGTGTCCGGCGCCGCGCTCGTTGCGTCTGGGCGTAACAAAAATGTCTGACGGCTCAAGATCCGACATGGAACGATGCTCACCGAGACCCTCCATCCATGTTCGTCTGCCTCGATGTGTATACGCGATAAGATGAGCGCGAATAGCCGTTATGAAACAAAGATTTGATGTACCTGCCGATCTACGGCCCTCGCTAGACGTTTTGATCGTTGAAAACGATCCGGCTTCTGCATATCTCACAAAAGAAGCGTTCCGTGAGGCTGGCAAGACCGAAGGAATCCAGTCGGTCCCGGATGGTGACGAAGCCCTCGCACTTCTACGTCGAGAAGGAAAATATGCCAATGACCCGTACCCGGATTTAATTTTTCTCGACCTTCATTTGCCTAAAAAATCCGGCCTGGAGGTTCTGGCAGAGCTGAAATCGAATCCGAGACTGACATCCGTTCCGGTCGTCATCATATCCGGCTCTGATAACCCAGATGAGATCCGCCGTGCCTATGAACTCCATGCCAGTTGTTATATTCGAAAACCCAACGATCTGGAAGGCTTTCTTCGGTTCATCCAAATCTCCTATGATTTCTGGGGCTCTGTAGTAACCTTCCCACCCAAACCGAAATTCGCCGAGGCACGTTAACGGGAACTCCGATGATGTGACTTGACCGTTTCGAGGAACTGACTTATGCTGCTTCGGCCCGTCGGTGCTCGTGATGCAAACGGTCGAGAATCGGTTGGCAGTCGCGCCTCCGGGGTTTCAATCAATGCCTACATTGATGCTGCCAGCGTTGTTATTCGTGCAGAGAATGCGGTGTTCACCGCTGCCACGCTCGACATTGCGGCAACAGGGCACATCCACGTGCAGCGAAAGAAATAAGTGCGTCGTCCTGTACTGATTCTGCGCCTGAGAACACGGCCCGGTTAGCGGCCAATCGGCCCTGATCAGAAAAGACGGTCGGATTGATATACTTCCCCGGGTATGCCTCCGGAGACCCAGTCTTTGCTCGAATTCATCGATGCAATGAAAAGCCAGGGAGCACCCGATGAATTCGTGGTAGCCCTCCTCCGGCAGAACGGCTGGTCGGAAAAGCGCATTTACCAGGCGTTCAGCGCCTGGTATGAGGCGCGAACCGGACGAGCAGTCCCGAACGGAGGAGGGCGGATTGAGGCCGCGAAGGATGCATTTCTCTACCTGCTGGCCTTCATCACGTTAGGCATCTGGGCCATCGAGCTCGGAGCTCTGTTGTTCACGGCAATCGACCGAACTTTCCCCAATGCGGCTTTGGACTACTCGAACTCCGCATGGGCGACCAGAAGTGTGGCAAACGAACTGGCGAGCATCATAGTAGCGTTTCCCTTATTTCTTCTGGTAACTCGGGGCATCGTGCGTGCCATTGAGCGGCAGCCGGAGCGCCTCGAAAGCTCGGTCAGAAAGTGGCTTACTTACATTGCATTGGTAATCACTGCTAGCACCGTTATCGGAGATACGGTTACATTTCTCGCGTACTTTCTTCGCGGTGATCTGAATACGCGATTTGTCTTGAAAGTCTTGACAGTTCTATTGATTGCCGGTGGAGTGTTTGGATACTATCTTGATTCGCTACACCGCGACGGGACCTCCTCAGTTCGAAACCGATTGTTTGCCGCCGCCGCGCTGGTGATAGTGGCGTTCAGCATTGTCGTGGGATTCTTACAGATTGGATCACCCGCTGTACAGCGTTCCGCGTCGGCAGATGCCCGCCGGCTGTTTGACATCTCTTCCCTTGCTGAGGGACTGCATAAGAGATGGCAGAACCTCGGAGACAAAGAATTCGTGCTGCCCGCAAGTCTCGAGGATGCGAGGAAAGCGGGTCTCGAAACTAATGCCAGCATCCTCGATCCTGTGAGCGGCAGGGGTTATGAGTACACCCCGTTGGGGGGAACCTCCTATCGCTTGTGCGCAAGGTTCTCCCGTCCTAGCCCAGCCGATGTTCCAGGTGAGTGGCGCCATCCCGCCGGGAACGCGTGCTTCACTCTGGACGCGAGCAGAAACGTCGAAATAGTGCAGCCAGCGTGGTGAACAGGCGCGTCTCCCGTCCCACAAACCCGCATTCGCGCGGACGTCTCCATCTACCGTAGCCTCCTACAATAGTCACCATGCCAGTGCATTTGAAGTTGATCGACGTCAACAGCGCCTTCTGCCCTAAATGTCTAGGGGAGGCAGTCAAAACCAAATGAAAGTAGGAATTCTCGGTACAGGCGCAATCGCCAATAAACACGCGCAGGCATACCGGAACATCGGCTTTCAGGTCGTCGCCTGTTCAAACAAAACGGAATCGCGCGGGCGCGAATTTGCAGATCGCTGGGGCGCGCTGTTCGTTCCCGATTCGGAAGAGCTCTGCCGGTATCCGGGCCTCGATTTCATTGACGTCTGCACTTTCCCCGATTCCCACCTGCGTCCCGTCGAAATCTGCGCAGAAATCAAGCGGCCGGTTCAGCTTCAGAAACCGATCGCCACAAATCTTGCGGAAGCGCGCCTCATGATCGATCTGGCTCGCGATGCCGGCATTGCCTTGGGCGTCATGAGCCAGCACCGCTTCGATGATGCCACCATCTTTCTGTGGCGTGCTTTTGCTGCCGGCCGTCTCGGCAAGCTGCTGCAGGCAGACGCCTATGTCAAATGGTTCCGCAGCGACGACTACTATTCACGTCCTATCAAGGGGAGTTGGCATACCGAAGGCGGCGGCGCGCTCATCAATCAGGCGATTCACCAGGTAGACGTGCTTCTCTATCTCATGGGGCCCGTTGCGCGGGTTAGCGGCATCTGGCAGTTGGGTGCACGCCACCGCATCGAGTCGGAAGACGTTGTGAACGCGCTGCTCTCTTATAGCTCCGGCGCCACTGGTGTCATTCAGGCTTCCACCGCATTTTGGCCCGGCTACACCGAGCGAATTGAAATTCACGGGACAAAGGGCTCCGCGATCATCTCCGGTGACCGCCTCACAGCCTGGGATGTGCTCGACGACGAACACGCTAATGCAGCCGATCCCGCTCCTCTCGCCCAAAACGTCGCCTCCGGCTCTTCTGATCCAATGGCGATCGGGGTCACTACCTTCGAACGCCAGTTTTTGGATTTCGCCGAAGCGATTAAAACTGGACGCAAGCCGCTCGTCGACGGCGAGGAAGGATATCGCGCTCTCGAAGCGGTGCTGGCGATTTACCAATCTTGCCGTGAGCAGCAGCCCGTACGTCTGGCTTAATAACGCGCGTACGAACTTGCCAGTTTGCTCGAGTACCTACGTGGAGGCGGCGTATACTTTGGTGCCGTAGTTAAGGCTGGCGTACCAGTCGCCCCGGCCTTGCGGCGTCAGGTCCATGAAGTGCCAGATGGGAGCGAGCAGGTCGATGCCGCGCTCGGGGATGTCTGGGGCCATCCGAGGATGCGCGGTGTAGAAGTGGCGCAAGGTATTATCAGCGTCGCGAGTGAAAACGGAAATGGTGGAGTCCTGATGCCCTTCGTGATCTTCGCTGCCGAAGTCATACTTGAATGTACTGTTCCCAGCACTGAGGAGTCGCAGCTTGTCCCAGCCGCGCGCACGAGCGTGGGCGCGCAGAGCGGGGATATCGGCGGCCGCGACGATGGCAAAGTCGAGATTCTGAGCGAGGTGATGGGCTACACCGTTGGCGCCGTCGAGCCAGGCAGTGCACATTGGGCAAGGCTTGGTCTGCCGTTTTCCGTACATCAAGTGATAGATGATGAGCGAACGATTGGGCTTGGTAAAGAGTTCGCTGAGCCGGACGGTGCGCACGGGCGCGTCGTCAGCATTGAGGTCCCGCGGCCCCTCTTCAAACTGATAGTCCTGGATAGGAGCGCCCTGCGGGAGATGGCGGCGCAGCTCAGCGACGTGTTCGCGCTGGCGCATCAGCTCGATCTCGGCAAGGCGAAGCTCCTCGCGCTTGGCTCGATACTCGGATGATTCGTTAGTTAAATTGGTTTGCCGAAACGTTCCGTCAACTGTTGTGTGTACCATGAGTTATTCTCTCCACGCGTTCATTTTCTCTCGCGGAAGGAGGAGAAGCTAGTGGCGTGTTAGCCGGCCACCTGCTCGAGCGTGGCCTCTGAATTCTCAGGAGGTCCGGAGAGGGCTGGTTAGTGGGCTATGCTTCAATGTCAGTAACACCGACAATAGAGCCAAATGAATTTGGGCATAGAAAGAGACCACAGGTGCGTCCAGAATCGACGGGCGGAGTACCGTTCCCAAGGTGCTAGTATTTGCCACCAAACGGCAATCCGGCACGTTCAGATTGCGGAACGCGGACTGCGAGCAGAAATCGGCGTTAGCGGCAAGGCGATCCTTACGACACAGCAACACGGTCGCGACTGACGGTTCGCGGCCGGGTCACATCAACCGGGCTTAGACCTCGCGCGGTACAGAATTCCCTGTACTTCTCGGCAATGGATAGCCAATCCTCATGGGCCAGCGTGCGTCCTTCACGATCTATGTATTCCAGAGCTCCCTGCACGAGAAATAGAATCTCGGACTTGTCTTCCAGTATCAGCGTGTGAACTGACCCAGGCGTTTCCTGAACGATATCGCCAGTGCGCGAAACCCACTCGTGCTCTAGATACCGCCATGCTCCATTGATGGTGTAGGCCATGACAGAGCCATAATGCCGGTGAATGCCGAGATTACCACCCGCTGGGCCACGCAATTTCACGATCCACTGTCCGGTTGTTGGGTCAGCCTGGATGAGCTGTACTTCGCATCCACTCTGGCCGTACGAGAACCAAGGGGTATCATTCGCAGGAATGTATTGCGCGTCAAAAGCATTGGCCTGCATATTCTTCCTTTCCCAACGTACGAAATCCAACATACTATATCGGCCTTTCACTCGTTTCGGGGGCGTCGGCTCAGTTTTGAGCTAGACACGAAGGCGAAGGACATTGTTTCTAAACGTCATACGATTTTGGACGTTACGCCATTGGCATCAAGTTGCCGTGTCACGTGGTATGCGCGGACGCGTCATTCAGATCAATATCTCGCGCGGCGGTCTACCGAAAACTCCGGTTGCATGTGCCGAAATCGGACCGCTGGGTATCCTCGGCGATGAGCATCGCCACAAATCTCACGGCGGTCCCGACAAAGCCCTGCTTCTTATTGCCGGCGAGTTTGTAGATGCGCTCTGCGCGGAAGGCTGGCCCGTCTTCTACGGTGCTTTGGGTGAAAATCTCACCACCCGCGGTCTCGACCACCGCGCCTGGCGGCCCGGCCAGAGGTTCCGGACCGGCACCGTCCTGTTCGAACTCACCACCCCGCGCGGACCGTGCGCCAACTTGAATGTCTATGGCGAGGGTATCCAGAAACGTATCCATGATCAACGCGTCAGAGACCTCGATCCTGCTTCTCTACATTGGGGCGAAAGCGGCTTCTATGCCCGCATCCTGGAGCCGGGAATCGTCTTCCCTAACGATATAATTGAAGCAATCGAAGGAGTAGACCCCGTCGTCTAGGCGACTCTCGCCGAGTTGCTTTCGATGCTATGCCGAGCCCTGTCGCTGAACCATCTCTTTCGCCTGCGCTCGCCGCTTGCACAGCCGAAATCGCCCGTCCCTCTTTTCAGGAACTGATCGACGCATCCAGTGACCCGTCGCGCGTCGCACACTACGCGCAGGAGTTTGCTGCGCGTCATCCGCAGCAGTGGAAGGCACTCGCGCATGCGCCGGAGCGCCAGTTGTGGCTTACCGCAATCTGCAGTTCCAGCCGCTTTCTGTCGGAGGAACTCCTGCGCCGGCCGGAATGGATCTTCTCAATCCAGAACGTCTATTCCTCGCTCTCCGCTGATGACTACAAGCGGGCCCTGGCGCAATTTCTCGAATCTGCGGGCGTGGCATCCCCCACGGCACTTGATCTCGCTCTCTTTCGCCGCCAGCAGTTACTCCGCATTATCGTGCGGGACCGCCTGAGCATCGGCACGCTGGCGGAGGTTACTGAGGAATTGTCGAACCTCGCCGACGCGATCCTTTGTTGCGCGCTGTCCACTGTTAGCGCCGAGCTCTCATCGCGCTATGGCATCCCCCTCTCGGAACACAAAACATCAGCTCCGGCGGTGTTCACCGTTTTGGCTCTCGGCAAACTCGGCGGCCGCGAGCTGAACTACAGCTCTGACGTCGATCTGATGTTCCTCTACAGCGACAACGGAGAAACCTCCGGGCCGCAGAAGATCACGAATCGGGAATTTTTCAAGAAAGTCGCTAATCGCTTTACGAACGTCCTTTCGACATACACGGCCGCGGGTCTGTGCTATCGCGTCGATCTTCGCCTCCGCCCCGAGGGCACGCTCGGAGAGGTCTGTCTCTCCATTGCTGCGGCAAAAGATTACTATGCAAAGCGCGCCCGCGATTGGGAGCTGCAGATGCTCCTCAAAGCCCGCGTGGTAGCCGGCGACGAGAAACTCGGGCGTGGGCTTCTCGATTTCGTCGAACCGTCCATCTATTCGAGCAGCGTCGACTTCTCTACCATCGAAACGATGTCCGTCACGCGCGAGCGCATCACGGAAAAGCTGGGACGCAAGCGGCTTCGCAAGGACGAGCTCGATGTGAAGCTGGCGCCCGGTGGGATTCGCGACATTGAGTTTCTGGTGCAATGCCTGCAGCGCCTCCACGGCGCGCGCGAAGCCTGGATCCGCAATGGCGGTACTCTCCCGGCGCTGGCCCGGCTGCATGAAAAAGATCTTCTGTCGACCACCGAATACTCGAGGCTCGCGCACGCTTATCAATTCCTGCGTAACCTCGAACATCTTCTGCAGTATGAGGACGACCGCCAGACACATGCCCTGCCCACTGATCCGGCGGATCTCGAACGCATCGCGCGCCGCGTCTTTGAGCCTTCTCAACTGCAGGAATCGGGAATCAGCGCAGCCGCCCAACTGCTGCAGGCGCTGAATCATCATCTTGAGAACGTACAGGCCATCTACGAGCGCATTGTCCATGCCCAGCGGCCGCTGTACTACGGCCCGGTCGCTTCTGTGCCGCCGGAACCCGCAAAGAAACCCATGGAAGACCACGCCGGTGCCGCAGACAACGTTCTACGCAGCCTCCCATACTCCGCGCCCGGGTTTTCTGAGCGGCTGCGAAGTCGTGGTTTGCAGCGCTCCGAGCACAGGCTCGCCTGCTTTCTCGAGTCCCTGCCGGAAAACTCTCCGGAACTTCTTCTGCTCGATACGCATCCCGTTCTGGCCGATTGGACGCTGAACATCTTCGAGCTTAGTCCGTATCTTTCTGAGCAGCTCACGCGCGATCCCGGATTACTCGAGGAGATTCGCCGCGCAGCCGATCACCCCAACCGGCGCTGGGCATTTGAAGGGCTGGCCGCCCCGCTGAATGATGTCGACGGCCTCCGCCGCTTCTTCCGGCGCGAGATGTTCCGCATCCTGGTTGGCAGTATCTGCCTTCCCGAGCCCGTTTTTCAAACCCTCGACAGCACCTCTGCCTTGGCCGAGTTCATGATCGCCCGCGCCTACCGCATCGCGCTCGAGCGCGGTCTGGCGCATGCCCGCGCGCACTCCACTCCCGAGAAGCCTTTCGAGGAGCCGAAAGGCGAAATGATGGTCGTGGCTCTCGGCCGTTTAGGAATGCGGGAATTTGACCTCGCCTCCGACGCGGATCTGCTGTTCATCCTTCCCGATAGCGAGGCGCAGCGCCAGCGCTTCTGGACCCGCGTCGCTGAGCACCTCATCGAAATCCTCACTGCTTACACCGGTGATGGCCCGATCCTTTCACTGGATACCCGTTTGCGGCCGAATGGCCGCGAAGGCATGCTCGTTCAGACGGAATCGAAGTATGTCGATTACTTCTCGACCAAGGCCGAGGCCTGGGAAGGCATAGCCTATATGAAGGCGCGTGCGGTTGCGGGCGATACCGATCGCGCCACCGCTTTTCTCAATGAACTGCAGCAGGTAGACTGGCGCCGCTACGGCCAGAGCGGCCGTTCCAAGCCCAACCTGCATCAGATGCGGCTCCGCCTACAGCGCGAGCAGGGTCACATCACGCCTCTCAAAGCGGCTGAGGGTGGCTACTACGATGCCGATTTCATCCTGATGTACCTGCGGCTGAAGGGTGCCGGTATGTTCTACAAGTGCCTGAACACGCCGGAACGGATTGATGTCGTCGAAAAGATGGGGCACCTCGACCGTGCCGACGCGGAATTCCTGCTCGAAGCCACTACGTTCTTCCGTGCACTCGACCACGCCATTCGCGTCGTTACCGGACGCGCTGAGGAAAAGATTCCTTCAGCGGGCGAGCAGCGCGACATGATCGCCGAGTTGCTGCGGCGTTGGACGGGCAAACCGCCGGAGGCTGCCCGTCTCGATGAGGACCTGCTGGCTCTTCAGACGAAAACTCGCCGGCTCTTTGAATTCGTTTTCAAGCCGTAGCCGCAGCTACTCTTCTTCTTCCACGTGCATGTGCGCCTTGGCGGCCGCGATGATTTTCTCCGCTTGTGGCGCCGGTACGTAATCGTAATGGTCGAATTCCATGTGGAACGAAGCGCGCCCCTGCGTCTTGGACGTCAAATCGTTCTGGTAATTCAGCATCTCCGCCATCGGCACCTGTGCCCGGATGCTCTGCAGGTTCCCGTTGAGATCCATGCCGGAAATGCGCCCTCGCCGTCCGTTAAAGTCGCTCATGAGGTCGCCGGCGAACTCGGCGGGCGTCTCGACTTCTACGTTCATGATCGGCTCCAGCAGCCCCGGTTTGGCCTGCTGCATGGCTGCGCGGAATGCCTTCCGGCCAGCCAGCTTGAACGCCATTTCCGACGAGTCCACGTCGTGATAGGAGCCGTCGTACACCGTCACCTTGAAGTCCGTGACCGGGTATCCCGCCAGGAAGCCTTGCTCCGCCGCTTCGATAATGCCCTTCTCCACCGCCGGAATAAATTGCCTGGGAATCGCTCCGCCGAAAATATCGTTCACGAATTGGAACTTTTCCCCGCGGGGCAACGGCTCCAGCTTTATCCAGCAATCGCCGAACTGGCCATGGCCGCCGGTCTGTTTCTTGTGCCGTCCCTGCACGCTCGCAGTCCCGCGAATCGTTTCGCGGTAGGGAATCTTCGGCGCCTTCAATTCCACTTCCACGCCTGAGCGCCGTTTCAACCGGCTGACCACGATTTCCAGATGCTGCTGCCCGTTTCCGGCGAGCAGGAACTCCTTCGTCTGCGGGTCGCGGTAAAAGCGCAGCGACGGGTCTTCTTCCAGAATCTTCGAGAGCGCGGTGCTGAGCCGGTCCTCGTCCTGCCGCGATTTTGCCGAGATGGCGTAGGCGATCGAAGGCTCCCGCGCTTCCACCGCCCGGAAGCTGAGGCCGTTCGCTTTTTCGAGCAGCGTGTCGCCTGTCAGCGTCTCTTTCAGCTTTGCCACAACGCCTATGTCGCCCGCCCGCAGCTCCGGCACGGGTTGCATGGTTTTGCCGAACGGTGTCGCAATATGCGCCAGCCGCTCATTGACGTTCGAGCGCACATTCATCAAATGGGCATCGTCCTTTACGCTGCCCGACATCACTTTGAAGTACGTCACCCGTCCGGCAAACGGATCCGCCGTTGTTTTGAAAACGAAAGCTGCTGGCGGTTCATCTGCGGCGATTGCCTTCTTGATCTCCTGGCCGTTCTTTATGGCCGTGGCTTCGGGCCCGTTCAGCGGGGCAGGGAAGACCTCCGCCAGGAAGCTCATCAGGAGGTCGATGCCCGCATTCTGTGCCGCTGCCGCGCAAAGCACAGGAAAGAGCCGCCGCTCCCTTACCGCTTGTTGTAAGCCGCTGATGATGTGCTCGCACGGCAGCGTCCCTGTCGCGAAGAACTCCTCCATCAACTCGTCATTGCCTTCGGCCACCATCTCGACGAGTGCTTCGTGGCCTGTCGTGGCAGCTTCCTTCAGCGCAGCTGGGATTTCGCTTTCTTTGCCTTTCCCGTCACCGCCCGGCGTGTAAGACCAGCACTGCATGCGGATCAGGTCGATAATGCCTGAAAAATTCTTCTCCGCCCCGACCGGCATCTGAACCGGAATCGCGCTGCGCCCGAACCGTTCGTGAATGTTCTCCACCACGCGATCGAACGCTGCCCGCTCGCGGTCCAGCTTATTCACTACGAACGCCGCGGGCAATCCAAAGTCTGCCGCGAAGCTCCAGACCTTCTCAGTCGAGACCTCCACCCCTGCAACTCCATCGAGGACGACAACCACGCCGTCGGCCGCTGCCATGGTTGAGCGCGTGTCGTTCAGGAAGATGTTGTACCCCGGGGTGTCGATGATGTTCAGCTTTGTCTTCTGCCAGGGGAACGCCGCGACCCCGGAACTGATCGTAAGCTTTCTTGCGATCGCCTCTTCGTCGAAATCGGTGATCGTATTGCCTTCGTCCGGCTTCAGGTGCCTGTCTGTTGCACCTGCTGTAAACAGCATCGCGGAAGCCAGTGACGTCTTCCCGCTATGGCCGTGCCCAACCAAAGCCACGTTCCGAACATCGGAACTGTCGAAGACCCTCATAATGCGTGACCCTCCATCTACTAAAGCGCCCGTTGTGCGCTTAATTGCCGTGCACAGGGCGTTTGGTTGCCCGTTGTGCGCGATTAACGCGATTAATATGGAACTCACAAGGCGGTCAGCCTCACGGCTGTCCGAAGCCGAGAGCATATCAAACCGAATCTTCGACGTCTTTACGAATTTGTAACGGAGGGCGGCAATCCCGCTCAGGCGGTTTGTTGCGACGTTTCGACGTCGGTCGAAACATCGATGATCGGGTTGTAGGTCAAAATGCGCCCGCAGCTTTCGCAGAACATGATGCTGTCTCCGCGCCGCAGATCCTGGAAAAATTGTGGCCGCAGCGCGATCTGGCACGCATCACAGCGCCCTTCGGTCGCATCTGCAATGGGCGTATTCTTCGTCTTTTTGCGAATTCGCTCGTAGGTCGCGTAGAAGTTGGGGTCCATCTCGCCGGTCATGCTGGCGCGCTCCGCCTGCCTTTCGGCGTGCTCTTTCTTGTCCGCGGCTGTGCGTTCCCGCGCACGCGTCTTTTCCGCCTCGACCTCTTGCTGCTCTTTGTTCAGCTCAACTTCGGCGGTCTTGACATTTTTCTCGAGCGGCTCAGATTGCTCCATCAGATCGAGAATCCGGTCTTCCGCCTTCCGGATCTCGGCTTCGATGTATGCGATCTCGTTTTGAAAGGCCTTGTACTGCTCGTTGGTCTTCGCCTGCAGCATCTGGTCTTTCAGTTTTGAGATCTTCTGCTCGTGAACCTGAATGTCGCCCTCGAGTTTTTTCCGGTCGCGTTGATTCGCCGCGAGCGCCGCGCGGTCCGCTTCCAGACGCCGCCGGTGCGTGTCCAGCTTCTTTTCGATTTCGGCGATGTATTTCGGGAGGGTGGCGATCTCGTTTTCAAGACTCGCAATCTTGCGGTCAAGCGCCTGAACCCGCAGCGCAAGAGCAAGGTCCTGGATCATTAACCACGAATGTAGCACGCGCGGTTCCAGGCTTTATGAATCCCGGCTTACGAAATCTCGCCGTAACGTTCCAGGAAGTGCGCGATCGTCCGGATGCCCAAGTAGTAATTCGCGATTCGGTACTTTTCATTGGGCGAATGCAGCCCGTCGTCCGGCAGCCCGAAGCCCATCAGCACGGTGGGAATGCCTAGCTCAGAAGCGAACTCTCCCACAATCGGGATCGATCCACCGCCACGGATAAACACTGTCGGTTTCCCGAGCGTCTCGCTGAACGTCTTCGCTGCCACGTCGATTGCGGGGTGGTGGGGGTTAACCAGGATAGCCGGTGCCGCGCTCAGCACGCGCACTTCCGTCTGTATGCCTTTCGGCGTGTTATCTTTTACCCACTTTTTGAAAGCGGCCAGCACGCGATCCGGATTCTGGTTCGGTACCATGCGGAAGCTCACTTTCGCGACAGCTTTCGCCGGAATAACGGTTTTCGCCCCCGCTCCGGTGAATCCTCCGGCAATCCCATGCACTTCAAAAGTCGGTCGCGCCCAGATCCTCGCCAGCACGGATTGATCCGGTTCGCCCGTCAGCTCCGTGGATCCGACCAGCCGCAGAAACTCCTGTTCGGAAAAAGGCAGCCGCTTCCAACTCTCGACTTCAACCGGATCGGGTATCGCAACATCGTCATAGACGCCTGGAATCAGGATGCGCCCGTCCCCGTCCTTCGCTTTCGCGAGCAGTTGAATGAGGCCGTACACCGCATTGGGGGCCGCTCCGCCATACATGCCGGAATGCAGGTCTCGTGCGGGCCCCGTTGCTTCCACTTCTAGATACATGAGGCCGCGCAGGCCGACGCACAGAGTAGGAACTCCATCCGCGAACAGTTCCGTATCGGATACCAGCGCGACGTCCGCCTTCAGCCTGTCTTTGTTCTTAGGCACGTACTTCGCGATCGATTCGCCGCCCACCTCTTCTTCGCCCTCGATCAGAAACTTAACGTTGACCGGCAGCTTCCCGCCGTTCGTCGAACGCAGTGCTTCAATGGCCTTGATGTGCATGTACATCTGGCCCTTGTCGTCGGCAGACCCGCGGGCGTAGATATTGCCGTCGCGAATGCTGGGCTCAAAAGGCGGCGTCTTCCAGAGTTCCAGCGGGTCCGGCGGCTGTACATCGTAGTGCCCGTAGCACAGCACCGTCGGTTTGCCGGGCGCATGCAGCCAATCGCCGTAGATCAGGGGATGGTTGGCGGTCGGAATCACTTGCACGTTCTCGATGCCGGCTCGCTCCAGGGCGCTGGCGACGAAACCTGCCGCGCGTGCGACGTCTTCCGTGTGTTCGGGCAGTGTGCTTACGCTCGGAATGCGCAGCAGTTCGAGCAGTTCTTCCAAGAAACGGGATTCATTCTGCTTGATGTAGTCGTCGACCGCAGATGGCAAGGTTCCCTCCTGACGACTCCAAGTATAAGGTGCTTCAGTCCTCCGGCCGGATGGAAAATACCGCCACTTCCGACAACAGATTCGCCAAACGTCGGACGCGCCGCTTGCCGCGCAGGAAGATCTGCCGCTCGATCTTCCAGCCCTGATCGCGGCAAAGCTGAACGAAGTCGTCGATTGTCAGAAAGTGCAGGTTCGGTGATTCGTACCAGTTGTACGGAAAGAGCGTGGTGCGCGGCGCCCGGCCGCTGGCCAGATGCGCCAGTCGCGTGGTCCAGTGGCCGAAATTTGGAAAGGCCACGACCCCGTATCGGCCCACCCGCAGCATCTCTCGCAGCACCCGCAGCGGATAGCGCGTCTCTTGCAGCGTTTGGCTCAGGATGACGACGTCGAAGGTGCCGTCCTGATAATCGGCCAGACCCTGGTCGATATCGCTTTGGTATGCGGATACGCCGCGCGCGATCGCTTTTCGGACCAGCGTCGGATCGATCTCAACTCCGCGTCCCTCCACTTGCTTCTGATCACGAAGCCAGGCCAGCAGTTCTCCTTCGCCGCAGCCCAGATCCAGAACGCACGAGCCCGGCTCGATCATCTCGGCTATGAGCTCGTAGTCGGGACGCATGCGAATCTCGCTCGCGCCTGCGCTCCGCGCCGTACGCTCAGCCGGCTTGCCGCTCGTAATATCGCGATGGACCCTGTCGAGGAAACCTGAGATCATCTCGGTCTGCTCTTTGGTCTCGAGCAGAAAGGCATCATGCCCGTAATTTGATGAGAGCTCGCAGAAAGCTACGTCTATGTTGTGGCTGCGCAGCGCGCTGACGGTTTCGAGCGATTGGTATGTCGGATATAACCAATCGGAGGTAAAGCTCATTACCAGGAAGCGCGTCTTCGTGCGATGGAACGCGGCGGACAGCGACGGGCGGCCTGCTGAGAGATCGAAGTAGTCCATCGCTTTCGTAATGTATAAATATGAGTTGGCATCGAAGCGGTTGACGAACTGGCTGCCGCGGTAGCGCAGATAGCTCTCCACTTCGAAGTCCACCGAAAAGTCAAAGCCGAAGGCATCTTTGTCGCGCAGCCGCCGGCCGAACTTTTGGCGCATCGAGCCGTCGCTCATGTAGGTGATGTGTCCCACCATGCGGGCCACCGCCAGGCCGCGAGCCGGGGGCTTCAAATCGTAGTAGTTGCCCTCATTCCAATCCGGATCAGCCATCACGGCCTGGCGCCCGACTTCGTTGAAAGCGATCTGCTGGGCACTGTGACGCGCGCTCGTCGCGATCGGAATTGCCGCCGCGACCGATTCGGGATACGACGCTGTCCATTCGAGCACTTGCATGCCGCCCATCGACCCGCCGGCCACCGCCAGGAGGCGTTCGATGCCGAGGTGGTCAATCAGCATCTTTTGCAGCCGGACCATGTCCCCGATCGTGATTACGGGAAAGCGCATCGCATAGCGCTCGCCGGTCGAAGGGTCGATGGATCCAGGCCCGGTGGTTCCACGGCAGCCGCCCAGCACGTTCGAAGAAATGACGAAATAGCGATCGGTATCAAACGCGAGCCCCGGCCCGATCATCGTAGACCACCAGCCCGGCTGGCCGGTGTCTTTGCTGATGCCCGCCGCATGCGCATCGCCGGAGAAGGCGTGGACCACGAGGATCGCATTCGAGCGGGCAGCATTCAACGTGCCGTAGGTTTCGTATGCGACCTCGACGTTGAGTAACGTGATACCGCATTCGAGCGGCAGCGAAGCAAAAGTAACGACTTGCGTTTCGACCGTGAATTCGGTCTCGGCGGAAAGGGGCATGACTGCGCGCGCACTTGCAGCGCTTGTTTTGCACGATAACATGCAGTTGCCGCAAGTTGAAAAAACGAACCCGATTCCGCTTTGGGGAAAGTTCGTTTGGCAGAATTCATTAGGACGTAAAATCAGCCACTTAGGGAAGATTTACAGGGCAATCATGACCAACAGAGTTGACCCATCGCTGGCGAGTGCCCGCCCTTGGTGGATTTTGGCCGCCCTGGTTCTGCTTTTTGCGGTTGCGTTCGCGGGAGCAGCAGCTAATTACGTCCGGCATTACGCGATTTCCCCTTCATCTGTTGTGGGTATTTACTGCAGTTTCGTTTTCGAAGTAACGCTGGTGATTGCGCCGGGTCTGGGGGAGATCCGCGAGCGTATCAGGCACGGGCTCGCGCGGCGTGCAGGCTGGGCTGCGCTTCCCATTGCATGTTGCACGCCCTACCTGATCTATGCCGCCGGGACAGGGGATTGGCGTTGGGACGCAATCGCCAGGCTGCTGGCAGTCGCACTGGCGGTACTTTTGCCATACGTGCTGGTCCCGGTGCGCGACCCCGCACGCTTTGCCTGGCAGGATGCCGTGGTAGCCGTCGCGCTGATCGTGGCGGTGTTATCGCGTTTTCTGCACGGTATCTGGAATGTGCCGGTCAACCTGGATTTTTTTGCCCGCCTGTTTCTCGTCACAGTGGGCGTATGGTGCTGGACGTTTGTGCGGCCGGTCCCGGCACTGGGGTATGAACTCCGGCTTTCGTGGAAGGTGCTTCGCGCCGCAGCGGCGAATTTCATTTATTTTGCTGTGGTTGGCATTCCGCTTAGCTTTGCTCTGCGGTTTACGGCGTGGCATCCGCGCTGGCACGGCGCCGGCACGTTCTGCCTCGACTATCTTGAAATTCTCCTGTTTGTCGCGCTGCTCGAAGAGACCTTCTTCCGCGGATTTCTGCAGAGTCTGCTGGCGAAGTCGTTCCATTCGTGGTGGAAAGGGCAGGCGTTGGTTGCTTGCCTCTTCGGCCTTTTCCATATCCTGCATGCGCCATTTCCAAATTGGCGTTACGTTCTCTTGGCGACGGGGGCCGGCTGGTTTTACGGGTCCGCGTTTCGTCAGGGAGGGAGCCTGCTGGCTTCTTCACTCGTCCACGCGATGGTGGACACCGTCTGGCGCTCGTTTCTGACGAGGTGAATGCCGGCCCGCGGTTACACGCTTCCGCTCGACTTACGAACTACTAATTCGCCATCCAGCAAGACATCCCGCGGCGGCATATTCGGCCGCTCGATGCGATCGAGCATCGCGCGCAGCGCTGCTCCGCCAATCTCTCGCGTAGGCTGGCGAACTGTCGTTAGAGGAACGGGAAGAAGACCGGCGTAGGGTACGTCATCGATACCGACAATGCGAACGTCCTCTGGAATTCGCACGTGTTTCGCCAGGAAACTCTGCATGAGGTGTCCCGCGATGCGATCGTTCAGGCATACGAACCCTTCGAGGGCTGGTTTCTGTTGGGGTCCGGCCACTTCTTCGCCACGGCCGATCTCCAAAAGAGAATCGGAATCGGCGGGCAGGCCATAGGCCAGAAGCGCTTCGCGAAAGCCCGTCATGCGCTCTGTCACCGTCGATTCGGACCCATGAGATCCCAGGAAGCCGATGCGCTTACAACCCAATTGAATTAGGTGTTCTGCAGCGATATATCCCGCCTGGCGATTGTTGATGCCGACCAGGTCAGGCCTGTGCCGCTCGGGAACCCTGGATGGCCGGCGGTCCAGCAGGATCACCGGGATTTGAGCTTCCCGCAGTGCAGAGAGAATGCGCCTGTTTGTCCGCACCGCTTCTGCCTCATATTCCAGGGGAGCAAAGAAGACGCCCGAGACTTTTCTCGCAATGTATTGCTGGCAAAGCCGCCAGTTCTGCTCTTCCTTAGTCGCGCAGTTCCGGTCCGTGTGTCCCCACAGCAGCGCGTGGTCCCGGGCCTCTGGCGCATTTGCGATGCCCTGGCAGATGGGTTCGAAGATCTCGGTTTCGCCCAAGTCTGGAATGAGCAGCCCGAACAGCAGCGTTCCGCGATCTTCGGCCGCGCGAGCGCGGACATACGTGCCGGATCCGGCTACGCGATCGACCAGACCACGCAGTTGCAGTTCGCGCACAGCCCGGCCGACCGTGATCCTCGACGTACCGAATTTATTTACTAGGCCCGCTTCGCTCGGCAATTTTTGGCCTGGCTTAAAGCGTCCCGAAACAATGTCGGCCGTCAGGCTGTCGAGAACTTCCTGGTACTTCGGCTTGCGAGGATTCAAATAGGTTCGTGCTTCCCGTAATTGATATTACAGCTTGTACGGCCGCGCACTCCGCATCATACGCTCCAGGTTCACGATCGAGGTAGGACCGTCGTACTCGAAGGCTCCTTCGAGCGTTGACAAGGCGTTTCGGACGCCGGTCTTCAGCCGGCCAACGAACGAGCGAGAAGGGACAGGGGCAAGCTGACGAATGTTCTCGAAATAATCCAGAGCGGCGACCCCAGTGCCGACGTCGCGGCCCAGCCGCTCGCTCAGGAACCACTTATGATTCTGTATCTCGCTCCAGTACTGGTCAATCTCGGTTGGATCTATGCGGACTATGCCGGTGTTGCGAGTTCGGCCCGTTTCCTGCTGCTGGCGAGCCACGGACTCCAGCGTCTCTTCGGAAAGGAAAGGGAACGGTATGTTTCGCATTACTGGTAACGCATCCTTTGAGCGTTCCGCTCGCCTGGTTGGGGCGGCTGCTGGCTTGACGGTTCGCTTTGCTGCCAGTTCGGTATGCCGCGCATAACGCGCTGAACATTCGCGAAAGCTCTGAATCCATCGGAATCGATGACGGACCCGAACGCTGAAGCGGCCCGGCGCAGCGCGCGGCGCATGCCTGGCTTTGAGTTTTCCTTCACACCTGTTTGACGAGGCCCAGGTATAACAGGTTGCGCATGAAATAAGAAAACTGTTATGTCAGATTGGGCGTCCCGTCGACTCTTTCTTCAACAGTGCAATCTGGCCGGCGTGATAAGCCGTGTGCTGAATGGCGCCGTGCAGAAGAATATAGAACGTCTGCGGCTCGGTTGCGGGTGCCCGCTCGTCCAGACGCTCCGCCGGGAAACTGCGGATAGCTTCTTCGATCGCCAGCGTTTCGGCTTCTAATTCTGCCAGGACTTCGGGCCAGGCATCCGATACAACTGGCCAACTCTCTTCCATGGTGTGGTCGCGAATGGTGCGGGCCGAGAGCCGCTCGCGCGCGAGGCGCAGGGTTGCGGTGATGTGCAGCACGAGTTCCCAAATCGTGTGGCAGCCGTTAGCAGGCGGGAAGGCAGCGCGTTCAGCCGTGATATCAGATACGATTTCGCGCACGCTTGGGCCGAGCCAGGAGGGGCCGTCATAGAGCCGCCGAAGTTGATCCGCGATTCGTTGGGTTTCGAGCATGTTTTGACGCCTTCGGGCCGGCACTCTTAGTCCAGCGAACGGCCGGCCGACTTGTAGATCTGCTCCATGTATTGCATGTCCCGCAGGCCCTCTTGACCATTCGTCTTAGGTTCCTTATTCTCGAACACGCACTCGGCGAAGGTATCGGCCTCACGCACGAACTGATCCGGATCCTTCTGTTCCTCGATTTGATCGATCGGCTCTTGGTCCTGAATGGTCGCGTGAAGATGAATGCCTTCGTATGCAAAAGCAGGTTCCATGTGGAGCATGCCCTTAGAGCCGTGCACCCGGACAAAGCCCGGCATACCCGCGCCGTAGGTAGTCGTGCAACTGGCAACCACGCCCGATGGGAAGCGCATGCTCCAGCCATCGTTTTCTTCAACTGTTTCGAAGCGGCCATCGTGATCGATTACGGTCGAATAGCCTTCGATGCGCATGGGCTCTTCGCCGGTGAGAAAGCGGCAGGCGTTCAGCGAATAGATCCCGACATCCATCAGCGGACCGCCGCCGGCCATTTTCTTGTCGAGCCGCCACTCGCCGAGCTTCTCGTTGAAACCGTTGGCGCTCTCAATGGCCTGAAGTGTGCCGATGCGCCCTTCGCGGATGAGCTTAATCGCCAGCAGATTCGTCGGCTCGTACTGGCAGCGGTAGGCGATCATGAGTTTCTTGTTCGCGGCTTTGCAGGCGTTGATCATGTTCTGGCTGTCCTTAACAGTGGTCGCCATGGGCTTCTCACACAGCACGTGCTTACCGGCGTTGGCCGCTCGAATGGTGTACTCGGCGTGCATGCTGTTGGGCAGGGCAATATAGACAGCGTCGATCTCGGAGTTATCGGCGATTTTGTCGTAATCGGCGTAACTGTAGAGGTTCTTCGTCGGAACGTTGTACTCGGCTGCCATTTTCGCGGCTTTGTCCGGGTGGCCGCTGACGAGGGCGACGACCCGTGATTTCTGGGACATCCTGCATGCCGGCATGAAGTGTCCCATGGAGATGCGTCCGAGGCCGACGATGCAGTATCCGAGGCGTTTGCCGCCTCCCTGGACCTGCTCCAGGGAACGAGCGCGGACCGCAAGAGGCGATAGGACTGTACCGGCCGCGACGCCGGTGTTGAAGCTTCGGCGGGTAATCTTCATGCGTTCGATGTTATGCCATCGCCCGAGTGTAAGAGTGGGCATTCTCAGAGCTAGGGTTATTCCTCTTGACGATAGTCGTTGTAACGGGTATTGTTTGGGTATGGCGAGACTGGCCGATGAATTGAAGATGAACAGGCCGTTCTCCCTGGTCGAAGAAGAAGCGGCGTTAAGCATTTTGCGTACTGCGGATGTTTTTCAACAGCGAATGACGGAGGTGCTGAAGCCCTTTGACTTAACGGCTGCCCAATACAATGTGCTGCGGATTTTACGCGGCTCGCCTGACGGCCTGCCGTGCGGGCATATCGCGGAGCGCATGATCAGCCGCGATCCCGATATCACCCGTTTGCTCGATCGCATGGAAGCGCGCGGCTGGATCAGCCGCGAGCGCAGCAGCACAGACCGCCGGGTGGTCACGGCACGTGTCCTGCCGGCGGGTCTCAACATTCTGGAACAGCTTGATCCTCTGATCGCCAGGCATCTCCGCCGTTACCTCGAAGCATTGGGCGAGAAGAAGCTCCGGCAACTCATCGATCTGATGGAACTGGTTCGCGAAACGACAAAAAATTAGACAGGAGAACAAATGAGTATTAGTTATGAAATCGATCCGGTGCATTCGCACCTGCAATTCAGCGTGCGCCATTTGATGGTGTCCAACGTCCGCGGTACGTTCAAAGTCGTGAAGGGTACGGTGGTGTACGACCCGCAAAATCCGGGTGCGACAAAGATTCAGGCCACGATCGATGTGAACAGCATCAGCACGGCTGACGAAACCCGCGACACCCATTTGAAGAGTCCGGATTTCCTCGACGTGGCGAAGTACCCCACCATCACGTTTCAGAGCACGAAGGTCGAGAAGGCCGGGAGCGATCGATTTAAAGTCGCGGGCAATCTCACGATCCATGGGGTGACGAAGGAAGTATCGCTGGACGTCGAAGAGGTGTCCGGGGAAGTGAAGGATCCCTGGGGAAACACTCGTATTGGGGCGTCAATGAAAGGGAAGATCAAGCGCAGCGATTTCGGGCTGCAGTGGAATGCATCGCTCGAAGCCGGCGGCGTACTTGTCGGCGACGATGTAAAGCTCGATTTCGAACTTGAGTTCATCAAGGCCCAGGTGGCAGCAGCTTAAAGTGCCCCGGTCAGGCAGCGGCCGGTTGCGGGTAAGGCAGGGATCAATGTCCCGGTTCGCCATTAGCCGGGTGCAGCGCACTCGCTGCGGTCGCAATGGCGTCCGGGATAGCTCCGTAGTTAGCCGCTGTAATCGCTTCGGCCAGTTCGGCCGCGGCTGCAACGATTTTTATAATCCTCTCGGCTGTTTTCAGGTGCTTCAGAGACTCGGCCGCGCGGCTGGTAATCGTAGTGATTTCCCGAAGTTGATCCCCGAGCGCATCGAGGGTGTTCCGGATCGCGATCGCAGTGAAACGATCGTGCGTGTCGTAAAGCCGCTGTAGCGCGGTATCCAGAGCCGCTCTTTGCTCCGCTGTGAGGGCGCTATAGTGCTGGTCGCGATAACGCTCGACGGTTTCGGCCATACTCTCATACATTGACGCAAGCTCTCGTGCAGCGGCAGCAGTATCTGGCATTGCTGGTTATAAGCCTTTCTGGATGATCGGACGTAGGGTTTCGATCTGTGACGTATACAGATCGAGTGTCTTCGTCAGTTCGGTGGCGTTCGCTTTCGATATGGCCCGCGCAAGGTAGGTCTGCCCCTCATCAATTTCGTGCAGCGCCTGCACGTATGCGACTGCTGCCTGCCTGCGCCGGTTCAGTTGATCGATGTCTTGAAGGTAGGAATGATCCAGCAATAGCAAAACCGCCGGATTCTGCCCATAGCTCACGCGTTGATATCTGCTCTTGAGTGTCTGTTGCTCTTCGCGCAGCAGGCCTGCATAGTCTTTCCCGAGCACGTCTTGCAATGCTTGCAACGTGACTGCGGCATGTGGCTGCGCCTCGCGAAAGTAGAGGGCAAGCCGGCGGGTCTGATAGCGGTCGGTCACGGCACGAACAACAAGACTGGAAAGTTTTCCGGCTGAATCAATCTGGCTGGCGTCCCACTTCGCGGCCGCGGCGGCGTTTTCCGCTGCGGTCTCGCTAACGGTGCTCACATTCGAGCCGTTGAAGGATGCAAGCTGTTGCACGGTTCGGAAATAAGCGGTAACCACCCCGGAGACCTTCGCAAGGCCCTGCGCTTCCGATGCGAATTCGGCGCACGCTGCGAGCTCGCCCGGAGTGCTTGTGCCGGGCAGAAAGGACGGCGCGGCCGAGGTGGAGACCACGTGACGGCGCACACAGCTGTCATGGATATCCGTGAATAGGGGCGACCCTTCCTCGAGAGCGGTTGCCGCCGCGCCCGAGAAAGCGGCAATGGAGGCTGGCGGAGCGCAACCGACCAATCCGACGCAGCCCAGTACGCTTAGCGCGCCCAGAGGCCATGCCGTGGCACGGCAATTGATTTGAAACCAGGGATTTGTACGCGGGACCCTGGTCGGGATCATACATACGAGGAGCACGATCGCGATCATGGCTACTGGGACGCAAGGCATCGCGATTGGCGGCACGACCATCCGGATGCCGCGTTGCAGATCAACATGTGGTAATCGTCCGGGAGCCGGGCGGCGCGGTCACGGCCGTCCGGCGAACGCGGCCTTAAGTTTTTCGTAAGTATCCCCGAGCGATTCAGGCATAACCCGCGTTTGCGCCACAGTCGTCATGAAGTTGGCGTCACCGATCCAGCGCGGAAGCATGTGCAAATGAATGTGCTGGGCGATGCCCGCGCCGGCTGCCTGGCCGAGGTTCATCCCCAGGTTCAGACCGTCCGGCCGGTATGTCCGCTCGAGTATCTCCTCTGAATGCCGGGTAATCTGCATCATTTCGGCCGTGGTGTCAGCGCTCACGGCGGTGAGACGGGCCACGTGCTTGTACGGCGCAACCATTAGGTGCCCGGTCGTGTAGGGAAACCGGTTGAGAATAACAAAATTCAGGCGCCCGCGATACACGACCAACGTTTCCGAGTCCTTCGAGGGGTCGCCGGCAGCGTCGCAAAAGATGCACCCCTTTGTTTCAGCTTGTCCGGTGATGTAGGTGGAACGCCAGGGCGTCCACAGATGATCCATTGGGGCCTGAATCCCGGTCCGGCTTATGAACCGGAATTGTTCGTTTCACGGCCCAGCGCAGCAGCGGAAGGCGGTTGAGCCGGATCATGTGCGTCCGTATTGGCCGCTGCCGAATGGTTTACAAGGTCGCGTAGTTCCTTGCTCGGCTTAAAGAACGGGATTCGCTTCGAGGGCACTTCCACGCGCGATCCGGTCTTCGGGTTTCTGCCTACTCGCGGCTGTCTCTGGCGTGTGCGAAAACTGCCGAAGCCACGAATTTCGATTTTTTCGCCTTTGTGCAGGCTGTTGACAATGCTGTCGAAAATGGTCTCGACGATCGTTTCCGAGTCTTTGCGGGTCATCTCCACAACTTTGGAGACTTCGTCAATCAGCTCAGCCTTCGTCATATCGATTGGATTCCTGTCAATTTTCTTCCGAATGATGCTTCATTGCCTGACCTACGCTGGAACTGGCAACGGCAGCCTGGCGCCTGTAATCCTGCAGGCGATCGCGCTCGCCGTCCTCATTCAGCGCACGCACGCTTAGACCGATCCGCCTTTGAGCCTCGTTCATCTTGATAATTTTGAAGTCCATTTCTTCGCCAACGGGAAGCACTGGCGCCTCTCCAGCCGATTTAGCGTTGCGCCGCTTTGGGTCGCCTGGAATTTCGCTCCGATGACAGAGTCCCTCGACGCCCGGAAGCAGTTCGACGAAAACGCCGAAAGCCGCCCCCCGGCAGATGCGACCGCGAACCACGTCTCCCACCTGGTGGGAGCGGAAGAAGATCTCCCAATTGTCCGGCTGAAGTTGTTTGATTCCGAGTGAAAGGCGGCGGCTCGGCGCGTCGATGTTAAGGACAACCGCCTGCAGCATCTGGCCCTTTTTTACGAACTCCGACGGATGTTTGACATGCGCGGTCCAGGACATATCGGAGATGTGAACAAGACCGTCTATGCCTTCTTCGATCTCGACGAACGCGCCGAAGTCGGCTAACTTGCGGACGCGGCCTTCAACGACCGATCCGATGCTGTAACGCTCGTTGATCGTGGTCCAGGGATCCGCCTCGAGCTGTTTGATGCCGAGAGAAATCCTGCGTTCCTTCGGCTTGACCTCGAGCACCACCGCCTCCACTTGATCGCCTGCTTTGACTACCTTGGCCGGATGCTTCATCCGCCGGCTCCAGGTCATCTCGGAGATATGGATGAGGCCTTCCACCCCGGGCTCGAGCTCAACAAAAGCCCCATAATCAGTAACGCTGACGATACGGCCGATCACGCGGCTCTGCGCCGGATAGTGCGAATCGATGTTCTCCCAGGGGTCCGGACGCATCTGTTTCAGGCCGAGAGAAATGCGCTCCTTCTCCCGGTCGAACTTCAGTACTTTTGTCGTGATGCGATCGCCCACGTGAACGACGGAAGAGGGATGCGAAACATTGCCGTAGCTCAGATCGCTCACATGCAGCAGACCGTCAATCCCGCCGAGGTCGATGAAGGCGCCGTAGTCGGTGAGATTTTTCACGACACCGGTGACTTCCGCCCCTTCATAGATATGGGCGAGCGCTTCGGACTTGCGCGCCATGAGCTCGCCCTCTACCAGAACCCGGCGTGAGACCACCGCATTGCCGCGCCGGCGATTCAGCTTCAGGATGCGAACATCGAATTCCTGGCCGATATAGGTGTCGAGGTTATGTACGGGGCGGACATCGACTTGCGAACTCGGCAAAAAGGCGATGATCCCGATGTCCACAGTCAGGCCGCCTTTGATCTTATTCACTACGCGCCCTTTCAGCGGGGTGCCTTCGGCAGCCGCTTTTTCCAGGTGTTCCCAGACTTGGCGGCGGTGGGCGCGCTCGTAAGAGAGAAGGATGTAGCCTTCGATCTGATCGCCGTTGCGATCGATCATAACTTCGATGATGTCGCCGGGTTTAACCGCAGGCTTACCCTCTGCCCAGGGAAGCTGAGTGGCCGGCACGAGCCCTTCGGTCTTGCGTCCGATATCAACGATGACTTCCTTATCGGACACGCTTAGTACATGGCCGTGCAGGAGTTCGGGCTCGCCGGAAGTGAAGTGATTGCTGTAATCGTCCAGGAACGCTTCGTAGTCCGCACTATCGGTTCCAGGCGTTTCAACATACTCGTCAGATGGACCGGCCATGTTTCAATGTGTCCTTCGCCGCCCCGCCCGCAACTCCGGCTGGGCTATGGCTTTTACTGCCATATACTTCTACCAGCGTTTTGGAAGTGGCTTTGGTGGAGGCGTCAACTCGTTGATAGTTCAGTACTTCAGAACTATAGCGGACCCTCCTGGCGATGTCAACCGCGAGTGGAACCGGGCTCTCCCGAACGGAGGCGCCTGTCATCCGGCAGGTTGGCGGAACTCGCAGCGATAGCGTGACCTGGGCCATGCAGCGTCCTCAAACCTGTGGCCCGTGAATCAGAACGGCAAACTTTTTGCAAACGAAAGCCTGTCTCGTTCCGGGGAGACGTAACTTCATATATACTGGGGGTGCAGGATACCTGGATTCCTGCGGAGAACGCTCATGATTGAAGGACTACTTCAGCCCAGCCACCTCATTCTGATCCTTGTGGTCGCGCTGTTCATTTTTGGCCCCAAGAAGCTGCCTGAGCTGGGGCAGGGACTTGGTAAGGGGATCCGTTCGTTCCGCGACAGCATGAAAGCTGCAACGGAAGAACCCCAAAAGATCGAGACGCCTCCTTCCCCCACACAGTCGGAAACCACCACCGCAAAGTAGTGTTCCCTCTCTTCTCGTGAGCGCATCCGGCCATCGGGTTGCGCTCTTTGCGCTTTTCGCAGTCTGCTTAGTGAATTGCGCTTTTATCCCAAGTACTTTCCCTAGTTTTTAGCTCCTCGGAAAATTTACAGTTTTTTCGCCTCTTGATGGGTGATCTTCTTCTTGCAAAGGTTTCTTACAACCTGCGGTGAACGCAGAAATTTTTGCATCTGCTGGAAGAAATTGCGCGTCTGACTCGACCTTTCGAGGCTTGCGCTGCTTGATTATTATTCTCGGAAATAGCTGATTCCGCTGGTATTTCCGCTCGTTATGCCAGTATGTCTGGCCTGGCTATAGGTTCCCTGGAACCGAAACTGCCTAATAGTGGGCGGGTAACGCACAACAAGCTACCCCAAACGAAGAAAGATGATCACGAAAGGTCATTCGTTGCTGCTAGGCGGTTATCCAGTACGGACTAGGCCATGGCCCAGTAGCAGTGATAAAAGAAATCAATCAAAGTTTAGGAGCGGTGGAGCCAAATGACAACTGAAGAATATGGCAAGGCGTACCAGCGGGGATTCAATCTTACGGTACGGTTCCTGGTCTCTCGCGGGTTATCTTACGATGCGGCACTTGACACTGCCCAGGCTGCCTGGGCGAAAGGTTGGGAGCGTCGTGAGCAGTTGCGCGATCCGAATCTAGTGCTCACCTGGACAAACAGCATTGCACTTAACATTCACCGTACGTTCTTGAGACGCGAACCGCAGACTCAAACCTTGCCCGAGCTGCAGGCGCCTCCTCGCATGAATGTGGCAGCGATCGATGTGAAGCGCATTCTCAACGAATGCAAACCGAATGATCGCGTAGTGCTGGAGGGCCATTACATCGAAGGGTACAAAGTTCAGGAAATTGCGCGCCAGCATGGCTGGTCTGAGACTGCAGTCCGGATCCGTCTGTTGCGTGCCCGGCGCAGCGTGGAACGGCGCTTGAGCAAGCCGAAGCATGCACGGTTACGGAATCTGGCGGAGAAAACCAAGAAGGCTCTAGCTAGTGCTCTGGAAGCTCCCAAGGGGCTGGAAGCCAGGGTCGCGTAATCACCGGGTTGTCGCGTCCACACAAGATCGGGCGCGAAGGAAAGAGCGCGAAAGGACAATATCCGGCCGCGCTCTTTGTGTGTTTACGGTGCCGCTCTCTGGGGTAGCGCTAGAGTAATTCGGCGGTACTGAAGAAAAAGGGAATTTCCACGGCTGCAGTCTCGGGTGCATCCGAGCCGTGCACGGAGTTGCGCTCGATATTTTCGGCGAAGCGTTTGCGGATGGTGCCGTCGGCTGCGTTAGCCGGGTTGGTGGCGCCCATGACTTCGCGCCACTTAGCGATCGCGTTCTCGCGTTCCAACACCATCACGACGACCGGCCCCTCGGTCATGAAAGTGACCAGCCCTGAGAAAAACGGACGCTCTTTGTGTATGGCGTAGAACGCCTCAGCCTCGTGCTTCGCAATGCGGTGCGTTTTGAGTGCCACCGTGCGAAAGCCGCTCTCCTCGATCATTGCCAGGATCGCGCCGGTATTGCCGTTCTTGACGGCGTCAGGTTTAATAATTCCAAAAGTACGTTCCAATGCCATTCCGATGTTTCAGTCCTTAATAGTGTGTTTTTCCGGTTTTTCAGCGACCCGAAGATTCTGTTTTCGATGAGGCCGCGGTTTTCAGCGAGCCGAAGACTCTGTTTCGATGAGGCCGCGGTTTTCAGCGAGCCGAAGACTCGGTCTGGATGAGGCCGCGCCCCTCAGCGAGCCGAAGACTCGGTCTGGATGAGGCCGCGCCCCTCAGCGAGCCGAAGACTCGGTCTGGAT
>Ga0213872_10000305_pt1 | contig 41889 bp, 40 predicted proteins | sample VelepicomBERX_R2_FD_160071 | JGI IMG/M metagenome (GOLD analysis project Ga0213872, IMG submission 160071) | Rhizosphere microbial communities from Vellozia epidendroides in rupestrian grasslands, the National Park of Serra do Cipo, Brazil - RX_R2 | ecosystem: Host-associated > Plants > Roots >... | reverse complement strand
CATTCCCTGCACGGCCCATGCTGTCGGCCAGTTGGCGGTCTACATCGAGCTTGATCGACGCCTCTTGCAGCAAGGCGCCGAGCTTATCGCTTGGGGACGGTACATCAGAGGCAACCTGCGGCTGGCCTTCCGGCGTGGTTGGGGCGGCGACGGCACCTTGATCAGGATGCTGCTGCTTGTAGAGGTCCAAAGCTTGACGGATATAGGCCGCACCCTTGTCTTGCTGCGGTTCGGTGAACAACACCGAGCTGACGATCGCCTTGGGCTTGGCCGCGGCCAGCTTATCGATGAACTGCGCATGGATATCGCGCGACCATGGCCAACGGCCGATATTGTCGATACTGGTCTGGTCGATCGCGATGATCGCGACCCGGTCGCTCGGGGTACGGTGCGTCATCACGACGCCCATATCGTAGGCCTTGCTCTCTAGCGAACTCAGCAACGTCGTACCGACGCCAATTGCGCCAAATGCCAACAGGACGACCAGCCCGACGACCCAGTCGGCCTTCCAGATTGCGGTTTTCATTGTCGCTCCTGCCCCAGATCCAACCGGTAGCGGTGCCCGACGGGGACATCCGATACACATGAAGTTGTACGAAGATTAGATGGCAAAGCGCCACCCCGCCAGTATTACAGGGCGAATTGGTACAAAAGCCACGCCCGGCGAATTCATCTTGCGCAAGCACTGCGCACCGGGCGGCTGTCAGCAAAATTCATGCCAATTCCATATAAAAGCCTCAAGCGCCGGGCTATTATGCACATGACTCTGCGATCGGTTTATCCGTTATTTGTACCGCTACACCGATTTGCCCGTGTCGATTCATTATCCAGATTGCGGCCCAATAAGCGCAGCAATTGTTTTTGATTAGAACAGCCGAGCCCCCTATCCAGATAATACCGGCGCATCGCCAATATCTTGGATTACGACAGATATATATTTAATAATATTCTTATATTTATCATCGAAGCACCCCAGCTTCTTGCCAGCCGCAGCCTTAGACCTCGACCCCCTCGCGCGCGAGCTGCAACAGAAAGCCACGCCACGCCTCAGGGTGATAATCCTCCAGATGCCGCGGGTCGCGCTTCCAGCCAAACAGCTCAAATGCGCTGGCACTGAGCAGGCGTGGCGTAACCGGCAACTCCGACAGGCCGACCATCAGCTCCGCCTCAAACAAATGGCGCACGTCGACATTCACAAGCAGATCGTCATCCACCAATTGCCGCAAGGTCTGCACTGCCCCTGCCTCATCCCCCGCCTCGACGCGATCGAGCAGTTGATCGACCGCTTCCAGCGCCTCCGCCTCACGCATGCGGAGCTTCAACCATTCCACGGTCTTGGGGTCGCGCTCGCCCAACCAGTGGCCCGGCTCGATCCAGCCAAACATACCGATCGCCCGGCGCAGAAAATCATCGTGATTGGCTGCGATATCGCAGCAGACCCATAACATGCCATCCTCGAACAGCTGCCAGGTCAGCGGATCACGCTCAGCGGGGTCGATCAGCTTGAAATCAGCCATGAGTCGATCGAGCGCCGCCAGCGCCGCGTCGGCGGTGCCTTGCTCATTCAAGTCCGCAAGCCGTTCGATATGGGGGCGCAGCGCCGCCTCGATTTCCGCCTCACGCCCTGCCGTGGGCTCAGTCACCGCCGTAGGGGCCGGCGGAGTGCGCCGCAGTTCATCTGCCGCCCATAGCGCATCCTCAAAAGCCGTGCGCAGGCGCTGAAATGCTTCAGCATCATCCTCAGGCCGCGTGGTTTTCAGCAACCGCGCGTAGGCACGCCGAATCTCCCTCTCTTCTTCGGTCGGGGCAATACCCAATACATCCCAACATGCCGCCTGCGTCATCTCATCCTCATGCTTACAACGTACTTGGGCGCTACTGCGTCAGTAACTGCCCGTTCGCGTCACCTTTGGCAGACGCCAAAGCACCTCAGAGCCAGCTCTCGCCTTCGATCTCATCCAGAAAGTGCTTCAACGCTTCGCGCGCCGCCGCGATCTCTTCTTCGCTCTGGCTTTCGAGCGCCCCTTGAAACAGTGCCGTCTCCTGCGAAATCCATTGGCGAACCTCGCCCAAGGCTTGCTGGAACATCCGGTCAGCACGTGCGAGCAGTGCTGCATTGGGCAAATGTTCGCGCGGGTGGATCTTCAAGCGGGCGAGCTCCGCCAGCCGCACTTCGATCTGCGCGGGCGTCAGCACGCCGGGGTTCTCCTCGATCACCAGACGATGCTTCTCGCCGGTCGCCGCAACGGTCGTCTCCGCCTCCAGCAAACCATTCACGTCGTAGGTAAACCGCACCGCCACGCTGACCTCGCCTGCAGGCTTGGGCGGCACAGCGAAGGTCAATTCCCCGAGGAACACATTGTCCTTCACGAGGCGACTCTCGCCCTGGTAGATATTGACGCGCAACGCCGGCTGATTATCGACGATGGTATGCACGATCTGTTCGCGCGACACCGGCACGACCGAATTGCGCTCGATGATCGGCAAGAAGAAGCCAGGCTGGAATTTGTCTGGCGCCACTTGCTCGCTGACTTCGACACCCAGCGAGTAAGGGCAAACGTCAGTCATTACGATTTCATTCAAGGCCACATCACGCGCTTTCAGCCCTGCCATGACCGCCGCGCCCATGGCGACGACTTCATCGGGGTTGATGTGCATGGCCGGCAGGCGCCCAAACAGCTTGGCCACTAGCTTGCGGATCAGCGGCTTTCGCGTCGCGCCCCCCGCCAAGACCACTTGATCCAGATCGATCGCCTTCAGGCGCGCATCGCGCAAGGCTTTTTCGATCGGCTCGCGCAGGCGCTTCAGCAAGGGCTCGCTGAGTGCCTGGAATTCCGCATCCGAAATCGCCCAACGCAGTTGGGTATCGCCGTGACGCACTTCCATCACCGCGCCCTGGCCCGAAGACAGCTGCCGCTTGGCGGTTTCAGCCTGCTTGCGCAACGCTTGGTAGAGCTGCGCATCGGCCGTTTTATCGGTGATCCCGTTTGCGCGCCCCTCGGCGTCGATGAAGCTGTCGATCAATAGCTCAGTGAAATCCTCGCCCCCCAGGAAGTTATCGCCTGCCGAGGCACGCACTTCCATGACCCCATCGAAGAGTTCCAGAATCGAGATATCGAACGTCCCGCCACCGAGGTCAAATACCAGGAAGCGACTCTCCGCATCCTTCTGGTGCAGACCATAGGCCAACGCCGCCGCGGTCGGCTCGTTCACCAGGCGCTCCACGACGAGCCCAGCCAATTGGCCCGCGATCTTGGTCGCCTTGCGTTGGGCGTCGCTGAAATAGGCCGGCACGGTGATCACCGCCTCGGTGACCGATTCGCCGAGGAAGCGCTCCGCATCTTCCTTCAGCGAGCGCAGCACCAGCGCAGAAAGCTCCTCGGGTCGGAACATCCGACCACCGAGTCGCGTTTCACGATCCGACCCCATGTAGCGCTTGAAGACCGCGGCAGTGCGATCGGGATGCGTGATCAGACGTTCGCGCGCAGCGAGGCCGACCAGCACATCGCCTTGGTCGTCGAGCCCCACCACCGATGGGGTCAGCATATGGCCCAGTGCATTGGGAATCATCACCGGCTTGCCGTCTTGCCAGACGGCGACCAGGCTGTTTGTCGTACCGAGGTCGATGCCAATAATCATGAATAAGTCGAACCAAACCACACATAGAATCGGCTATTTTACTGCAGAGGACATGAACTACGCGGGTTTCGTATCAGCATACCCCGAGACTTGCGCGCGCCACGCGCAAGTCCCTTGTTCATGAATTCTGAACAAGCAAGTTAAAAAGCTCCGCTATCTCTGTGCGGAACTCGCGACAATAATGCAGCTCAATTGCTGAATCATTTATCAAGGATTTCGACATGGCTTCCGCTACTCCGGTGAAATACACCCTGGTTGCCCGCACGCTGCACTGGCTGATCGCGCTCGGCATCATTGGCGCCTTCGCCATTGCGTTGTACGAAGACGACCTGAAGTTCAGCCTGCTCAAGATCAAGCTGATCAACTATCACAAGTGGGTTGGCCTGACCGTACTGTTGCTCGCCATCGTCCGCGTCATCTGGCGCCTGACGCACCCGGCGCCCAAGGCACCCGCACATATGAAGCCCTGGGAAAAAGGGGTTGCCCACCTCACCCACGGCCTGCTCTACCTCTTGATGTTCTGCGTGCCGCTTGGGGGCTGGCTGTATTCCTCGGCCAAGGGCTTTCCCATCGTCCTGTTCGGTGTGATTCCCTTCCCGGCGCTTATCGACAAAAACGAAGCCATTGCACACACAATCAAGGAATGGCATGGCTTCGGCGCCTGGACCGTCATCATCTTGGCCTCGCTGCATGCGCTGGCCGCGCTCAAGCACCACTTCATTGATCGCGACGATGTGCTGAAGCGGATGCTCTGAACAACCCTTTGTGCCCCCACGCAATCAAATCGATCGACAGACTTTCTCCGAACAGAGGACACCCATGCGTAACCTGATCCTTGCAAGCTTGCTGGCCGCCGCCAGCGCCGCACATGCCACTCCGGTCGATGCCGCCAAGAGCAGCGTCAAGTTCGTCTACAGCCAGATGAACGTACCGGTGGAAGGCCAATTCAAGAAATTCACCGCCGACGTCACCTTCGACCCCGCCAAGCCGGAAACCGGCAAGGTCAGCATCGCCATCGACCTGAGCGGTGCGGATGCCGGTAGCGGCGACGCCAATCAGGCCTTGCAACTGAAGGACTGGTTCGATACCGCGCACTATCCGAAAACCAGCTACGCCACGACGCAATTGAAGGCATTGGGTGGCGGCCGCTTCCAGGCCGTTGGCCAGCTCTCTCTGAAAGGCCGGAATGGCGCACTGACCGTACCGTTCACAGCGCGTGCTGACGGCAACGGCCAATGGCTGGAAGGCAGCTTCCCGCTGTCTCGGCTTGCCTGGAAGGTCGGCGAAGGCGACTGGGCCGACACCGGTACCGTCGCCGACGCAGTGCAGGTCAAATTCAAGCTGTTCGTACCGAAGTAATTCCGCTTGCGCGGAGACGGCGTCGCCCATGCCATCGGCAATGCCACCCCAATAGCACCCGAAGTCAATGCAACCCAACCACATTATCTGGAGTACACCATGCAATCCAAACTGATCGCTTCCCTCTTGGCCGCTGGCCTGGCCGCCACTGCATTCGCCGCACCGGAGAGCTTTGAGCTCGACCCGACGCATACCTACCCGACTTTCGAAATCAGCCACTTGGGCTACTCGACCATGCGCGGCTCGTTCAACGACACCACCGGCAAGCTGACGTTGGACCGCGCAGCCAAGACCGGCTCACTGAGCGCCGTCGTGCAGATCGCCTCGCTCACCACGGGTTTCGGCAAGCGTGACGACCACCTCAAGAGCAAGGATTTCTTCAATCTGGCGCAATTCCCGACCGCTGAAATCAAGGCCGACAAGTTCACTTTCGAAGGCGACAACCCTGTCAAGGCCGAAGGCACGCTGACCCTGTTGGGCGTTACCAAGCCCATTACGCTCGCCATCAACCAGATGAAGTGTGAAGTGCGCGGCATGGACCACGTCTATGTGTGTGGCGGCGAAGTCAGCACCACAATCAAGCGTAGCGACTGGGGCATGAAGACCTTTCTGCCCTTTATCGGCGACGATGTGAAGATTGCCGTTGAAGTCGAAGCCGACAAGAAGTAATACCGCACCCGGCGCCACTTGGCGCCATTGCGGTACGTGATTCAAACCTGGCCGGGACGCTGGTTTGGATGACGGACAAGACCCACCAAAGGTGGGTCTTGTCGTTTCCGTTTGTCTGTTATTGGCAAAAATGATGCATGAAAACAACAGTGTAACGACTTTGTAAAGTCCAACAGAACCCGATGATATAGTTCCATCGAGCCGGATATACAACACCGCATCGGACAGACTAGACAGCAAATGGATCTGCCCGGCAGCGTTGTTTATCCCGCACCGATTGTGCGCGGTGGGCCTTGTCTACCGTGCCGATCGGGCACGATGCCCGCAGGTCAGGCATCCCTGCGCCGCTTTGGCGTGCGGCAGGTGCCGGGCAAGCAGGCGGCCTCAGGGGAGATCGTCGCAGCCGAAAGCCGACGTGTGATCGCGCGAGAGCGCGCCGCACATTGAGCGCTGCGACAGAAATGAAGCAGGTAACACAGATGAAGGCACGTCTTTTACTGTTGCTGGCCCTGGCGGCCGGTACAGCACATGCAGCACCTCCGTCGTATCTCGCGCAGGCAGATGACGCGACCATGTCTCGATTGATTGCCCGCTGGGCTGCGCGCGAGAAACAGACGTTCCGCTGGGAAGCGGGCTACGACATTCCGATCCAGGAAGTCGCGACGATCAACACCACGGCCAAGCTCGACAGTGCCACCGACCTCTTGGATGCAGTATTCCGCGTCCTCGATGCTGCCCCCAAAGTCGCGCCACAACAGGCTGCCATCTCACTGGTCGCCTGCCATTTCGAAGACCGAGACCCCTCCTGGGTCGTGCGCGACGCTAAGCAGCCGCCCTGCGAAAAGCCCTTGAACTGAGTCACGCTGGCGGCAGCCACCCAGGCTGCCGCGTCATACATCAAATCGTGTAATCCTCGACGAAGGTCTGCGCATGCCGAGGGCGGATATAGACCCGCTCACCCGATGCGAAGCGCTGCAGCGCATAGGCTTCGCGACTCAGTTCGGCCTCGACCGGATCGCCGTTTTCCAGCAGCAACTCCAAACGCACGATTGAGCCGATCGCACGCACATGGTCGACCTTGGCTGCCAGCGTCGATGGCGCGGGCTCGCGCAGAAGCTCGATGTCGTGGGGCCGCACATAAGCCACTGCGCCGTCATGGTCCTCCTGCTCGCCCACCTGGGCAAAACCACCGTGCACCCGGCTATGGAATAGATTCACATCGCCCAGAAACTGGAACACAAAAGGCGTTGCGGGCTGATCGTAAACCCGCTCCGGCGTGCCGATCTGTTCGATGCGCCCTTTGTTCATGACCACGACACGGTCGGCTACTTCCAGCGCCTCTTCCTGATCGTGCGTCACAAAGACCGAAGTCACGTGCATTTCCTCGTGCAATCGCTTCAGCCAGCGCCGCAACTCCTTGCGTACCTTGGTATCAAGCGCGCCAAAGGGCTCGTCGAGCAACAACACCTTGGGCTCGACCGCCAAGGCCCGCGCCAGTGCGATTCGCTGCCGCTGGCCACCCGATAGTTGGGCCGGGTAACGGTCGGCTAGCCAGTCCAATTGGACCAGATTCAAAAGCTCATGCACCCGGCGTTTGATCTCGGCCTCATTCGGCCGTATCGACTTGGGCTTCACCCGTAGACCAAACGCCACGTTCTCGAACACGGTCATATGTCGAAATAGCGCGTAGTGCTGGAAAACGAAGCCCACTTGCCGCTCGCGCACATGGCGGTCGGTCGTGTCTTCGCCATGAAACAGGATCTGCCCGCTGTCGGGCGTCTCCAAGCCCGCGATAATCCGCAGCAGCGTCGTCTTGCCACAGCCGGACGGCCCAAGCAGTGCCAGCAGCTCGCCAGACTCTACTTTGAGGCTGACATTATCGAGCGCGGCAAAGTTGCCGAAACGCTTGGTGATGGATTGGACTTCGATGCTCATACCGTAATGTCTTTCATGCAACGGAACCGGACAATTGAGGGCTTATTCGCTAACACGCGCGCGCTCGGCAGCCTGCTGGCGCTGAGCCTGCCATTCGACCCAGCTTTTTGCGATCAGTGTCACCAAGGCGAGCAAAGCGAGGATCGACGCACAGGCAAACGCCGCGACGAAGTTGTATTCGTTGTAGAGAATCTCGACATGCAAGGGAATGGTATTGGTCTGGCCACGTACATGGCCCGACACCACGCTGACCGCGCCGAATTCGCCCATCGCGCGTGCATTGCAGAGGATGACGCCGTACAGCAGCCCCCATTTGATGTTCGGCAGCGTAATCTGCCAGAACGACTGCCAGCCGCTTGCGCCGAGCACCATGGCGGCCTGCTCTTCTTCCGAGCCCTGCGCTTCCATCAAAGGAATGAGTTCACGCGCAACAAAGGGAAAAGTGACGAACACCGTCGCCAGTACGATGCCAGGCACTGCGAAGATCAATTTGATGTCGTGTGCTTGCAGCCAGGGGCCGAGCCAGCCTTGCGCACCGAAGAGCAGTACATAGATGAGGCCGGCAACCACCGGGCTGACCGAGAACGGCAGGTCGATCAAGGTAATCAGCAAGCTCTTGCCTTTGAAATCGAACTTGGCGATCGCCCAGGCGGCCGCCACGCCGAATGCCAGATTGAGGGGTACCGCAATCAGCGTCACCGTCAGCGTCAGGCGAATCGCCGCCAATGCGTCGGATTCCAGCAAGGCTTCGCCATACAGCGCCCAACCTTTGCGTAGGGCCTCTACGAAGACCGTCGCCAGCGGCATCAGCAGGAAAAACGCCAGGAAGAGCAATGCTGCGGACACCAAGAGCATACGAACCCAGAGCGGTTCTTGCGTCGCGACCGAGCGAGATTTCATCGTGGATGCATGCATGGCGGGCCTACTTGCGCATACCCAGCCGGCGACCATGCCACCACTGGATCAGGTTGATGACAAAAATCAGCACGAACGACAGCGCCAACATCACACAGGCAATCGCTGTGGCGCCGACATAGTCGTACTGTTCCAGCTTGCCGATGATCAACAGCGGCGTGATTTCAGACACCAGCGGAATATTGCCCGCAATAAAAATCACCGACCCGTACTCGCCAATGGCACGGGCGAAGGCCAGCGTAAAGCCGGTCAAGAGCGCAGGCAAAATCGCCGGCAGGATCACCTTGCAGAAGGTCTGCAAGCGGCTTGCACCAAGGCAGGCAGCCGCTTCCTCAAGCTCATGTTCCAAGTCTTCCAGCACAGGCTGTACGGTACGGACAACAAAGGGCAGGCCGATAAAGGTCAGCGCAACAACGACGCCCAGCGGCGTGAACGCCACCTTGATACCGAGATCACTCAGCACGCTGCCGACCCAGCCATTGGGCGCATAGATCGTCGTCAGCGCGATCCCCGCCACCGCCGTGGGCAGCGCAAACGGCAGGTCCACCAAGGCATCCACAATGCGGCTACCGGGAAAGCGGTAGCGCGCCAGCACCCACGCCACCAAAAGCCCCGCAAAGAGATTGATCACCGCCGCGATCAAGCTGGCACCAAAGGTCAGCTTATAAGAGGCCAACACCCGATCCGTCGTCACGATGGACCAAAACTCGGCCAAGGTCAGATGCGCCGTCTTGATGACGAGCGCCGACAGCGGCAGCAATACGATCAAGCACAGGTACACGATGGTGTACCCAAAGGCCAGGTTGAAGCCTGGCAATACGCTGGGTTGTTTAAAACGCATGGGGAGCTTCCGTAAGCGAGCGGCCGAGCCAGCCCTTATTTTTTGGCGTAGACCTGATCGAAGCTGCCGCCGTCGTCAAAATGCGTCTTCTGCGCAGCCCGCCAGCCACCGAACACCTCATCCACGGTAAAGAGCTTCACCGCCGGGAACTGCGTAGCGTACTTATGCATGACCACAGGGTCTTGCGGGCGCAGAAAGTTCTGCGCTGCGATCTCTTGCGCTTGCGGTGTCCATAGGAAGCGCAGATACGCCTCGGCTTCCTTACGCGTGCCCTTCTTGTCTACCACATGGTCGACAATCGCGACGGGTGGCTCGGCACGAATGCTCAGGCTCGGATAGACCACCTCGAACTGGCCACGACCGAATTCGCGGGCGATCATCTCAGCCTCATTCTCGAAGGTCAGCAGCGCATCGCCGATCTGGCGCTGCATGAAGGTCGTGGTGGCCGCCCGGCCGCCGGAATCCAGCACCGGTACGTTCTTCAGCAAGGCGCCAACGAACTGCCGCGCCTTCTGTTCATTGCCACCGGGCTGCTTGAGGGCATAGCCCCAGGCGGCGAGATAGCTGTAGCGGCCGTTCCCCGTCACTTTCGGGTTTGGCATGATCACCTGCACACCCGGCTTCACCAGGTCGCTCCAGTCGTGGATACCCTTGGGGTTGCCCTTGCGAACGATGATGACCTGCAACGAGGTAAACGGCAGGCTATTGTCAGGCAGCCGCGTCGCCCAGTTCTCGGGCAGGAAATTACTCTTGTCGTGAATGGCATCGATGTCGGGCGGCATGTTCATGGTGACCACATCCGCCTCCAGCCCATCGATCACCGCGCGCGCCTGCTTGCCCGAACCGCCGTGCGATTGCTGAATCGTCAGCTCCACACCCGTCTTGGCCTTGTAGGCCGCCACAAATGCCGGATTCAGATCACGATAGAAATCGCGCATCACGTCGTAGGAGACATTGAGCAAGGTAGGCCCGGCCTGCGCACCGAGGGACAACACAGTCAGCAGCGCCACCAGTGCGCGTCGGGATGGAATCAGCATCGTCAGGGCAAGATAAGAAGACAATCAAGGTTCGAGCATAGCAGCCGGGAATTTCACGCAGAAAGAATCATTGCTTCGCTTTTCATAACCGATTCCCTGTCACGCCATTCAGGATTCAGCGCGGACCGGTTCCGCGATATGCAGTGTAAACCCTTCCCCCAGGTAGCCATCCAGCGCGAACCGCGGTAACTGGTCAGGGACTTCAAGAATGATCTTCGCGGGCGTCAGATCAAAATGCGCCAGCATGCGTGCGAATGTCCGACCATGGGCCACCTTTACATAGTCGAAAAGGCGTGGATGAATCGGCATCAACAGGGGCGTCGTCTGCCCCGCCACCTCGAAGTGATTGAGCGCATGGATCAGCCGGCATAGCCGATCGAGCTTGAGCAGGCCATCCGCGCCGCTGGCGAGCGAGAACAGTTTCTCGACCGGGAACGGTTCGCCATCTGGCCCGCGTACCGTCAGCCCCGCACGGACAACCGATGCCGCACCGAGCTGAAAGGGCTGAAAATGGCTCGATAACTCGCATTTGAAGAAACGCCCCACCACGCCGCGTTCATCCAATCCCAGCGGATAACCGGCCCCCCATAGTGCAGGCATGGTCGCGAGACGCGCAGTCAATGTAGTCGGAGCTTGCATGGCGGCACTCAGGAAAAAAGCCCGGACAAGCCGGGCAAATTGACACGATGGAGTCAGACAGATGAAGCGGAAAAACGATACCTATCTGTTCGGTTGCGGCGTCAACCGAAGATAGGGGCGCAGCGCCCGGTAGCCTTTAGGGAATCGCTGCTTGATCTCGGCCTCGTCAGTGAGGCTCGGCACAATCACCACCTCGTCACCGTCCTGCCAGTTACCCGGCGTTGCGACTTTGTGATGATCGGTTAGCTGCAGCGAGTCGATCACGCGCAGGATTTCATTGAAATTACGCCCGGTGCTCGCAGGGTAAGTCAGCGTCGTACGGATCTTCTTATCCGGATCGATGATGAACACCGTACGCACGGTCAGATTCGCCAGTGAGTTGGGGTGAATCATGTCGTAGAGCGTCGCCACCTTGCGGTCTGGGTCGGCCAAGATCGGGAAGTTCAATTTGACGCTTTGCGTCTCTTCGATATCGCCCACCCACTTCTTGTGCGAATCGAGCGAATCCACCGACACCGCCAGCGCCTTCACATTGCGCTTGGTGAATTCATCCTTCAGCTTGGCCGTGAGGCCCAGCTCAGTGGTGCAGACCGGCGTAAAGTCGGCAGGGTGCGAAAACAGCACCACCCATTGCTTACCCGCCCACTCGTGAAACGAGATCGGCCCATCGGTGGAATCTTGCGTGAAGTCAGGCGCGATATCGCCCAGTCGTAATGTCATGTTCATGCTCCTTCAATCGTTACGTTAGTACTGCGCCGAGCAAGGCTTCCTGCGAGCATCAGCGAGGCTCCGTGCGTGGTTCTTGCCGCGATAGCGGATAGAACTACGGCCTACCCCACCGCGGGTGCTCACGGCGGTGAGGGCGGGGGGAGCGGACTCAATCAGCGAAAATCCGGTGATGTGCCGCTACCCACGTGCGCCCGGTTCCACCGGGCGGTGAACTGCTGACTTGAGCCTCTACAACGTCTCCATAGGATTTGGATGCGGACAACCAGCCAGGCGACTCCCCAATCGCTTTCGCCGGTGCCGCATCCAAAAGCGGCAGGGCGGCGAGCTATTTGGCGCCCTGATAAATCTGGTCGAATACACCACCGTCAGCAAAATGGGTTGCCTGTGCCTTCTGCCAACCACCGAACACATCGTCGATCTTGAAGAGCGAAATCTTGGCGAACTGCTTGGCGTACTTGGCGGCCACCGTCGGGTCGGTCGGGCGGTAGAAATTCCGCGCGGCGATCTCCTGACCAACCGGGGTATAGAGATATTTTAGGTAGGCGTCTGCGACCTTGCTGGTGCCATGACGTGCGGTATTTTTGTCGACCACCGACACACTAGGCTCCGCCAAAATCGATACGGAAGGGGTGACGATGTCGAATTTGTCCGGCCCCAGCTCCTTGATCGAGAGATAAGCCTCGTTCTCCCAAGCCACCAGCACGTCGCCGATACCACGCTCGGTAAAGGTGACTGTCGCCCCGCGCGAGCCGGTATCCAGCACCTTCACGTGCTTGTAGAGCTGCCCCACGTAGTCGCGTGCCTTCTGTTCATTGCCGCCCGGCTGCTTCAGCGCCCAGCCCCAGGCTGCGAGGTAGTTCCAGCGTGCACCCCCTGAAGTTTTCGGGTTCGGCGTCACCACTTCGACACCTGGCTTGATCAAATCAGGCCAGTCCTTGATCTGCTTGGGGTTGCCCTTGCGCACCAGGAAGACGATGGTGGACTGGTAGGGTGCGCTATTGTGCGCAAGCCGCTTTTGCCAATCGGGCGCAATCAACTTGGCCTTGTCGGCGATTTCGTCGATATCGTAGGCCAGCGCCAGCGTCACCACATCGGCGTCCAGACCGTCGATCACCGAGCGGGCCTGCTTGCCCGAGCCACCGTGCGACTGCTTCACACTGACGTTGTCGCCGGTTTGCTGCTTCCAGTATTGTGCAAAGGCTTTGTTGAAGTCCTGGTACAGCTCGCGGGTCGGGTCATAAGACACATTGAGCAAGCTGATATCAGCCGCGACGGCGGTTGTAGACAGCAGCGAGGCTGCCAACAAGGTAAGCGTGCGCTTCGTCATGCGGGGACTCCGTTCAAAGTTCGATAAGCAGAGTCTAGTGACAAATCAAAATCGCCAAAATGAATTATAAATTCAATTTTTATTCTATTTAGATATATAAAGATTTTCCCAAAGATCGACTGGCGCTACCAGCGCACTTTGAGCTCCCCCGGCACCAGCACCACATGGCACGCCAATCGCGGCAACGCGGGGGTATCCGGCAGCGCGTCGGCCATGCGCTGCGCCTCGGTCAATTGGCCGATCCGTGCCAACACGTTGCGCTCCTTACCCCCCATGGCCACCGTACCCACGCCAGACGACGCAGACTCCAGATGCACCAAGCAAGCACCGCAGGTACCCTGCCCGCATCGCCAGTAGAGCGGCAATTGTCCATCTCGCGCCAGGTCGCGTACGACGTCGATCAGCTTGCCGCCGCTCTCTACTGCCATGGTTACCGGCATCGCCATCGCACCGCCTTGCAAGACCAGATGAGTCTCTGCCATCCATCCCTCGTGAATACCTGATTCCAGACGGCAAGCCGTCACAACGCTGTGTTAAGCTCGGGTCAAGTTGCACCGCCTTGACTCTGCCATGACCCGTATCGCCCGCCTACTCGCCCTTGTCCTGCCCCTGTGCTTTGCGTTGCATGCCCGCGCCGCGCTGGTAGACGACCTCAATGCCGCGCGTGACGCCGCGCATGTCGGCAATCTCAATAAGCTTTCCGACCTCGCTACGCATATCGACGGCACCGCACTCGAAATGTACCCCCGCTACTGGCTGATCGCCGCACAGATCGACCAGATGCCAGAACAGCAGATCGCCGCCTTCCTCGATCGCTACGCTGGTAGCGTGATGGCCGACCGCCTGCGCGCCGACTGGCTGCGCTCGCTCGGCAAGCGAGGCCAGTGGGATACCTTCGAGCGCGAATGGCCCAAGCTCGTGCAGTGGGAAAGCGGCAGCGATCTGGCCTGCTACCGATTGCAACTGGCCAATGTACGCCACGATACCGCAATGCTGGAACGCGAGGGCAAGCCGCTCTGGTTTACCGATAAAGGTCTGCCCGATCCCTGTGCGCCTGTATTCGACGCTTTGATCGATCAGGGCCTTCTGAGCGAAGACGATGTCTGGACGCGCATCCGGCTGGCACTGACTGCCAATAACCCGGATTTCGCAAGCCTCTTGCTGGCGCGGCTGAGCCACCCTAACGGCATCGACGCGAAGAAGATTCAAGCCGTCGCCACCAAGCCCATCAAGGCCATCCCGTCGCTCAATCTATCGACCCGTGGTGGCCGCGAATTGGCCATCTTTGCCGTGCTGCACGCCGCGCACACTAGCCTCGACGCCGGTGAAGCCCTATTGCCGCAAGTCAGCCATCTGCCCCAGGTTGACCGCCAGTATCTTGCGTCGGCACTAGGCGTGCTGGCCATTCGCAAGCTCGATGACCGCGCACTGGGCTGGTTCCAGAGTGGGCTGCCCGTCCGCGACCTGACGACAGACCAACGCGGCAGCTATGCACGCGCGGCCCTGCGCAAACAAGACTGGCGCACCGTCGCGCAAGTCATCGACGCCATGCCGGCCGACGAATCGACCCAGCCCACCTGGCGCTACTGGCGCGCGCGCGCCTGGGGCCAAGAGGGCAACACCATACAGGCCGGCAAGCTGTACGCCAGCCTTGCCAACGAGCAAAGTTTCTACGGACTTCTGGCGCGCGAAGATCAAGGCCCCGTCGTCGACATGACGGCAGGTCATTACAAGCCAAACCGCGAAGAGCTGGAACAGGTACGGAGCATTCCATCGGTGGAGCGGGCCTTGGCGCTGTTTGCGATGGATTGGCGACTCGAAGCCGTGCGCGAATGGAACTGGGGCATGCGCGGCCTCACCGACCAGCAGCTCTTGGCTGCGGCCGAAGTTGCACGCCAGGCCGAATGGTATGACCGCGCCATCTACTCGGCCGAGCGTACGCGCGACATACACGACTTCAGCCTGCGTTATCTCGCCCCCTACCGCGACATCACGGCCGAGTATGCAAAAAACCTTGGGCTCGACGAAGCCTGGGTCTATGGCTTGATCCGCCAGGAGAGTCGCTTTGTCACCGTCGCCAAATCGGGCGTCGGTGCGCACGGGCTGATGCAGCTGATGCCCGCGACCGCACGTTGGGTCGCCCGCAAGATGGGCACGGGCTACAACCCGTCGGCCGTGAATGAGGTGGGCACCAATATCCAACTCGGCACCTTCTATTTGAAGCATGTGCTGGATAGCCTCGGCAACCAGCCGGTTCTTGCGACTGCCGCCTACAACGCAGGCCCAGGCCGTGCGCGCGCATGGCGTAGCGACCGCCCGCTCGAAGGCGCGATCTATGCCGAAACGATCCCATTTACCGAGACCCGTGATTATGTGAAGAAAGTCATGGCCAATGCGATCTACTATGCAAGAGCGTTCGGCCAGGGCGAAACATCACTGACCCGGCGCCTGGGCACCATTGCCCCGCGTGGCGTAGCAGAGACTGTGGACGACACCCCTTAGGGTATTCGGGTGGGTGTTTGGCACGGGCAATGCATGCAAGCTGTAATCGTCGAAAACCGGATAACGCTTCAATGCCTCGTCTGCAGCTTGTGCTGACTTTTCTGCTCGCATCCATGTTCGCCCGGGCAGCGCCACCCGCGCCACCACCCCCGCAGGTCATCCATTACCTGGCGGGCCAGAAACAGAACGATACTCGCTTCACTTACTACTGGGATCTGCTCGCAGCAGCGCTGAAAGCCACCGACACGCCGCGCAGCACCATCGTCGCCCAAGCGACCGACCGGGAAATGAGCCTGGCCCGCGCCGAGAGCGAAGTCGCCAGCGGGGGCATGCTAGACGTCATGGCGCGTACCACAAGCCAGTCGCTCGAATCCCATCTACTCCCTATCCGCATTCCGCTCGACAAGGGCCTGACCGGCTTTCGTATTTTCGCGGTTCGCGAGGATATGCAGGCCTCGTTCAGCGCGGTCAATAACCTCGACGACCTCCGTAAGCTACGCATCGGCCTTGGGCGCAGTTGGGCCGACGTGCCGATTCTGCGCAATGCGGGCCTGACAGTGGTGGAAGGGGAAGACTACGCGGGCCTGTTTCGGATGCTGCGCGCGGGGCGCTTTGATGGCTTATCGCGTGGGGTCAATGAGATTGGCGAGGAGTTGCGCCAACAAGGCGATGCCACCCCCAAGCTGGTCATGGAGCGGCACTTGCTGCTGTACTACCCATTGCCGCGTTATTTCTTTGTGAGCCGCACGCCGCAGGGGCAGGCACTCGCCGCGCGGATTACCGAAGGCCTGCGCCGCCTAGAGGCCAGCGGCGAATTCGAACAGCGCTATCGCGCTTACAAAAAAGCCGTGCTGGCCAATCTGGCGCTACACGGCCGAACGTTGATCCGTATCCCAAATCCGACGCTTTCGCCCGAGACGCCGCTCGGTGACGCCAGCGCGTGGGATGACCTCAGCACCGAGCTCAAATAGCGCGGGCAACGCAACGATCAGTCGACGTAGACCACCTGATCGCGACCACCGTTCTTGGCTTTGTACATCGCCTCATCCGCCCGGATCAGCATCGCGTGGCCGTTCTCGTCGGCGCGCAATTGGGTCGCGCCAGTCGAGAAGCGGATGTCGATGTGGTTGTTCTGATGGAAGAACGGCGTCTTGGCGTTAACTTGGCGCAACCGGTCGATCAGGAAGCGCGCACCTTCACCGGCGGTTTCGGGCAACAGCAGCAGGAATTCTTCGCCACCGTATCGCACAAGGGTGTCGCTTTCGCGCAGCACCGCCTTGACCACCGTCGCGAAGTGCAACAGCACCTTATCGCCCACCAGATGGCCGAAGCGGTCATTCACCTGCTTGAACTCATCAAGGTCGACGATCGCCACCGTCAGGGCATGGCCCGCACGGCGCGCACGCTTCACTTCCTTCGAGAGGGTGTGCTCAAGGCCCTGACGGTTGAGCGCACCCGTCAGCGGGTCTTGCTCCAGCGTTTTGCGGTTGATGGCAAGGTCGCTCTGAATCTTGTCGACCGCCTGCTTGAGCTCGACCAGATCACGCTGCGAGGACGACACAGTCTGACAGACCGAATCGGTCGATTCGATCAGGGCATTGAGCGCATCTTCGATCCGCTTACGGTCGGTCGTGGAGCGGATCACACCGAGCGACTGGCTCATCATCTCACCGCCGCGTTCGAGGTCGGCCAACAAGCTTTCCGAAGTCTCGGCCATATCGTCGAGCACGTCCGAAACACGGAACAGCACCTGGTAAGCGCTCTTCAATTCTTCATCGCTCTTGTCCGTCGGTGACTTGATGGCGGCAATTGCGTTGTAGAATTTAGTGTAATTCTCAGGCGTCGGCGGCAAACCCAGTTCCGCCAGGCGCTTGAGGGCGATTCTGGCAATATCGGCAGGTGTCAGTGTCGGCGAATGCGGAGGCGTCATCTGGCGCTCGTTCTAATTTCCTCAACGCGTGATATTACCATTGCTTGCACACGCTGGGCCGTTGCAATCGCCCGCAAACTCTGGAACTCACCCATGCATATTCACATTCTTGGCATTTGCGGCACCTTTATGGGCGGCATCGCCCAGCTGGCCCGAGCTGCCGGCCATACGGTGACCGGCTGCGATGCCAATGTCTACCCGCCCATGAGCACGCAGCTCGAAGCGGCGGGCATACAACTCATTGAAGGCTATGATGCCGCACAGATCAAACTGAATGCCGATATCTATGTGATCGGCAACGTGGTTTCGCGCGGCAATCCCTTGATGGAAGCCATTCTGGATGCGGGCCTGCCCTATGTATCGGGCCCGCAATGGCTGGGCGAAAATGTGTTGCGCACTGCGGGCGCCCCCTTGTGGGTACTGGCCGTCGCCGGCACCCACGGCAAGACCACCACCACCTCGATGCTGGCCTGGATACTCGAATACGCGGGCCTCGCGCCGGGTTTCCTGATTGGTGGCGTACCGGAGAATTTCGGCATCAGCGCGCGCCTGCCAGGCGCGCCACGCCAGGAACCCGGCGGCCGCTCACCCTTCTTCGTGATCGAAGCCGACGAATACGACACCGCCTTCTTCGACAAGCGCTCCAAGTTCGTCCATTACCGGCCCCGCACCGCCGTGCTCAACAACCTTGAGTACGACCACGCCGACATCTTCCCCGACCTTGCCGCCATCGAGACGCAGTTCCACCATTTGGTGCGCACCGTCCCGTCCACCGGGCTCATCGTTTCGAATGGCGAAGATGCAAACCTCGCACGCGTGCTGACACGCGGCTGCTGGTCGCCCACGGCGCAGTTCGGCAGCACGAGCGGCTGGCAGATCGGCAACCATGGCGCGGACGGATTCGACGTGTTGCTCGATGGCAAGCACCAAGGACGCGTGGTCTGGGATCTCTTGGGCCGCCACAACCAGCTGAACGCGCTCGCGGCACTCGCCGCCGCCCGCCATGTTGGCGTCACGCCCGAAGTCGGCATCGCGGCGCTGGGTGAATTCCGCAACGTGAAACGTCGTATGGAGCTACGGGGCACTGCGTATGGCGTTGCGGTGTATGACGATTTCGCCCACCACCCGACCGCCATCGCGACCACGGTGGCAGGCTTACGCAGCAAGGTCGGTGGCGCACGCATCCTGGCCGTACTGGAGCCGCGCTCGAACACCATGAAGCTCGGCACCATGAAAACGCAGTTACCAAGCAGTCTCACCGACGCCGACCTGATCTTCTGCTACGCTGCAAATCTGGGATGGGACCCTGCCGAAGCACTCTTGCCATTAGGCGATAAGGCAACGACGCTGAGCGAACTGGATGCGCTCGTCAGTGCGGTGGTAGATGCTGCGCGGCCAGGTGACCATATCCTCGTGATGAGCAATGGCGGCTTCGGCGGGATACACGGCAAACTACTCGCAGCCTTGGCCGATCGAGGAAACGCATAGCACAACGACGGGACGCGACATGTCGACCAATGAAGCCTTGGTACAGAAGCTGATCCACACCGTTCGGCTCTTCAACGGATTCACCACCGAAGACACTCGGATCTTCCTGTCGGCAAGTCGTTTCGAGCAGCATTTGAAAGGCGAGCGGCTGATTCACGAAGGCGAAACCAGCTACGAGATCTACGTCCTGCTATCGGGCGCGGTATCGGTAAAACGCAAGACGGGGTTGAACGAGACCGAGCTCGCTAGCCTTGGGCCTGGCGACACCTTTGGCGAGCTTGCACTACTCGACTTTGGTGTACGCTCGGCCAGCATCGATGTGGTGGCCGATGCGCGGCTACTGGTCGCCGACCGCGCCAGCCTCTTCCGTCTGACAAGCCTGGAAGGCAAGCTCTACCGCAATCTTGCCATCATGATGGCTTCACGCCTGCGCGAAACCGACTGCATGCTGAGCGAGATGGCGACCCACCAGGAAACCCGTGCTGCGTTCGAGAAGCTGGCGGGCGAGACGCAGAAATTCTTTGTCGGTTGATAACGCATACGCCTGTGTGGATTTCAATACGACCGCCCACCACCCGGCATAGCCGGGTGCATACGCGCAGCGGGACATCACCAGACTTTTGCTTGATTTAGTCCACTCCCCCCGCCCGCTTGTGCCCTCCGGGTACGCCGCCGCGAGTACCCGCAAGAGGTAGGCCGTGGTTCTAGGTCCAGGTTGCACGGTCCTGGGAAGGCGCTAAAGCGCCAATACCCAGGGGGCACGAGTAACACACGCACGGAGCCTCGCTAACGCTCGTACTCAGCCGCTCAACTGCTATCGGGCCAAGCGCCAGACCAGCCGCGCCGCCACCTTGGCGGTGATGCCGTCGCGGTCGAACGCCGGGTTCAACTCTGCAATATCCGCGAGGCGCAGCTTACCTGTCGCCTTGGCCGCATCCACCAGCGCTTCCACCACCGGCAGCGGCACCCCATAGGCCGCGGGTGCCGAAACCCCCGGCGCGACGCCTGCGGGGAGCACATCCAGGCAGACCGTCAGGTAGAGATGATCCACTTCGTCTGCGAAAAAAGTCAGTGTATCGAGCAACGATTCGAGGTTATCCATACCGCACTCCTCGTCGCCCCGCCACGTCACATTCAGCTCACGCGCACGGTGGAACAACGCCTCAGTGTTGGCGGATTCTGAAATGCCGAACACCAAGTACTTGAACGGTACGAGATTCTCGCGGCAGGCCTCGGCAATCTGGCGGAACGGTGTGCCTGAGCTACCTTGCGCCCCGCCACGCAAATCGAAGTGCGCATCCAGGTTCACGATGCCAATCACATCGCCCGGCGCATGCGCTTCCACATGGCGTGCAAGGCCGAGGAAGCTGCCATAGGCGATCTCATGCCCGCCCCCCAGCACCACCGGGAAATGCCCTGTATCGAGCAACTGAGCGACATGCAAGCCAAGCTGGCTTTGCGCCTCTTCCAACTGGTCGTCGCTACAGCGCACATCGCCCGCATCATAGAGATGGGCATCGTGATGCCAAGCAAGGTTCGCTAGCGCGCGGCGCAAGGCCACCGGGCCATCTACCGCGCCCGGCCGCCCCTGGTTGCGCTTCACACCTGCATCGCAGGCAAAGCCGAGCAGCGCCACGCCGGGCGCAGCATCCTCGTGCCATTGCTGCATACGCTCGTGCCAGCGTCGGGCAAGTGCCCCTTCTTCGCTGTCGACGCGACCTTGCCACAGGCTCATATCGGGCTTGCTGTACATAGTGATTCTTCCAATGCTGCAGGCAGGATCAAAGCCTGCCCGCGTGATGATCTAGCGATGGGGTACGAGACGCCCTTTGTACCAACGCTGCGCCAGCGGCTCGCCTCCTAGCCAGTAGCATAGTTCGGCTGGCCGTTCGATGCGCCAGAGCGTCAGATCGGCATATTTGCCGACCTCAAGGCTACCAGTTTCGTCCTGCAGACCTAACGCCTTGGCGGCGTGGCGCGTCATACCGGCGAGCGCTTCGGCAGGCGTCAGGCGGAATAGCGTACAGGCCATATTGAGCGCCAAGAGCGGACTCGAAACCGGCGCGGTACCGGGGTTGCAGTCGGTCGAGACCGCCATCGGTACACCAGCTGCGCGCAGCGCTTCGATCGGCGGGTATTTGGTTTCGCGCAGGCAATAGAAAGCCACCGGCAACAGCACCGCCACCGTGCCGCTCTCTACCATTGCAGCGATGCCCTTGTCGTCGAGCCATTCCAGATGGTCGGCCGACAGGCCGTCGTACTTGGCCGTCAGGCGCGCACCGCCCTGGTCTGACAACTGCTCGGCATGCAGCTTCACCGGCAGGTGCAGGCGTTTGGCAGCCTTAAAGAGCTTCTCGATCTGTTCGCGGCTAAAACCGATGGTTTCGCAGAAGCCATCGACCGCATCGACGAGGCCCGCCACCGACAGCTCTTCAAGCCAGGCAATACAAGCGTCGATGTAATCGTCGCTGCGGCCCTGGAACTCGGGCGGCAGCGCATGGGCAGCAAGGTAGGTGGCTTTCACGCGTACATCGCGCGCGTCACCGAGGCGCCGAGCGACCTTGAGCATCTTGCGTTCGGTCGCGAAGTCGAGGCCGTATCCGGACTTGATCTCTACCGTGGTCACGCCTTCGCGCAGCATGCCGTGCAGGCGACGGATACCGGCAGCAAACAAGGTGGCCTCATCAGCCTGGCGTGTGGCCTGCACGGTGGAACGAATACCACCGCCAGCACGGGCAATCTCTTCGTAGCTCGCGCCGTTGAGCCGCATTTCGAATTCGTGCGAGCGATCGCCGCCGAAGACCAGATGCGTATGGCAATCGATCAGCCCCGGCAGCAACCAACCGCCATCAACGTCGATCTCTTCCGCTTCACCCAGATCAGCAGGCAAGTCACGCTCGGCCCCCACCCAGGCGATACGCTCGCCCTTGATCAGCACTGCGCCATCGCGAATCTCGCCGTAACCGGCGTCGCTTGCAAAGGTTGCCAGGTGGCAATTTCGAATCAGTAGTGCGTCCATGAAATCCGCTTGAGTCCAGCCAAGGCGCATCGGTGAAGAACTGGGCAGGCAAGGGCCTGCCCGGCAATGGCTTACTTTACCATGGGCAGGTTGAGGCCCATCTTGTGCGCGTGCTCGACGGCGATGTCGTAGCCTGCATCGGCATGGCGCATCACACCGGTACCCGGGTCATTCCACAATACGCGCTCCAGGCGACGATCAGCCGCCTCGGTGCCATCGCACACGATCACTACACCAGCGTGCTGGCTGTAACCCATACCCACGCCGCCACCGTGATGCAGCGAGACCCAGGTCGCGCCGCCGGCAGTATTCAGCAGCGCGTTCAAGAGTGGCCAATCGCTCACGGCATCGCTGCCGTCCTGCATCGATTCGGTTTCGCGGTTCGGCGAAGCCACCGAGCCGGAGTCCAGATGGTCGCGGCCGATCACGATCGGTGCCTTGAGCTCGCCCTTGCGCACCATCTCGTTGAAAGCCAGCGCGAGGCGATGACGGTCGCCCAGGCCCACCCAGCAGATTCGCGCAGGCAAACCCTGGAAGGCAATGCGCTCACGTGCCATATCGAGCCAGTTGTGCAGGTGCGCGTCGTCGGGAATCAGCTCCTTCACCTTCTGGTCGGTCTTGTAGATGTCTTCCGGGTCGCCCGACAGCGCCACCCAGCGGAATGGCCCAATGCCCTTGCAAAACAGCGGGCGGATATAGGCAGGTACGAAGCCCGGGAAGTTGAAGGCATTCTTCACACCTTGGTCGAGCGCAACCTGGCGGATGTTGTTGCCGTAATCGAGCGTCGCGGCGCCGCGCGCTTGCAGATCGAGCATGGCTTGCACGTGCACAGCCATCGAACGCTTGGATGCTTCAGCAACAGCTTCAGGCGCCGTTTTTTGCTTGTCGCGCCATTCGGCGACGCTCCAGCCTTGCGGCAGATAGCCGTGCACCGGGTCGTGGGCCGATGTTTGGTCCGTCACCACATCTGGCGTGATATTGCGCTTCACCAGCTCGGGGAAGACGTCGGCCGCATTGCCCAGAAGACCGATGGACACGGGCTTGCCCTCGGCCTTGGCGGCGTCGAGCATGGCCAGCGCTTCGTCGAGCGTCTTGGCTTTTTTATCGAGGTAGCGAGTACGCAGGCGGAAGTCGATACGCGTCTCGTCGCACTCGACGGCGATCATCGAGAAGCCCGCCATGGTCGCGGCCAGCGGCTGTGCGCCGCCCATGCCGCCGAGGCCACCCGTCAGAATCCAACGGCCCGCCGGCTTGCCGTCGAAATGCTGGTTCGCTACCGCGTAGAAGGTTTCGTAGGTCCCTTGCACAATACCTTGCGTACCGATGTAGATCCACGAGCCGGCCGTCATCTGGCCGTACATCATCAAGCCCTTGCGATCGAGCTCGTTGAAGTGGTCCCAATTCGCCCAGGCCGGCACCAGATTGGAGTTGGCCAGCAGCACGCGCGGCGCATCGGCGTGGGTACGGAACACGCCGACCGGCTTGCCGGATTGGATCAGCAGGGTTTCGTCATCACCCAAGGTCTTCAGCGAGGCGAGGATCTGGTCAAAACACGCCCAATTGCGTGCTGCACGGCCAATGCCACCGTACACCACCAGCGATTGCGGGTGCTCGGCCACATCGGGGTCCAGATTGTTCTGAATCATGCGATAGGCGGCCTCTGTCAACCAGCTCTTGCAAGTCAGCTCGCTGCCGCGCGGTGCGCGGATGATGCGGCTCGGGTCATGGCGTGGGTCGGTCATGGTGTTGTCTCCGTATTTAGGTGCGTCCCAGGGGAGCGCACCCGGTCAGAATCAGAAATACCCGCTGAATTGATAACGACCAGCGGGGTGAAATAGGTTGGCGACACTGGCGACGACGCCATTGGAGTAGGTGCGGCGATGCAGCACAAGGCAAGGCTCGTCCTTGTCCATCTCCAGCTTGGCTTTGGTCGAACGGTCGGGCCGGCGTGCTTCGATGCGGTACTCGACGCGCGAGAGCGGCGCGCTACGCGTCAGGTACTCGTTTGGCGTCACGCGGGTGAAGTCCTGCGCCAGATAGTCTGGTGCCAGCGCCGGGTTTACCCACCGCTCTTCGAGCTGAATCGGTTGCTCGTTTTCCAGATGCAAAATCACCGAGTGGAAGAGCTTGTCGTTTTCGTTCACGCCAATCTCCGACGCCAAGGCACCGTCGGCCCGCACGGTGGTCAGCTTCAGCACACGGGCAGTATGGCGATGCCCGCGGCTGCGGATTTCGTCGGCGATGCTTTTGATCTCGACCAGCGTGCCGTGGTACTTGGTCGCCGCCACATAGGTGCCGGCACCCTGGCTGCGCGTCAGTACCCCTTCGGCCGCCAACTCGCGAATCGCACGGTTCACCGTCATGCGCGCCACACCAAAGCGGCGTACCAGCTCGTGCTCGCTGGGCACGAGGTCGCCCTCGCGCCAGTTGCCGGCGTGAATCTCTGCGAGCACGTAGTCCTTGATCTGCTGGTACGCGGGCGTGGTCATGGCGATGTACTCAGTGCTGGGAATCGAAACGCAGCGGGGCAAGGGCCGCAAAGGCGCCGCGCTTGACGAGGTCCGCCACCGCCGCGATATCGGGCGCGAAATAGCGGTCGACATCGTAATGCGGCACATGCTGGCGGATCAGCGCCATGACAGCCAAGAGGCGCGGCGACGTGCGATGCGGCGCACGCAAGTCGATGCCTTGTGCTGCGGCCAGCAGCTCGATGGCGAGGATGTGCGCAACGTTGTCGGCCATTTCGCCCAGCTTGCGCGCAGCGAAAGTCGCCATCGATACATGGTCTTCCTGATTGGCGCTGGTCGGCAGGCTGTCGACCGATGCCGGGTGGGCCAGCGTCTTGTTCTCGCTCGCCAAAGCCGCCGCCGTCACATGGGCGATCATGAAGCCGGAATTCACGCCGCCTTCGCGTACCAGGAAAGCGGGCAGGCCCGACATACTGGAATCGACCAGCAGCGCGACGCGACGCTCCGACAGGGCGCCGATTTCGGCAACCGCAATGGCAAGGTTGTCGGCCGCGAACGCGACCGGCTCGGCGTGGAAATTACCGCCCGACAGCACTTCGTTGGTCTCGGGGAACACCAGCGGGTTGTCCGACACCGCACCGGCTTCACGCAGCAGCACGGTGGCCGCATGACGAATCTGGTCGAGACAGGCGCCCATCACTTGCGGCTGGCAGCGCAGGCAGTAAGGGTCCTGCACCTTTTCGCAGTTCTTGTGGCTCTCGTTGATGTCGGAACCATCGAGCAGCACGCGGTAGGCGGCGGCCGATTCCATCTGGCCAGGGTGACCGCGCAGCTCATGGATACGGCGGTCAAACGGCGTGACCGAACCTGCAGCCGCATCGACGCTCAGCGCGCCCGCCACGAGGCCGGTCTGGTAGAGGTCTTCGATGGCGAACATATTCATCAGCGCGAGGGCCGTGGAGGCCTGCGTACCATTGAGCAGCGCCAGGCCTTCCTTGGCAGCCAGCTTCATCGGCGCGAGGCCAACGCGTGCGAGGCCATCCTTGGCCGACAGCATCTCGCCATCCACCATCACTTCGCCCACGCCCAGGAGCACAGCGGCCATATGGGCCAGCGGCGCCAAGTCACCCGACGCGCCGACCGAGCCCTTCACCGGAATACGCGGCAGCACATCGGCATTCAGCAGCTTCAAGAGCGCCTCGATCACTTCGAGACGAATACCGGAGAAGCCCCGGCCCATGCTCGACACCTTCAAGGCCACCAGCAAACGCACAGCCGGCGCCACCATCGGCTCGCCCACGCCCACAGCGTGCGACAGCACCAGGTTTTCCTGCAGCAGCTCCAGCTGGTCGCTCGAAATGTGCTTCTGCGCGAGGCGGCCAAAGCCGGTGTTGATGCCGTAGGCCGGTGCGCCCTTGGCCACAATCGCCGCGACAGCCTGGCTGCCTGCGTGGATGCCGGGTACGGCGGCCGAGTCCAGCACCACCTCGCAGCCACCCGCCATGATGGCGCGCAGTTGGGCAAGGGTCAGGTGGCCAGGCTTGAGGGTAATCGTCTGCATGTCTGCTCCAGTATCGTATGTGTTGCGTCAACGATGCGAAGAGTACATGAGATGATTTGTATATACAAGTTAGGGTAAGTTGCGACGGAAATCTGGGTGACGGAAGGTAGACCGATTGGCCGAACATGAGGCGCAACTGCAGCGCGTAGCGCGTCGGTGTGGCGAATCAGTAGATCGTTGCCGTTACGTCTTCGCAGATGGATAGTGAAAAAGTAGGTGGTGTCAGGATGCCAAGCGCGAAGCCAATCCATGAAGGGAGGCGTTTAAGTATTCATACAGCGCAGCGTCCTTCGGGTGTTGTCCCCAGATGTAATCCGATACAACCCAATGAATATTAGCTCATCAACAATGAAAGATCCTTCTCAATATGATTTAGCATCTCTTCATACGGCGTTTCCCCAAGCACACGACCATGAACTGCTAACCAATTTTTATGGTATTTAATATACCACTCACGATTTTTGGGAATCTCTTTATCGAGAAAATCTCTTGCTGACGCCTTACCCAAAAACAACCTATCATATTTCCCAGGAATATCAAAGTACGCTTTCAAAGCAAATGCATTCGGAAGGCAACCTTCATGGCCAAGACAAAAATTGTAGGGACAATGGAAATATGGATGCTCTATCGTATTCTCTTCATACAACCACCAAACCTGGGCAACCTCAGGAGCCAGCCTCTGCAAACACACATGACATGAAACCTTGCACGACCCAAAAATGAGCCCCCGCGTCGGCTGCACAATATGCCTCTGCAAATTATATGAAACCACGGCCAATTTCTCTGCCGGGGTCTGATCTGGCGTATATCGCAAAAAGAACAAGATAAGATACGTAGAAAACACCAAAGCGCTTATGCTTAACAGCAGAAGGATCCACCATGACAAAGGAGCAGTTACTATCACCCCAATAAATTGAAGTACGAAGCCAATCGCAACAGCAACGCCTCCCAATAATGAAAAGAAATTGAATATTCCTTCTTTATTTACTTCGCGAAGCCCAAGATCCAGCAGGTCTTTTGTCGCATGCAAATTTGCAATTCGCTCCTGCCGCATTGAAAGCTGTGAGCCCGCCAAGAAGATACCCCCAAAGACTCCAAGAACCAATCCAAGTACATTAAACATGACACCAACATCACTTCGAATCATCGAGACCTGACTGTCACTAGCCGCTGCGTCAAACTTACGCTGCATATCATGCAGACGCTCTTGCTCCTCCCACAGTTCTTTCCTCATCAAACTTTGTTCAGACTGAACAGATGAGATTGCAGCAGACTGCTCAATCAACTTCTGCTGAACACTCACGCCTTTATCGCCAGCCCGATTTTGATTATCAGAAGATTGATGAGACGGCTGTACTGCCGTATTCCCGGCGTGAGCGACGGAAGGCGCAACCAGTACACAAATCATCGAGAGGGGCATTATCACAAACGCGAGCACCCTTAGCAGCCCTATTGGAAACATGGCATCACCAAACCTTTTGGTCCGACTGCAATTTGTTATCAAGCACGATCTAGCAACGACCTCAGAGGGGCCGCCGCGGAAGTAAATCCATTTTGCTATGGGCGACACCGGTCGTAGAAATTATTGTCACCGCGCACTCACCGTCGAAGTCAGCCGCGCCCTGAGCCCGCTGGTATCCACCTTATACGTCGGCGACGCGAGCGCACCGGAGATCTGGATCGGCACCACGGTGCCCTTGAGCGTATCGAGGCCCGGCACACCGCTGCCGCCGAGCACGGTTGCTTGCAGCAGGGTGTCGATCTGATTGTGTGCAAGATCGACCTTGCCGCCGCCGGAGAGCGAAACGAAGGGGGTGTGGAAAGAGAGGTCGCGGCTTTCGGCCACGCCTTCTTTAAGCTGAAAGCGGGCGCTGAAATTGGAGAACTGCGTGCGGCGATTGGTATCGCCCTTCATTTCGCCACCCAGCATTTGCGCGAAGTTGGTGCCGAGGCCGCGCAAGGTGTCGCTGATATCGAGGCCCGACAGCGCGCCGTGGGCCAGCAACAACTCGGCCCGGCCTGACAGGCCGTTGCGTATCGCGTCGAAGCTGCCTGCAGGGGCGTTTACATCGAGATTGATCGTGCCGCGGCCCGACAGGCGATCAATGCTGAAGGCATCTGACAAGAGGGCGGCGACTTCCATATTGCGCAGCGACTGCACCGTCGAGATATGCGGCTGCTTTTGCGTATCGAGCGCCAGCCGGCCGTCCAGCGTGCCGCCATAGATGTCGGCAGTCAGCGGGTCGAGCGCCAACCTTTGCTCCTTGGCTTCAAGATGAGTTTTGATATTGAACACCCGGAATCGACCCAGGTCGAGTTCGCCAATCTTCACATCGCCCCGGGCGGCCAGGTCGCGCAGCCAGCCGTAGCCCAGCGACTGGCCCGGGTCGACCAGTGCAGCATGATCGGCTACGGGCAGGTAGGGGGTGAGGTCTAGCTTGCCGAGGTCGATGCCGAAGGCGTAGCGCGTGTCGATGAAATTTTCGAGCGAGAGTTGTGCGGCGAGCGGCGAGCCATCGAGCGTGCCACGGCTATCCCAATCGAGGCGCTCGCGGGCCAGGTCAACGGCGGCGCGGCCGCCCAGCTCCAGCTTGATCAAGCCGCGCGGCAGCGATTTATGTCGGTAGCCCCCTGTCAACACGAAGCCTTCCAGGGAAAGGCGCTGCCAGCCATCGAGCCGTAGCGGGCTCACAACGTCGAGCTGGGCATTCTGCGCATCGTCGAGCAACTGGAAATGTAACCGTGCACTGTCGGCCACCAGCGTGCCCGTCTGGTCGGCAGCGAGCTTTTCAATCTGCCATTTGCCGTCGAGCTCACGGCTGGGACTCTTGATGCCCAGCTCGCCATCGAGCCGGCCGGTCGATAGGCCATGCTCGTCGAGATTCAGCTGGGGTGTAGAGAAGCCGAGCTGCCACAGCTGGTCGCCATGCTTGACCGCTGAGCGTGCAGCCGTCTTGGTGACAACACCGCGCCAGGGCAAGGCTGCGGCAGCAACGTCGCCCGTCAGTTCGAAATGACCATCCTGCCACTCGGGCGAGACAGCATTGATCGACAGCCGCATGCCGGGTAGCTGCGCGGTCAGTCGGCTGCGGTCTATATGCAAGCCGCTATCGAGTCGCAGGCCACCGCCCCAATCGGGTGCTGACACCTGACCTTGCAGCGAGACGCCACCATTCTCCGACTCGGGGTCAAGCGCATGCAGGGTGACATTTTGCAGACGGTTCAGGCGACCATCCTGCCCGCGCCAATCGAGCGAGGCGCCAACCAGGTCGAGCCGGGTAGGCCGCCAGTCGATGCGATTGGATTTGGGTCGGCGGGTCAGCAGGTCGTCGATATTGAGCCGGCCATCGCCGACCGAGCGCACGCTGAGCCACAAACCCTGGATACGCCCATCCACCAACTCGGCGCGACCATGCCAGAGTGCCTGCCAACCAAGCGAAAAGCGTGCGCTATCCCAACGCAGGAAAGGGGTGCGCCGGTCGGGCTCGGTCATCGAGACGTCTTCGAGCGTCACGCTGGGGCTCGGCAACAGGGCAAAACGAACCGCACCGACGCGCACCTGCCGACCCAGCGAATCGGTGGTGTCGACTTCGATACGGCGCTGCAAGGCCGTCAGGTTGATCAGCGGAATGGCCGCCAACAGCGCGAGACCTGTCAGCACGCTATAGAGCACGCGACGAGTGCGAAGAGAGAGCTGGTGCAAAGGCATGGGCGGGATTATCCCAGAAGCATGCGCAGAAGGAAGCTTTGCCGCGCATCGGCCCGCATTTCGGCACTCAAATCACCCAAAGCAACCGCTCGCTTGCGTTCGACGCGACCTACCCTGGCTGCTACCATCACGCTCTTTCGACCTCGCTTTTGGCCATCATGACCTCTGCACCGCAAACCCATTTTACTGACATCAAGGTACGCGGCTATCACCTCGACCTCTACGGCCATGTGAACAATGCACGCTACCTGGAGTTCCTGGAAGAGGCGCGCTGGGGCTTCACCGAAAGCTATGGGTCGCTCGATGCCTTCACCCAGGCGGGCCTTGCCTTCGTCATCGTCAATATCAACATCAATTACCGCCGTGCTGCGCTGATGGGCGAGGAGTTGCGCATCCAGACCGGCGTCAAGAAGATCGGTGGCCGCAGCGGGGTCATCCATCAAATCGTTACGCTGAAGGGTACCGATACCGTCGTGGCCGACGCCGATGTGACGTTCGTGATCTTCGACAGCAAGAAGGGGAGTGCGATCGCGCTAGATAGCGACGTACGCCAGCTGTTCGAAAAGATGCCACACTGGGCGGCGCACGGCGCCTGATTGGCACGAAAAAGGCGGCCTCTTCCGAGTGCCGCCTCTTTGAGACAGGCCGCCCTGTCAAATTCGGTAGCGTGCCACCGTCACCTGCATCTGGTTCGCCAGTTCCTGCAGCTGGTTGGCCGCATCGGCGGTGTGCGACGCCGCACCGCTGGCCTCTTCCGACATCTGGGCAATCCGCTCGACCTGCTGTGCGATATTGAGGCTGGCTGCGCTCTGTTCGCGAATTGCGTGGCTGATATCGTCGACCATATCGCCCACCTGACCCGCCCCCTGGCGAATCTGCTGAATGGCTTCGCCCGCCTGGCCGGCCTTGTGCACGCCATCCTCCACCCGGTCTACCACCTCACGCATGCTGGCCACGGCCGCATCAGCACCGCGCTGGATCGTGGCGATCAGCGTGCCGATTTCCTGCGTTGACTGCGAGGTGCGCTCGGCGAGCTTCCGCACTTCGTCGGCCACCACGGCAAAGCCACGGCCTTGCTCACCCGCGCGGGCGGCTTCGATGGCTGCATTGAGCGCCAAGAGATTGGTCTGGTCGGCGACTTCCTTGATCACGCTGACCACCGCACCGATGTTGGCGCTTTCGCGCGCCAGCTGGTTGATCTGCTGCGAGGCCTCGTGCACGCGCTCGGAAATACCGTTGATCTCGCTGACGGTATCGCCAATCACTGCCTCACCTTCGCCCGCGATCTGACCCGAGCGGCGGGAAACGTCGTTGGCTTCATTGGCGCGGTCGGCCACGTGGTTGATACTGACGGTCACTTGCTCGACCGTGGCCGCCATACTTGCAGCCGACTCACTGGCAGCCGACGAACTCGTCGACATCTGCCGCGCTGCATCGGCCATATCATTGGCCTGCCCCGTCACGCCGCCAACCGCACCGGCGATCTCCTTGAAGCTTTCCTGGAGAGTGTCGAGCAAGCGGTTAAAGGCACGCACGGTCAAGCCAACTTCGTCTTTGCTGTTCACCGGCACGCGCTGGGTGAAATCCAGTTCGCGGCCGATGCGCTCGACGGTCTTTTCCATCGTCGCCAAAGGCAGGGTGATGGCGCGGTAGATCAAGAAGCCAAAAATACCCAGCACCAGCACGGCGAGCACGATCACAACCATGAAGATCGTCACGGCACGATGGTAGACCGAATCAACCTCCTGTGCCGCGGTCTCTTGCAGCTTGAGGTTGTATTGGGCCGCTTTTTCGATGGCGAGCTGCATGGATTGCTCGGCGGGAATCACTTTGCCGTAGAGCGCCGCCGTCGCCTCGTCCGTCTTATTGGCACTCGAAGCCTTTTGCGCCTCCTGGTAGCCTTCCAGGTACATGTCAAACGCGATCTTCAAGCCCTGGTAGTTCGCCTTGTCGGTATCGTCGCTGATCAAGCCCTCATAACCTGTCACGGCCTTCTTCGCGCGGTCCATCGCCTCGGTTACTTTGGCGTTGAATGCATTTTTCAGGTCTGCGTCCTGCTCCATGATGTGCGACAGCAACAGCGCACGCATATCGCGATAGGCCAATGCGACATCGTTGATGGCCTCGACGCTGGGTAGCGTGTTGTCGGTCATGTACTTGACCTGGTTGTCCATTTTCTTGAAGGCGGACACGCCAACAAAACCGACTACCAGCAATGCGGCGAGTGCCAGCACCAATAAGAGAATGAGACGCTTCCCGATCGACATATCGTGTTTCCTTGGTTGGTTCTTGTCCGCCCCCGCCTAGTACTGCTTAGCGGTTGGTATTTTATATTCTTACCAGCTGCTACCTTATCTTATTCATAAGGCAGTCCGCCAGTTTGGGCAAGGCCACTGAGAGCCGACACCCCGCACCGGCTCAGCAGATCACGCCACCGCCGAGGCAAACCGCACCATCGTACAACACTGCCGACTGGCCCGGTGTAATCGCCCATTGGGGCTCATCAAAACGCAATTGCATGACGCCATCGGCCACACCGACCAGCTCGCAGGCGGCGTCGTGCTGCCGATAGCGCGTCTTGGCGGTATAGCGCCCTGGTGCGGGGGCTTTATCCGCCACCCAGCTCAATTGCGATGCTGTCAACGCTGGCTTCAGCAGCAAGGGGTGGTCGTGTCCCTGCACGACGATCAGCTCATTGCGCACCAGATCCTTGTCGGCCACGTACCAGGGCTCACCGGCACCGCCGATGCCCAAGCCCTGCCGTTGGCCCAAGGTGTAGTACATCAAACCTTGATGCTCACCCACCTGCTTGCCCTCGGGCGTGCGCATCACACCCGGGTCTTTCGGCAGGTAGCGGTTGAGGAAATCGCGGAACGGGCGCTCACCGATAAAGCAGATGCCGGTAGAGTCTTTCTTGGCATGGTTGGGTAAGCCAAACTCGGCCGCCATCGTGCGCACCGACGATTTGCGGATCTGCCCCAGCGGGAACATCGCGCGTGAGACCTGGTACTGGCTCAGGCGATACAGGAAATAGCTCTGATCCTTGCTTTCGTCCGCGCCGCGCAAGAGCCGCGTGCGGCCATCCGGCCCGATATCGGTATCGGCATAGTGGCCGGTCGCGATGGATTCGGCGCCCAAGCTGATTGCGTAGTCGAGGAAGGCTTTGAACTTGATCTCGGCATTGCACAGCACATCGGGGTTCGGCGTGCGCCCTGCCTGGTATTCGGCCAGGAAGTAGGCAAATACGCGGTCTTTGTATTCGCGGGCAAAATTCACGAGCTCGATGTCGATGCCCAACAGATCGGCCACCGCAATCGCATCGCGCGAGTCTTCCTTGATCGAGCAATATTCGTCGTCGTTATCGTCTTCCCAGTTCTGCATGAAGACGCCGATCACGTCGTAGCCCTGCTTGCCCAAGAGCGCCGCGGCAACCGATGAATCCACACCGCCGGACAAGCCGACGACGATGCGGGTGGGTGTTTCAGCCATGATGATGAATCAATTCCAGTGGGTAACGTGTGCCGGCACGATAGTCGTCAAGACATTGCAGCACCAGCGGGCTGCGATGCCGACTACGCGCGGCGAGGATCTCTTCGTAGCTCAGCCAGACCGCCTGGGCAATGCCTGCATCGAGCCGATGCACCACGGCACCGGCGTGTAGCGGCATTTGGTCGACATTGGCCACCCGGCTGCCCGGTAAAATGGTGTTTGTGTTGCTCAGCGATACGGCAAACGCGAAGCGAAGGTAGGTCACGTCGGGCGCCGTTTCCGCCGGCATCTGATAGATGCCGACCAGCGCATCGGCCTCTGCAATATACCCGGTCTCCTCCGCCATTTCGCGGCAGCAGGCGTCGATCAAGGACTCCCCTTGCTCGATATGACCAGCGGGCTGATTGAGCCGCATGCCTGCAGCCGTCTCTTCCTCGACCATCAGATAACGCCCTTGATGCTCGATCAGGGCCGCGACGGTCGTATTGGGCTTCCAGCGGATATCGGACACAGCGATAGCGGACACAGTGACGTGCTTTTTGAAAAGTGCTTGATTTTAAATGATTTGATTGACGCCCGCATCCTTTGCAGTCCACATTTTCAGCTCAAGCGGATTGGCAAGGGCCGGCACACACGTGTTGTTTTGTAGCAAAAGAGGCGTAGGATGGTTCGTGAAGTAGTTCACTCCTCTCCGGCGCGGCAAGTCTGTACGGTTTACCGTAGAGATCCGCGTCGCTTTTTTTGCGCGTCCAATTGATCAGGGTTGGCAAGAAAAAGACCCGCAACCAGGTTGCGGGCCTCGTTCAAACCTCACGCCAACGCCTCAGCGCTTCAGCTTTTCAAAGCGCGGTACGTCATCGATCTTGTTCCCCAGGTCGTCGAGCTTGTCGCCCATGGCGGCACCCAATCGATCCAGGCGGTCAGCCGGTGTCGGATGGGTATCGAACAGCAGCTTGAGTGCGGCATCGCTCGGGTTGATGGCGCCCAGCGTCTGCAGCACGGCAACCAAACCATAGGGGTTGTAGCCTCCACGCGCAGCAACGACCACGCCCAGCCGGTCGGCTTCGAACTCATCATCCTTGTCGAGACCATGGGCATAGAGCTCAGTGCCGCCCTTGAATACCTTTGCGAGGTTCTGGCTGCCTTGCGACCCATTCTGGTCAGCGGCGATCTGAGCGAGCTGACCGAGCGCCTCGCGCCCCATGGCCTTCTGGATCGCCTTCAAATGGTGCTTCTGCACGACATGGGAAATCTCGTGCCCCAGCACCCCGGCGAGCTCGGCTTCGCTATGCAGGCGCGAGAAGAGGCCGCGCGTGATGAGTACATAGCCACCCGGCATCGAGAACGCATTGACGGTGTCGGTGTCGATCACACCGAAATGCCATTTCAGGCCCGACCGCTCGGTTTGGCTCGCCAGCCACATACCAACATGGTTCACATAACGCTGCATCTCGGGATTGTCGACCAGCTTGGTCGTGCCAAGAATATTGCTGGTGACGCCTGCACCGATCTGGACTTCCTCTGACTCGGGAATATCGCGGTTGGCCTCGGCGGTTTTCTTTCCAACGTCGAGGGCCTTGGAGATGATGCCGAGGTCAAAGGCGTAGGACGACATCGGCACGCTGCAAAGCAGTAAGAGCGCAATCAATTTTTTCATGGCACGCTCCTTAACGCGACTTGTCGTCGGATTTGTTGTCGCTCGACGAAGGCTTCGGCAGGTAGGCCAAATCCTTCTGCGGGACCAGTTTGCCGGCCTTGGCGAACTTGGCGGCGTCGTCGGGGCTCACACCGAACCCATTGAGCTTTTCGAGCTCGGCAGGGTTAGGCTGCGCGTTTTTGAGGTCTTCTTCGGACAGGCCTCGCACTCCCGTGGTGGCCGTCGTGCCGGAGCTACCGGTCTTGAAGAGCGACACCCCCGCCAGTAGGCCACTGGCCGTACTGCCAGACTTGACCTCGCCATTGCCGGTGCGCACGTTGAGCATCTTCACCCAGCCGGTTTGGCCATCCTTGGTCTTGACCTCGATCCAGGCGCCTTGGCGCGTCACGATTTCCACCGGGGCATTGGCCGCGAGGTCAGTCACCTTGGGTGCATCAAAGAAAGGCTTTTGCTTCAGTTCGGCGGCGCGCACAACGCTACCGGTCTCTGCGGCGAGACAGAGCGGCGCCATCAGCCCTGCCGCGAAGAGCGGCAAAACCTGTTTCCATCGTTTCATCTGCCAATACTCCTCGTTTGCCGATGTTCTACAACGCTCATGCAGCCTCATGCCCGCCGGCCTCAGCCTGCGTGGCGCTGTTTGCACCGGCCTGTTCTTTGGGCAAAGGTTCAAACAGGCGTACCCCCTGTTCGCGCCCTTTGACATGGTGCACCCCACAATCGCGATAGGCAAACACATCGCCTGCCGCCATTTGTGTACTTTCAGCCACCAGTACCCGCGCGACACCCTTGGTCTGCCCTTCGATACGGCTCGCCAGGTTGACGGTGTCACCGATGGCCGTGTAATCAAGACGGTCATTCGAGCCGATAAAGCCCACGACCGCCTGGCCTGAATTCAAGCCGATGCCGATGTCAAAATCGTGACCAAGGTCGGTCAGCTCACGTTTGAAGCGAACAAGGGCTTCTGACATCTCGATGGCGGCGGCAATCGCATGCTGCGCATGGGCCGCATCCGCGACCGGCGCGCCCCAGAAAGCCATGATGGCATCGCCAATGAATTTGTCCAAAGTGCCACCGTGCCGGAAGATAATCTCCACCTGAATCGAGAAGTAACGATTCAGCAGCGAGACGATGGCCTCCGGGCTGCGTGTTTCCGACAGCGTGGTAAAACCACGGATATCGGAGAACAACACAGTTACTTCGCGGCTCTGCGCATTGGTACCGGTATCGACTTCGCCACTTGCCACCAGCTCGCGCACCACACGAGGGTCGAGAAAGCGTTGGAACATCCCGACGGCCCGCTCACGCTGCTGCCGCTCGCGCAAATAGGCCTTCAGTGCACAGAGAAGGTAGTAAACCCAGCCACATACGATGGCCGCGTAGACCGGTAACACGACGCGCCCTCGCAGGGCCAGCCAGGCCACGAGGAGCATGGCAAGGTTGACCACCAGCATACGGGAACCAATTTGCGTCGCGCTTTGCCCACGTTCGAACCCGGACGCAATGCCTGCCAGCAGGAGCAGCAGGAAGGGCAAGACGTAGGGACGCGGGATATCGCGCATCCAGTCTTGTGCACGCAGGTTGTCAATGGCTGTGGCGAGGATATCGACCCCGGGATAAAGGCTAGACAAGGGTGTAACGCGCAGGTCTTGCAGAATGGTTGCGGCAGAGCCAATGACTACCACTTTGCCGGTGAATTCATTTTGAGGCCGCGTCGGCTTCTCTCGCTGGGCATCGAGGTACAAATCGACATACGGAATATGCTGCCAGTCGCTACGCCAGTTGAGATGAATACGATCTTGGTCGGGCAACGCCCAGCCAAGATCTTTCGCCACACGCGCAGGCAGCGAGGGCATCCGCCAGCCGGCGCGGTCGCGGTAAAGATAGTAGTGCCGGCCAACGCGGTCGCTGTCTTCCGCAAAATTGACCAAACCGCCGCGCATGGCTTGCGGGGCAGTGCCCAGCACCAGCGGCAGCTCGACCGGCACGTGCGCCGAGGCATCGCCCCCCGGCAACATCGTGAAGCCCATGGCGGGCGGCACCTTGGCCATCGGCGCCCCCAAGCCATCATCTTTCAGCGTGGCGGGGAAGTAGATATTCGACTGGCTGGCAACCGCGTCGATGAAGGCCTGATCGTGTTCCTGGCGGTACACATCTGGCTCACTGAAGCTGATATCGAAGACGATGGCCTTCGGCTTTTGCCGGGCCAGGTATTCCACTAACTCGCCATGTACCGAGCGCGGCCAGATCCAGTTTCCGACTGGCGATGGGTTGACCTTGGGGTCGTTCATGTCTTCCAGCGAACGCTGGTCGATATCGACCACGACCACATCGGTCGACGGCGGCACGCTGGGCGTATGCCAGCGCACCAGCACATCGGCACCACGCTGGTCGATTTCGCGACTGACATCGACCGCCAGGTAATCAACCCCAACCAATAGGGCGATCACGGCAAACCAGTGCCAATAGCTGAATGCCTGCAAACGAGCGAGCAGTTGCTGGGGTCTCATCCGACTCTCTTTGTATGCTGGGCGCGCTAAGGCGCGGTTCGCACCCCGTACGCGACGGTCTGTCTCGGCCTGTTTAGCCGTCGGGCAAAACAAACGTCAACAGACCTTACTGGTTGTAGCAGTTGTGCGCCCGCCTGCGCAATGCCGGGGTAAAACAAAAGAGGCCGACGAATCGGCCTCTTTGCTTGACACAACGTTCACCTACCAAGAGATGGCGCTCATTCGTCCATCAGGGCACTGGTATAGACTTCCTGAACGTCATCCAGACTTTCCAGTGCGTCGATCAGCTTCTGCATCTTGACCGCGTCGTCGCCCGCGAGCGCCGTTTCGGTTTGCGGCTTCATCGTCACTTCGCCCATTTCGGCCTTGAATCCGGCCTTTTCAAGCGCTTCCTTGATGTTGACGAACTCATAGGGCGGCGTCACCACTTCGATCGAGCCGTCTTCGTGGGTCACCACATCGTCTGCGCCGGCTTCAAGCGCGGCTTCCATCAGGGCATCTTCGCTCGTGCCTGGCGCGAAAATCATGTAGCCACAGTGCGTGAACTGGAAGGCCACACAGCCGTCCGTGCCCATATTGCCGCCGTACTTGGAAAACGCATGGCGCACATCGGCGACGGTCCGCGTCTTGTTGTCGGTCAGGCAGTCGACGATCACGGCAACGCCACCGATGCCGTAGCCTTCGTAACGCGTCTCGATGTAATCGACGCCTTCGAGGTTGCCGGCGCCGCGGTCAATCGCGCGCTGGATATTGTCTTTCGGCATATTGGCGCCGAGGGCCTTGTCCACCGCCAGGCGCAACCGTGGGTTGGTCGCCGGGTCCGGGTCGCCCATCTTGGCAGCAACCGTGATTTCCTTGATCAGCCGCGTGAACAGTTGGCCGCGCTTGGCGTCTTGCCGACCCTTGCGGTGCTGAATGTTCGCCCATTTGCTATGTCCAGCCATGGTGAAACCCCGTTCCAAACAAGTTCTTGGTAAAGCCGGGATTCTAGCACAGCAGCGGACGACGCTCAGCCACGGGGGTGATGCGCGGCATGGAGATTCGCCAGCCGAGTTTTGGCAACGTGTGTATAGATTTGGGTGGTGGTGATGTCGGCGTGACCAAGCAGCAATTGCACTACGCGTAGATCGGCCCCGTGGTTGACCAGATGGGTCGCAAAGGCATGCCGCAGCACGTGGGGGCTCAGTCGTTCGGCCGCAATCCCCGCCACAGCCGCATAGCGCTTGACGATGTACCAGAAGCCCTGGCGTGTAAGCGGCTCGCCCTGGGCGTTCACAAAGGCGATGGGGTGCGAGCGACCGACCAGCAATACGCTGCGGCCCCCGTCGAGATACGCCTGGAACGCGGCCTGCGCGAGCTCGCCCATGGGCACCAAGCGGGTCTTACCCCCCTTGCCGCGCTCAATGCGAATCACCCCATCACGCAGGCTAATGCCCGCAAGCGGGAGTGCGACCAGTTCTGACACGCGCAGCCCGGTCGCGTACATCAGCTCCAACATCGCTCGGTCACGCAAGCCCAAAGGCTGGGCGAGGTCGGGGGCGGCCAGCAGCGATTCAACTTCGGCTTCGGACAGCGTCTTAGGCAGCGGCCGGCTCAATCGCGGTCCTGTCAGATCGGCCGTGGGGTCGGCTGTAATGGCCTCTTCTTCAAGCCAGTATCGGTAGTAGCGCCGCAACGCGGTCAATAGCCGCGCGCGCGACGCCGGGTGCTTACCACGCTCCGCTACAGGCATGGCACGCTTCTGCCGTTCATCGAGATGTTGTTGTGCGGCATGGCTTTCCGCCAGCTCAGCGAGGTAATCACGCACCTGATCAGGCGTCGCTGCAAAGCTATGCGAGCCGTGCGCGGCCAAACACTCCGCCCACTGCAACAGGTCGCGTCGGTAGTTGTTGGCGGTGTGTTCGGACCAGCCATCCGATAACCAGACCGCATCGACATAGCTGTCGACGCGGTCTGTATCGGAACCAGGAATGGATGCCACGGCAGATCAGCCCTCGAATATCGTCTCAATGGGTAATTGAAACAGACGAGCAATGGCGAACGCCAGTGGCAAGCTTGGGTCGTAGCGACCGTTTTCGATCGCGATCACGGTTTGCCGCGATACGGACAGTCGGGTTGCGAGCTCAGCCTGCGACCATTCGCGCGCAGCACGCAGTTCTTTAAGCTGATTTTTCATTGGTAGCGCCGCCGCGCGACGAACCCCCCAATGATCCAGAGCGTCGCCATGATCGGCCAGACCCAGAACATCGTCACCCGAGGATAGCCGACCCCTTCCAAGAAGCCGTAACCCATGCACAGCAAGGCCGTACCGGCGAACGAGAAGCCCAGCGCTTCAAGCTGCATTCGCATCTGCATCTCATCCATGCGGCGCAGCTGGCGCAGGATGACCCAACAGCACCCCGCCATCGGCAACATAGGGGCCAGCGCGATAGCCGGACGCCACCCCGCGCTGATCGACGGCACCCGCAACAGCCATATCGCCGCAGTCAACACGCCTGCGTAGATCACCAGCGACGCGAACAACTCTTTAAAATAACGCGAACCATTCGTCACACATCCTCCGGCGCAGATCATCACGAACCCCCCATGTAAAGTGTGCTTTACATGCTAGATTCAGCACACGGCAATGTCAAGCACGCTTTACATGGTGCGATAAAAAAACGAGCGCCCGTAGGCGCTCGCTTTGACGCAATCGAGGCGTTGCCTTATTGGGCAGCGACTGCAGCCGTCTTGCGTGCTGGCAGCTTTTCCTTGATACGTGCCGACTTGCCCGAGCGCTCGCGCAGGTAGTACAGCTTGGCGCGGCGAACGTCACCACGGCGCTTCACTTCGATCGAAGCAACCAGCGGGGAGTAGGTTTGGAACGTACGTTCCACGCCTTCGCCCGAGGAAATCTTACGAACGATGAAGGAGCTGTTCAGACCACGGTTACGCTTGGCGATCACGACGCCTTCGTAAGCCTGCAGACGTTCACGATTGCCTTCCTTCACCTTCACTTGGACGATCACGGTGTCGCCAGGTGCGAATTCAGGTACGGCCTTGCCCAGACGAGCAATTTCTTCTTGTTCCAGCTTTGCGATGAGATCCATCGACATTACTCCGGTTGTGAAGCTTGTTCCTTCTGGAACTCTGCCAGAAGCCGAGCTTCCTCTTTCGTCAGTTGGCGCTGAGCGAGCAATTCGGGCCGACGCAACCACGTCCGCCCTAAGGCCTGCTTCAGACGCCAACGCCTGATATGGGCATGATTACCGGACAGTAGCACTGCCGGCACCGCCATGCCGCGGTATTCTTCTGGACGGGTGTAATGCGGGCAATCCAGCAACCCATCCACAAAACTGTCTTCCTGCGCCGAAGCGGCGTCGTTCAGCACACCCGGCAACTGCCGCACGACCGCATCGATCAGCACCATCGCGGGTAGCTCGCCACCCGAGAGCACATAGTCGCCGATCGAAATCTCTTCATCGACGTGGCGCGCAATCACACGCTCGTCGATGCCTTCGTACCGACCAGCCAGCAAAATCAAGCCTGGCTCTGCCACCAAGCGCATCACACGTTCATGTGACAACGGCGCGCCCTGGGGTGACATATAGATCACCCGAGGTCGCGCCACACCGGCCGCCTGCTGCGCCTGCCGCGCGGCGTCGATTGCCATTTCGAGTGGCTCCGGCAACATCACCATGCCGGGCCCGCCACCGTAAGGGCGATCGTCCACACGACGATAATTATCTGTCGTGTAATCCCGCGGGTTCCAAGTCCCCAGGCTAAAAATTGCCTGATCACTCGCCCTTTGGGTTACACCATGCGCCACGATGGCGTCGAACATGGCCGGAAAGATCGTGACGATGTCAAAGCGCATGCGTCCGATACCGGCTTAGTAGTCCAAACCCCAGTCGACCTTGATGACCTTGGCCACCTGGTCCACTTCGATGACGACGGCACCGACGAAGGGCAATAGCCGCTCCGTCTCGCCGTCGTGCACCACCAGTACGTCGTTGGCGCCCGTACTGAGCAACTGCTTCACCGTGCCGAGCGATTCACCCTGCAGATTGACGACCGAAAGACCGATCAGATCCGCCCAGTAATACTCGTCCTCTGCAGCCTCAGGCATCTGTGACCGCGGCACAGCCACGGTCAGCCCCTTCAGGGCAAACGCAGCGTCACGATGTTCGACACCGGCAAGCTTGGCATTCACGTTCTTGGGCTGCGCACCGCCTTCTTCAAGGCGATAGGCGCGCCACTGACCATTTTGACCCAGCCACCAAGTGTCGTAGTCAAGCAGACTGTCCGCAAATTCGGTGTCTGCGACGACTTTGACCCAGCCGCGAATGCCAAATGCACCCGCGACATAGCCCATGGAGACCAGATCGGCGGGCACCTCTGTCGCACCCGACTGCTCGGTTGCGGGGCGATTTGCCTGCTTCATGCCGGTCTACCGCGTAGCGACCAATTAGGCCGGCAGACGCTTGACG
>Ga0213872_10000304_pt1 | contig 42020 bp, 36 predicted proteins | sample VelepicomBERX_R2_FD_160071 | JGI IMG/M metagenome (GOLD analysis project Ga0213872, IMG submission 160071) | Rhizosphere microbial communities from Vellozia epidendroides in rupestrian grasslands, the National Park of Serra do Cipo, Brazil - RX_R2 | ecosystem: Host-associated > Plants > Roots >... | reverse complement strand
TGGCCGAGAGTACCACTCGGTTGACACGCCGAACAGCAGTCAGTCATGTGTCCGGCGCCAGCAGATCATTCGTCGTGGCCGTCGATGGCGCCCGGATCGAAGCCAAGAACATTCCAGAAGCCGTGCCGCTCGGGCCGGTCTACCAATTGGTCGTAAAGCATCCCGGCGTGACGCCCGTCGCCAAAGTTGGGCGGCGCGAACATCACAAGCGGCGCTTGAAGGAATGGGTGCTCGTGGTACTCGGCAACGGTCAGCGAGACCGTCTCAAATGGCACGTACCGCGCGCCATACATGAGGCCGAACATGTCCCAGGTGCGGGCGGCCCACTCGCAGCCTTGGATCTTAGGCAATTGTGGGCCGTATTGATGTGGCTCCAGGCCGCCGTAAGGTTTGCCGTGGTGCATGCTCCAGGCCAGCAATAACGCGTGCGTGGAGCTGGATAGCAGCGTAAGGCGCCCAGGCTGGGGTATGCGGCCCGGAGTAAAACGGTCTACGCGCAGGGCGGCTTCGGCGGGTGAAAGTCGGCGGGACATTTTCATCATCTCCTTGAGGATGGTGGTGGTGCGGTTGGGGGTCAAGACTTGCTCGGCGTGCCAGCCGGGGAGGGGTGGCGCTGGCGTCGGTGGCGAATCCTGGCGATTCCATAAATCTGCTCGGGCCGGATGTGTTCTATGTGTCCCATGTTTCCCGAGATTTCCTATATATACCCCCGATGCTCGGCGGGGCGTGGAGGGGGTTGCCTGCCCCATCTCCCTCTCTGTATATTTTTTATGAAATAGATAGAACACAAGGGGGTGCTGACATAGGAGAAACTTGTGTTCTTCCTCGTCATTTGAAGAAGAACACAGTAGGACACTTAGACCACAGCGGGCCGGATGAATCGTGACGCCGTGCCTGATCCTTGGCGAACAGTTTTGCGCTCCCAACCGAGCGTTCGCAGGATGTTCCCGACCCGAAGCTGTGCGCCCCGGTTTTGGTGCTGTGCGTGTAGTCCAAGGGGAAACTGCAATAAGTCCGCGGCGCTTACGTGCTGGCGCTCGGGGTGCGCGTCCAGCCAAGTGACGATAGGGTCGGTCCACGGGTCCGAGACCTTGTAGGCGGCATGCTCGGCGCGGGCCAGGCGTTCCACGTCTTGCCAAGCCACCCCCGATTGACGGTACATGGCCAGGCCTTCGGCCCATAGTTGATCGATGTCGCGCCTGATGGCCTCGGGGTCGGTGGGGCGCTCGACGGTGACGGGCGCGGCGCGGCGCTCCCCGGTGCTGTCGGCCAGGCTTTCCGGCTCGTTGGTGGTCACGAACAAACCACAGCGGCGCGGCATGCTGGTGGGCTTGCGGTCATAGGGGCGCCGCCACACGTCTACGGTGCAGGCCACGAATGCCTTGTAGGACTCTTGCGTTTTGCGCGACATGCCCGCGCCCTCGCCAATCTCGACCACGCATTTGCCCGGCAGCTTGTTGAGCACCTTTGTATCGTCCTCGTCCAGTGCCACTTCGAGGAACAGTTCATGCTCAGGTGCCATCGCCTTCAAAGCTGTGGACTTGCCGCGTCCTTGTGCGCCCACCAGCCATGGCACGATGTCGGCCTTGCACCCCGGCGACACTGCGCGACCTGCCAACATCGTCCAGGTGTAGCGGCCCAGCGCGCGGGTGTATGGCGTGTCGGCCGTGCCGAAATATCGGGCAAAGAACGTATCGACCCGCGGTACGCCGTCCCAGGTGCGAGACTCGACCCAATCCGTCAACTGGTCGGACTGGTTGGCAATGCCTTCGATCAGCAAAACCTCGCGCATGCGCTCGGCGCTGATTTCCTTGAATCCGCCGAACTCAGTCAACAGCATGCGCAGCATCACCTCGTCCGCTTCGGCGATTGGGTGGATGTGGCTGCCAATTGGGCTGCATGCCCACCGAATCAATAACTGCTGTAAAAAGCGGTCGTAGGTCACGTGGGCGCCGATCAATTTGAGCGCCTGCTGCAATGGGTACATGCTGGCGGGTTTCTTGCCTCCGGTACCTGCGAGCGCGCCAAGGGCCTTGTAGACCTCTTGGACGGTCGCGGGGCTGCTGGCGCTGTCCACGGTGGCGGGGATGCCTTGGGCGAAGCCTACGGCGGTCAGGTCGATGGCCTTGGGGCGACCCTTGGCGGGGTTGGGAATCTCCTGCGCTTCGCCCAGCACAAATACGTTCCGCCAATGCGTCTCGGTGGCCTCAAGTCCATCCCAGAACCCACCATCTTCAAAAACGTCATCATCCAGCCGGTGAGGCGCGTTCATGCAATACGCAAGGGCGATGGCGCGCCCCAAGTCGTCGGGAAGGGTGCGCAGCGCCATCATGACGGGCAGCCATTCGGCATAGGGCACGTCTGAATTCATTTGCTTTACCACGGCCAGCAGGTCGTCCAGGATTTGCTGGCGCTCCTCCTCTGTCCGCGCTCGCCCGTCCGGGTGGAAAAAGAAGTCCCAGTGGGGCTTGAACTCCTTGTTGTTGATGTTGTTGCGCGCCGTTTTGTTGCGGACCGTGAATGGTACGCAGGCCAGTTCAACGGTGCGGGTATCGCCCTTGATGACGTCCAGCATGCGCATGCCCGCGTAGGGATCTGGGGCGCCGCAGGTGTTGGGGTCCGATTCAATGATCACGTGCCCTGGCGTGTAGATCGACGTATCGACCTTGAAGCCTTGAGCCGTGATTTGCTCGGCCAGGGCTTCGTCGGCCTCCAGCACCGTGGGCAGTTTCTTGACGTAGCCAAGGTGGCAGCGCATTTCGTCGGGTTCCTTGTCCGGGTTCCCCATCGAACCCGAAAGCGAGACAACGACATCAGCGTCACTCATCAAGTCAATGGGCGTGTTCTCCAGCATGCGGCACACCAGCTCGGCCAGTGTGGTCCGATCCACGCCAGGGTGTAGGCCCTTGAGCTTGTGCCCGTCTGCGTCTAGCCAGAAAACAATGCTTGGCGCGGGGTAGAAATACTTCCCGGATCGACGCACAAGGCCGGGTCGGTACATGGGCTGCCCGCGCAGCGGGTGCGTCTCGGGCCACACGCCGGTATCACGCTTTGCAGCTTCTTCCTCGCTGTAGGGCTGCCCTTGGATAAAGCATCGCCGAAAGTCCGCGCGGACATAGGCAAAGGCGGCCTGCAAGTCCTCGGCACAGGAGACGGGCCAAAATTTGAGCTTGCCGTAGATGCCATATCGCTTGGTTGAGTCAGCCCAATTCTTGGCAAAGTTGCCGCCGTCCACGGATTCATAAATCCATACGCCGTTGGCGGTGTGCTCGGGGACTTGCGGGGCGTTGACTAATTCGTTAGCATGTGAGCTAGGCATTTTGAATCTCCTGAGAAGCCCGGTTTGCGTGTGGTGTGCGGCCGGGCTTTTCCATTGGTGGCATGCAGCGGCTTCACTGGTGGATTGGCCAGTGCCGTGCAAGGGGAGGGGAGTTAGATGGACTGGCGGCCGGCGTGCAGTTTCTGCACCAGAGCCTTAATTTCTGCTTCAGGCTTCTCGGCTATGCGGGCGCGGATGATGGCGCGCAGCTCGTCGGCGGGGACAAGGCGGGCGCGCTCGCCCATGCGTACCGGCCGGACCATTAGGCCATCGGCAATGTCCTGATAGAACCGGGACCGGCACATCCCATATTCCTTGACCGCTTGATTGATCTTCAACATCATCATGCTTCTCCATTTGTCGGGGCCTGTCCCCGTGTTCGCGCAGCGATGATGGAGTTTTTTGCCGTTCGTTTGAAGGTCGATAAATATCTGATTTATTTACCTTGACCTGCAAGGCTTCTATAGCGGGCATTTCTCTCGTCCAAGTCATCAAGGTAAGCCTTGATGCGGGCATTCTGTACTGCGATGCGCTTCTCTTCGCCAGCGATGTAGTTCATGGCGGCACGGACCAATTTTCTAAGCCTTTGGGTGTGTTTCTTGAGGGATTCTTCGCCTACGTGGCGCTCCTCGCACACGGTGGCCATTGCAGCTTCGCGCGACATGCCCTTGTCACGCAGGGTCTCAACCCGCCAAACCGCCTCAAACCATTTTTCACCTTGGGTGCCGGTCATTCTTGGGCGGCCACGGCGGGACGTTGTTTTTGCAACGGTGTTTCTGAGCGCATCGGCCGCAAATTCCATGTCCTCGGGCGAGAGGTGGGAGCCTGCTTCAAGTTGGCGAGCGATGCGCATTAGCCTGCTCATTTCGTCGGACAAGCCAGCTTCCAATATCTTGTCGCGAAGAGGGCTGCTCAAGTTGCACTCCCGCAATGTTGCTCCAGCCACGCGCCCAGCTTGTCGAAAGCCTCGCGCTGCTCGGCGATGCGCCGGTCCTTGATGTAGACCCGGCGCACCTTCGACTCAAGGGTGTGATTGAGGGCCTCGTCCACCACATCCCCGCTCACGCCCAAGCTGGCCATGATCGTTGCGCCCGACCGTCTCAGATCATGTGCGGTCCATTTGCCATCGGGGAGCATCAAGGACTCGGTGCGCAGGCTGCGGCCGGACATGCGGCGGTCGGCGGGGCGTTGACGGTCGGCCAATTGCTTGCCAAAGCTCTTGACGCACACGGGGCGCGCCGCATCGCGAGCGGGGAATAGCCAGGGCGCCGGGTCTAGGCTTGGCAATGCCTCGCGCATCGTGCGCAGCGCCAGGATGTGCTTGACGGCGAAGCCGCTCAGGTGGATGGTGTGCTCGCGTTGGTTCTTCGTGTCGGGCAGGTGCCAGGTGCGCGCCTCCAGGTCCACGATGCCCACCTTGACGCCATCCACGTCCCCAATCCGCTGTAACTCGGCGATGCACTCCGCGGTGCGCTTGGGGTCCTTCGGCAGCAGATCGGCCCAGACCCCGCCCATCAGCTCGCCGACCCGCATGCATGTGGCGAGGGCCAGCCATATCGCCGCAACGCTGCGCCCGTTCATCTTGGCGCCGGGGATGGCTTTGGCAAGCTGGCGCAGTTCGGCCTCGCTCAATACCCGCTCGCGCTCGACCGTCACGCCCACGATGCGGGCCTTGCGGATCGACGCCAGGGGATCAACGAGGATCAGGTCACGGTCGGCGGCAAAGGTGAACATCTGGCGCAGGTCGGACAGGATCACGGCGGCTGTGCGAGTCTGCCCTTTGGCCTTCTGCGCGTCCACCAGCGCCAGCACATCGGCTTTTGTGACCTCAGCCACGGGGCGATCAGCGAGCGCAGGAAACACGTGTCGCTCGAACTGTTCGGCCACGTACTTCCCGCCGTCCTTGCGGCCGCCACGCTTGCCATCGGCCCGCAGTGTGGGCTGTAGCTCCGTCGCGCGCCAGCGCTCGAATAGTTGCCGGATGGTCAGGCGGCGCGCCGCTGCATCCTCGGCCTCTTGCTTGGCGCGTTCGACGGCGGCGCGCTGTGCCTCCTCCTCGGCGCGCTGGCGCTCCAGGTGCTCCTTGAGGTCTTTGATGCCGTTGCGGTACATACCGGCCAGCACTCGGGCGCGGTCGCGGGCTTGCTGCACGGTGAATGAGGCGATGCCGTCCCCACGGGGATCAAAGGTGCCGATGGGAAGCCGGACACGCTCGCCGGCCGAATCCGTGTAGCGGTAATAGAAGGCGCGATGCCCTGCCGCTGTGATGCGCCCCACAAACCGGCCCTCGCCGCGCGCCCCGTCCTCGATGATCCATGTGCCCGCCTTGCTGGGCTTGGCCTGCATGGCTTTGTCCGTGATTACGCTCATCGCCGCCCAACTCCTCAGAGAAACGGGCATCGGGGAAAGCTGGTGCCCGTTCGGTGCCCGTTTGTTGCTGGCTTAAAGTGTATCTCGGTGGACAAGTGTGGACGATGAATTTACTTAACTTGTTGATTTAAAAGTATAAAATTACTGCCTTGTAAACGGCGGTGGACGTCAGAAAACACCATCTCTATTGAATGGGGTGCAAGGGGTAGCGAGTTCGAATCCCGCCACCCCGACCAAAAATAATAAGAAAGATCAAGGACTTAGGTGCTTCGGCCCTAAGTCCTTTTTTCATTGCGGCTCGCAATTGTTCATTCATGGGTACGCCCATGGGTACACCAAAGAAGACAGAATTCTTTCGGTCATATCTAGTCAGTCGGCAATGAGCGCCTTTCTGCGCAAGATGGGGCGGATGCTCCTCAAAGCGATAGCTGGAAATTCAAATTTCAGTCCGCAGTGCTGCGTTTCGGGTCAAAGGTTGAATGTATGCGCCTTGAATGCTTCACGATCGCGTCCAGCCGTCCTCGTTGGGCATTCCAGCCAGCAAACCCAGTCGCATAGTCAGTGTGTAGTTCTCGCCGTCCTCGATTTGTGCAGCACGACAATCGCGGAAGATCTTCTCGATCGGATACTCACGTGATGTGCCGCTGCCGCCGCAGAGTTGCAGAGCCTTTGCCGCGATCCTCATGGCCTCCTCGGTCACCGTCACCTTGGACATAGCTCAAGTTCCAATCAAGACGGAAGCCTGACCGTTTCGAGACGACTTCCGAGATGCCTTGTTTGAAACTGCGGTTCATGGCACTGAACCCGCACCGCCTTTATCCCGCACTCGTCAAGCGGTCCGAACTTGAAATCGCAAAGGCCGATGCCACCACGCTTGGCCGCATCCGCCTGGCTGCTTCGGCGGGCGAATTGAGTGAAGCAGACCTGCGCGTCCTGAACGCATGGCTTGCGCCGTATGAACCTGCTCGCGTGCTACGTCACGAGAGCTCAGCAATAAAGGAATCACGCCATCATGATTAATTTTTCGATTGGTAAAAAACTTGGTGCGGGCTTCGGCGCCGTGGTACTGGGCTTGGCACTGGTGGCGAGCTTCGGCGCGCTGAGGCTGCAGCAGGTGAGCGATGAAGCCCGGACCGTGCGGACCGAGCCGCTGCAAACGGAACGTCTGCTTGCCGATCTGGACAAGTCGATTCTTGCCAGTACCAACCAGATCGTCGTGAAGGCGAGATCCACTGACACGGGTGTGGTTCAGCAATTGCAGGAGGAGGTCGCGGCAACAAAAAAGAATGTCGCGAATCTTCATGCCATGATTGCGCCTTTGCTGCACGACGCTGAGTCACAGAAATTGTTCGCCGCCATGACGGCCTTGGAACAGGCCTATCTGGAGGCCGGCGGCGGCGTCGCGACCGCCAAGGCTGCAGGCCAGCCGGATGTGGCGCAGCAGGCGCTTGTCGCCAACTTGGTGCCTGCCTCCGCCAGCTACCAACAAGGTGTTCAGAAGCTGCTCGATCATCAACGCAAGATCAGCGACGGCATGCTCACCGCCATCAACGCAACGGTGTCCAGAAGCTGCTGGATGCTGTTAGCACTGGCGTTGTGCGTGTGGGCCGTGACCAGCCGGATCGCGTGGTTGTTGAGCCGTGACCTTACCCGGCCCATCATCTCTGCGGCGGGCATCGCCAGGCGCGTCGCGGACGGCGATCTGACGGAACGTATCAGCGCCAAGTTCAATAACGACGAATCCGGACAATTGCTCGTTGCCCTGCGCGACATGAACAAGGGGCTTGCTCGCGTGGTGTCTGAAGTGCGTTCCGGCACCGACATGATGAGCATGGTGTCAAGCGAAATTGCGGCTGGCACCAACGACCTTTCGGCCCGCACTGAAAATCAGGCCAGCGCGCTGCAGCAAACGGCCGCGTCCATGGAGGAGCTGACCGCGACGGTCAAACAGAATGCCGACAATGCGCTGCAGGCCAGCCAGTTGGCCGCGTCAGCGTCCGAAGTGGCGACGTTGGGCGGGCAGGTGGTCTCGAAAGTGGTTGAAACAATGGGCGCCATCGACCACGCTTCGCGCCGTGTCACCGACATCATCAGCGTGATCGAAGGCATTGCGTTCCAGACCAATATTTTGGCGCTCAATGCGGCCGTGGAGGCCGCGCGGGCCGGAGAACAGGGGCGCGGCTTTGCCGTTGTGGCGACCGAAGTTCGAACCCTGGCGCAACGCTCGGCGGGTGCCGCCAAAGAGATCAAGACACTGATCGGCGATTCGACCGAAAAGGTCAACCTCGGCAATGAGCTGGTCAGCGAAGCGGGCCGCACGATGAGCGAGGTGGTTGTCAGCATCAAACGCGTCACCGACATCATGAGCGAAATTGCCGCAGCAAGCCATGAGCAGACGCTGGGCATCGAACAGGTCAACCTGGCTGTCATGCAATTGGATAAGGTGACCCAGCAGAACGCCGCCATGGTGGAGCAGGCGTCCGCCTCGGCGAGCACCTTGCATGCCCAAGCCAGCATGCTGGCTCAGACCATGAGCGTCTTCAAGCTGGCGGCTTGATATGTCCTCCACATCGACTGAGCGCAAGAGCGGCCTGTCGGCTGACCGAGTCAAGCAACTGATTGTGGTGATCGGCATAGCGGCAGCGGCGGACATTCTGAGAAACGCACTGACCGGCCAATGGAGCGATTTGGCCATATTGGGCCTCTCGTCGATTCCCTTGTGTTTTGCGTGGGGGCTTGTCAATTTCGGACGAACCGAGTTGGCGGGCCAGCTGGTGTTGTTTGCAGTGACCTGCATGGTCAATGCCTTCGTCTGGCGCAACGCAGGCCTGCAGGAGCCGGCCGTTGTGGCCTATCCCACCGTCCTGATGCTGGCCGGGCTGTTGTTCGGACAGCGGGCCATGCTGGCGCTGTTGGCGCTGATCACCTCGTTCTTGGTTGCGCTGACGATTGCGGACTATTACGGCTGGCATTCCAGTGCCGCACCCGGCACGAATGTGGCCTCCACCCTGTCGATGACCGGGATCCTGGCGGTTTCCGCCGCGATCATCTGGATGGTGAAGGGCGATTTCAAGAAGCTCCTGCGCAATTTGCACCGGGAAAATATCCGTGTGACCCAGTCGCACGAACGCATCGAGTTCCTGGCCCGCCACGACACCCTGACCGGGCTGCCGAATCGACATCAGGCCAGTGAACTGTTTCTGAAGACGATGGCACGCGCCCGCAGAAATGGCGGCAAAGCAGGGCTGATCTATCTCGATCTGGACGACTTCAAGTCAGCCAACGATACCTTGGGCCACACGTTTGGCGATCGCATGCTGCAGCAGATTCCAGAGCGAATGAATGCGGCGCTTCGAGAAAGTGATTCGGTATGCCGCCTGGGCGGGGACGAATTCCTGATCTTGCTGGATGCCTTGGAAGACTCTGATGCCGCGGCTGATGTTGCCACCCGATTGCTGGCGCAATTCGCCGAGCCGTTTGAAATCAACGGCGTCGATGTCATGACCGGATGCTCCATGGGGATCGCGCTCTATCCGGATGACGGCGAGAACTTCGAGACCCTGCTGAGACACGCCGACACCGCCATGCACACGGCCAAGGATGCGGGTAGAAACAGCTTCAAGCTCTTTGATGCTTCGATGAACCGTGAAGTGATGGAGCACATGCGGCTGAATTCGGCCATGCGCAACGGCCTGCTGCGCAATGAGTTCTCCCTGTACTTTCAACCGCAATTCGATTTGACCAGCGGACGCATCGTGGGGGCTGAGACCTTGCTGCGTTGGCGCCATGTTGATTTGGGATTCATCTCACCCGCTGATTTCATTCCAATTGCCGAGAAGTCCGGGCTGATCGTGCCGCTGGGCGAGTGGGTGCTCCAGGAGGCCTGCAGGCATGCGGCCCAATGGAAAGCGCTCGGTCTGGGCGATCTGGTGGTTGCGGTCAACGTGTCACCGGTCCAGATTCGGCGCGGCGGTGTGGAGGGCATGGTTCGGAGTGCATTGGCCTTGTCGGGGCTCTCGGCCACTCGACTGGAATTGGAATTGACGGAGTCGTCCATATTGCACGAGTCGGTCGAGTTTTCAAGAACCATTGCCGCATTGCGTGAAATGGGCGTCGGCATCGCCATCGATGATTTCGGGACCGGCTATTCCAATCTGGGGTATCTGAAGAAATTCGAAATTCATCTGCTCAAGATCGATCAATCCTTTGTGCGTCGCATGGCCATGGATCGCAATGATGAAACCATTGTGCGCGCCATTACCCAGATGGCCAAGGGCCTTCGTCTCAGAACCTTGGCGGAAGGCATTGAGGATGTGAGCACGCTCAGACTTCTCGCCAAATTGGGATGCGATGCAGGGCAGGGCTATCTATGGGCGCGCCCGATGCCGGCCAGTGAATTCATTGAATTCGCTCGCCAGCATGTCGCCAGACCCATCGCCAGCCAGGTGCAGAACACGCATTCAGAGGTGGCCCAGTTCGTTTGAACACGATTTCTTCATCGATAAGTGGAGTCGGCCTGCCGACGGATGTCCCGGGCGATGCGCCGCCATCAGACGGTCGAGCCGCACGAATTGCAATATGGAAGGAACCGGAAATGGAATGTCCGGCATGTCGTCGTGAAGTCCTGCCTTCGGCAGCCTACTCAAAGCCCGACGAACATAACGCATTATGCGTACGCCGAAAAGCCCGGCTACTTCCGAAAACTACCCCCATGATTTTCTCACGCAGATTGCTGTTGCTCGGCTTGGCCGCACTCTCCTTGGCAGGCTGTGCAGACAAACCCACCGTGTCGCACATCCAGGATCCCGAAGTCGACTTCCATGCCTACCACACGTTCGCGTTCTTTCCGACTCCACCCTGGGAAATCACGTCGCTCGCCCAGCGGCGCTTGGTTGCCGCTGCCCGGAGCCAGCTCGAGCGCCGTGGCTGTGCGCTCGATACAGTGCATCCAGACCTGTTGGTGAACATCGGCGCTGGTGTGGAGGAGCGACAGGGCCTCCGCAGGGCGCCTGGAACGCCGCCCGGCCCCGACGGCGTGGAGACGGAGGACTACCGCCTTGGTCGCCTAGCTATCGACCTGCTGGATGCAAACCGCGGGCAGGTGGTCTGGCAGGGCACGGCCGAAGGCCGTGTGAGCGACACCATGCTTCGCGATGAAGGCACTGCTGTCGAAAAGGCGGTCGAGGACGTCTTCGAGGGCTTCCCCATACCGGCCACCGCTCCTGCTGCGACGACGCAGGCGCCGAAGGCCGGTTAGGCGGCTGCCGATGGCCGACTGTTGATGCGGGACGCCGGGCCCGCGATCTCGACCCTTCGAGCGCACGCCTGATCATCCGCATCGTTTGCGAGGCCATGGCAGACAAAGCCAAGAACGCAGTCGCCGCAACCATTGCCGACAAGGTCAAGTCCGTCCTCGAGACGCTCGGGGGGCCTGCCGGGATGCTGCCCAAATCCCTGCCACGTCTGCCCGGCCCGCCGAGCCTGCCCAGCCCACCGCGCCTGCCCGGCCCGGGCTCCGACACAAGCGGCCCGCCGTCTCCCCCAGGGTTCAAAGGTACCACCCTTCTGATTCGAATCGGTCGAGGGTGATCGAGGCCGCCCGAGTGACAGTCCGGGAATTCATGCCGCTCCTCCAGAGGCCGTGGCCGCGCCGGGCGTGGCGCCCGCCTTGCCGACGTGGCGTTTGACCAGGCCGGCGTCCCCATGTCACGCAACCGCACCGCATCACACGGCTGCGCTGCTCGCTTACCTTGCCCGCCATCGCCTTGTCGGCACGGCGCAAAGCAGTTGGCGCTGCGTCATACCGGGCGCCGCTGGCATCGCTCCCGGGGGACCGCAATGAGGTCTATGCCGTATGCCTGGCCGCAGGCGCCGACCGGCCAAGATCGCTGCAAAGGCGTCGCACCAAGAAATGAAATGGCGCCCCCAGGCCTTGTCCTCGACTGGCTTATCTCAACACAACGGGATTTCTTCGTCCGCTCTTCCGAACGGCCGGCCTCATTTCGTTCGGCTATCCGAACGAATTTGCGCCTCAAAAGGCCCATCGCCCTCAGCAAACACCTTTGGCACAAATCCTGCACTAGACGGTCATCACCCATCCAAAACAGGAGACCGCATGAGGATGAACCGTTTGACCACCAGGATTGGCATCGCCATGGCGCTGGGCGTGCTGGTGGGCTATGTTGCCAACAGCCAGCTTTCGGCCGATGCGGCCCAGGATTTGGCGTCCTACTTCAGCATTCTCATGGATGTGTTCCTGCGGATGATCAAGATGATCATCGCGCCGCTGATCTTCACCACCCTGGTGGCCGGGCTGGCGGGCGTCGGGGACACGCGGGCAGTGGGCCGCCTTGGCGGGCGCGCGATTGGCTGGTTCCTGAGCGCCTCGTTCATTTCGCTGCTGCTGGGTTTGCTGATGGCCAACCTGCTGCATCCGGGCGCCAACCTCAATGTGACGCTGCCGGAGGTGGGCGCGGCGACGAGCCTCAAGACGAGTTCGCTGAACCTCAAGGACTTCATCACCCACGTGTTTCCGAAGAACATCTTCGAGGCCATGGCGGCGAATGAGATCCTGCAGATCCTCGTGTTTGCCGTGTTCTTCGGCGTGGCGCTGAGCCATCTGCACTCCAAGAGCGCACGCAGCCTCGTGGCCACCATGGAAGACGTGGTGCACGTGATGCTGAAGGTGACGGACTACGTGATGCGCGCGGCCCCCTTCGGCGTGTTTGGCGCCGTGGCCTCGGCCATCACCACCAAGGGCCTGGGCGTGCTCTTCGTCTACGGCAAGTTGCTCTTGAGCTTCTACGCGGCGCTGGGCGTGCTGTGGCTGGTGCTCATCGGCATCGGGTATCTGGTGCTGGGCAAGGACGTGTTCCGCCTGCTCAAGCTGATTCGCGGCCCCATGCTGGTGGGCTTCTCGACGGCCAGCAGTGAGTCGGTGTACCCCAAGCTGATGGAGCAGCTTGAGAAGTTCGGCGTCAGCCCGCGCGTGACGAGCTTTGTGCTGCCTCTGGGCTACTCCTTCAATCTCGACGGCTCGATGATCTACACGACCTTCGCGGCCCTCTTTGTCTCGCAGGCGTATGGCATCCCGCTCACCCTGGGCGCGCAGTTCACGATGCTGCTGGTGCTGATGGTGTCGAGCAAGGGCATTGCCGGCGTGCCGCGTGCCTCGCTGGTGGTGGTGGCGGCCGTGCTGCCGATGTTTGGCCTGCCCGAAGCCGGCTTGCTGCTGGTGCTGGGCATCGACCACTTCCTGGACATGGGCCGCACCGTGACGAACGTGCTGGGCAATGCCATTGCCACCTCGGTGGTGGCCAAGTGGGAAGGCGCCATCGAGCCCGTGGATCCTCGCCTGGCCGATCGTGAAGGCGTGCTGCCCGCGCCCGGCGACGACGACGCGCTGGTGCCCTCGCGCGGTTAATCGGCTAATCCGCCTCACGCGCAATCTGCTCCATCGGATCCGGCCTTGCGCTGTGCGGGGCCGGATCCTTTTGAATTGGAGCCTTGATTTCGAGTTCTTATGCCTATCGATTGGTTCATCCTGGCTCCCGCGGCCTTTTTCGCGGGCTTGGTGGATGCCGTGGTCGGCGGGGGCGGTCTGATCCAGATCCCCGTGCTGCTCTCGGCCTTCCCGCAAGTGCCCATCCCCATGCTGTTTGGCACCAACAAGGTCTCGAGCATCGCGGGCACGGGTGCGGCGCTGTGGCGCTACGCGCATTCGCTCACCATTCCCTGGAAACTCATGCTGTTCGCCACGCTGACAGCCCTAGTCGGCGCCTGGGGCGGCGCGGCCGTGGTTGCCTTGCTGCCACGCGAGGCCATGAAGCCGCTGGTGGTGCTGATGCTGGTGGCCGTGGCCACCTACACCTTCTGGCGCAAAGACCTGGGCCATGCCGAAACCCATGAGCCGCGCCCGCGTGACCCCTGGCTGGCGGCGCTTTTCGGACTGGTCATCGGCTTTTACGACGGCTTCTTCGGCCCCGGCACGGGCAGCTTCCTGATCTTCGGCTTTGTGCGCGTGTTCGGCATGAACTTCGTGCGGGCCTCTGCCAGCGCCAAGCTCATCAACCTGGCCACCAACCTCTCTGCCATCATCTTCTTCGCCAGCCACGGGCCCATCCTGTGGGGCGTGGGCCTTACCATGGCGGTGTGCAATCTGTTGGGCTCGCAAGTGGGTACGCACCTGGCGCTCAAGCATGGCACGCGCTTTGTGCGCCACGCCTTCCTGGTTGTCGTCGTGGTGCTGATCGCCAAGCAGGTCATCGACTTCTTCTGAGCCTTTCACACAACCGCCATGCCCCGCCGCCTGCACCGCTTCGCCATCAGCCTTGGGCTCTGTGCCTCGGTGCTGCTGTCAGGCTGGGCGGCGCACTGGGTGTCTTCACAGGTCGGGCTGGCCGATCTGCAAGCCACGGGCCAGCACCGGCTTGATCTCTACGCCACCAGCCTGGAGCGCGAGATCGGCAAGTTTGCCTTCCTGCCGGGCACCCTGGCGTTGGAGGGCAATGCCGTCGAACTGCTGGTCCACCCCGACAGCCGCGTGCAGCAGCAGCGCGTCAACACCTACCTGGAGCAGCTCAATACGCGCGCCGGCACGCTGGCCATCTACCTCCTGAGCCGCGAGGGTCGCGTGCTGGCGAGCAGCAACTGGCGCCGGCCCGACAGCTTTGTGGGCGAAGACCTGTCCTTCCGCGCCTACTTTCGCGATGCCCTGAGCGCGGGCAGCGGACGCTTCTTTGGCATCGGCACCACGCGGGGCGAGCCAGGTTACTACCTCGCCGCCAGCCTGCCCGGCGAGCCTGGCGGCCTGGGCGTGGCCGTCATCAAGGTCGGCCTCGATGAGCTGGAAAAGAGCTGGAGCACGGTGGAAACGCCGGCCCTGGTGAGCGATGAAAATGGCGTCATCATCCTCAGCGCCGTGCCCGATTGGAAGTTCGCCACCTTGCGCCCGCTGGACGAGGCCACGCGCCGCGCCTTCGACCGCACCTTGCAATACAACCGCCGGGCGCTCAAGCCGCTGGGCATGCATGAGCTGCGCAGGCTGGATGACGGCGCCCGCCTGGTTCGCATAGAACCCGATGGCCCGCAGAACGCCTCGATCTATCCCACCAGCGGCCCCTTCTTGGCGCAATCTCGCCCCTTGCCCGGCACGCCGTGGACGCTGACCGTGCTCTCTCACTCCGACCAGGTGGACGACCTCGCCCGCAGCTGGGCCCTGATTGGCGGCGTGGGCGCCATCTGCCTGTGCCTCATCGCCTTGATGCTGCAAGAGCGGCGCCGCCGCCTGCGCGACCGCCTGGCCGCCCGCGAAGCCCTGCAACGGGCGCACGACGAGCTGGAGCGCAAGGTAGAGGCCCGCACGGCCGACCTCTCCACTGCCAACCAAGCCCTGCAGGACGAAGTGGCCGAGCGCATCCGCGCCGAGCGCACCCTGCGCGATGCACAAGACGAGCTGGTGCAAGCCGGCAAACTCGCCGTCATCGGCCAGCTCTCCACCGGCATCGCGCACGAGCTGAACCAACCCCTGGCGGCACTGCGCACGCTCTCGGGCAACAGCGTGCGCTTCCTGGCCCGGGGGGATTTGGGCACCACGCGCGACAACCTGACGCGCATCGGCCAGCTCGTCGATCGCATGGGCGCCATCACCGGCCAGTTGCGCGACTTTGCCCGCAAGTCCAGCGGCCAAGCGCAAGCCGTGTCGCTGAGCCAGGCCCTGGACAATGCGCTGGCCCTGCTCGACAGCCGCCTGCGCCACAGCCGGGCCACCGTGTGCCGCCAGGGCGAAGCCCCGCCCGTGTGGTGCGACCCCAATCGCCTGGAGCAGGTGCTGGTGAACCTGCTAGGCAACGCACTGGATGCGATGGACGGCCAGACCGCGCCCGCCATCGAACTCAGCCTGGACACACACGAAAGCCGCGCCCGCTTGCAGGTGCGCGACCACGGCCCGGGCATTTCGCCCGAGGCGCTCGACCAACTCTTCAAACCCTTCTTCACCACCAAGCCCGTGGGCCGCGGCCTCGGCTTGGGGCTGGCGATTTCAGCCGGCATCGTGCGCGACTTCGGTGCTGCCAGCCTCACCGCACACAACCACGCCGATGGCGGCGCCGTCTTTGTGCTAGAACTGCCATTTCGCGACCCTCCCCATGACTGAAGCCCTGAAAGTCCTGATCGTCGAAGACGACCCCGATGTCGCCCTGGGTTGCGCCCAAGCCCTGCAGCTCGAAGGCTGGCAGGCCGAGTGCGTGGGCAGTGCCGAAGCCGCGTCCAAGCACTTGAACTTGGGCCCCGGCTCGGACTTCCCCGGCATCCTCGTCAGCGACATCCGCCTGCCTGGCGCCGACGGCATGAGCCTGCTGCGCGAGACCCTGGCGCGCGACCCCGAGCTGCCCATCGTCCTCATCACTGGCCACGGCGATGTGAATCTGGCCGTGCAAGCCATGAAGGACGGCGCCTACGATTTTTTGCCCAAACCCTTCGCCCCCGAGCACCTGGTGGCGGTGGTGCGCCGCGCGCTCGACAAGCGCCGCCTCGTGCTGGAGTTGCGAGCCCTGCGCCGCCAACTCAACGGCAACGAGCACCTGGAGGCGCGTCTCCTAGGCAATTCCAGCGCCATGCGGGCATTGCGCGAGCGCCTCGGCGCCGTGGCCAGCAGCGCCGCTGATGTGCTGATCCACGGTGAAACCGGCACCGGCAAAGAACTCGTGGCGCGCTGCCTGCACGAACGCAGCCCGCGGCGCGGCGGCCATTTCGTGGCCATCAACTGCGGCGGAATGTCGGACACCCTGCTCGACAGCGAACTCTTCGGCCACGAAGCCGGCGCATTCACCGGCGCACAGAAGCGCCGCATCGGCCGCATCGAACACGCTCAAGGCGGCACGCTCTTTTTGGACGAAATCGAGTCCATGCCCCTGCCCATGCAGATCAAACTGCTGCGTGTGTTGCAAGAGCGCAGCCTGGAGCGCCTGGGCTCCAACACCGTCATTGCCATCGATTGCCGCGTGATCGCCGCCAGCAAGGCTGACTTGTTCGAGCTCGCCGAGCAAGGCCAGTTCCGCAGCGACCTTTACTATCGCCTGAATGTGGCCACGCTCGACCTGCCGCCGCTGCGCGAGCGCCGCGAGGACGTGCCGCTGCTCTTCGAACACTTTGCCCTCCAAGCCGCCGCCCGCCACGAGCGCCAGACGCTGCCCCCCTCGCGCGATCGCACCCGCCAACTCCTGGCCTACGACTGGCCCGGCAATGTCCGCGAACTGCGCAATGTGGCCGACCGCTGCGTGCTCGGCATCGAAGCCGGCTCACCGCCTTTCGTGAACGCCTCAGGCCCTCCTGCGTCGCCCGCCAGCCTTGCTGAGGCCGTGGACGCCTTCGAACGCGCCCTCATCGCCGACGCCCTGCGTCGCAACGGCAGCCTCTCCCGCACCGCCGAAGCCCTGCGCATCGCCAAGACGACCCTGCACGACAAGGTGCGTAAACATGGTTTGAACGCAGGCGACTGAAGGGGTTGAGTTGCGGCAAGCCAGTCGAGGACAATCGTAGGGAAAAGTGGCTTCGTCCCAAACACGACGGTAAGTGTGTTCCATTGAGGCTGCCTTGGCTTGCCACCGCTCACGAGGAGTGCACCGTGCTTTCGTCAGAGGAATTCTTGCTGCTGGAGGCCATTCGGGACACGGGCAGTCTTTCGCGGGCGGCGGCGCAATTGGGCAAGGCCCCCTCGACGGTCTCGCACGCCGCGCGACAGCTCGAAGCGCGTTTTGATGCTTTGCTGTTCGATCGCCGCCGTTACCGGCTTCAGTTGACGCCAGCTGGCCAACTGCTGGCGCAGGAGGCGGCTCGGCTGATGCACGATGTCGCCAGCTTGTCTGAGCGCATTCGCCATGTGGCCAGCGGCTGGGAAGAGCGGCTTTGGATCGTTACCGACGAGATCATCGAATTCGAATCGCTGGCGACGGTGATCCAGGACTTCGACGCGCTGGGGTCCGCGGTGTCGCTGCGGATCACGCATGAAGTCCTGGGCGGTACCTGGGAGGCCTTGCGGGACGGTCGGGCGGACCTCGTCGTCGGTGCCACCAATGAGCCGCCAGCGCTGTCCAGCTTGCGCTGGGCCCCGCTCGGCGAGATCCAATGGGTGTTCGCCCTGTCGCCGCGCCATCCCCTTGCCAGGGAAAACGAGCCGCTGACGCGGGATGCCATCGCGAAGCACCGAGGCGTGGTGGTCGCCGACACGGCGCGCAACCACAGCAGGGCCTATGGCCTGGTGGGCGGCCAGCCGGCGCTGGCCGTGCCCAGCATGCGCGCAAAGATTCTTGCCCAGCGTCAGGGGCTGGGCGTCGGCTGGTTGCCGCTTCACCGGATCAAGACACTGCTCGAAAGAGGTGAACTCGTTGAGCGCCAGACGGTGAGCCCGCGCGAGCCGAATCAGCTGTACCTGGGTTGGCGAAGCGAGCACGAAGGTCGCGCATTGGCCTGGTGGATCGAGAAGCTCAAGACGCCGCGACTGGCACGGCGCCTTGTCCAGGGGCTGGACAAGCCAGACTGAAGGTCCAGGCTTGGAACGCACGCCTTGCAACACCATCGGCCGATTCAGCCGCGGCGGGTTGCGGGAGGTTCAAAGCTGGCTCATGCCGCCATCCGCAATGATCTCGGTGCCGACGATGAATGCCGATTCGGGCGCGACCAGATGCAGGACGAGGGCCGCAATTTCTTCTGGTTTTCCGAAGCGCCCCAGGGGAATTTGGCTCTGGATCTGGGCAGCGACGCTGTCGAGCTCGGCGGCAGCGAAGCCCAGCTTGCCGTAGATCGGCGTGCTGACCGGGCCGGGGCTGACGACGTTGACCCGGACGCCGCGTGGCAAGAGTTCCGCCGACAGTGTCTTGGCCAACGAGATCAGCGCGGCCTTGCTCGCTGCGTAGACCGACGAATTGGGCATGCCGATGTGGGCATTGATCGATCCGTTGAGCACGATGGCAGCGCCTTCGTTCAGCAGCGGCGACAGGGCCTGGATCTGGAAGTACGGGCCCTTGACGTTGATATTGAACGTCTCGTCCCAGAGTTCGGACGTGATGTCGGCGAACGGGGCAAATTTGGCGATGCCGGCATTCAGGAACACGCCATCGAGGCGCAGGCGCAGGGCCTCGATGGCCGAGGCCAATTCGCGCGCGGCGACGAGGCTGCCGGCGTCGTTCTGAATGGCAATGACGTCTGCGCCCAACTGCGCGCGCGCCTGCTCGAGCGCGGCGGGGTCGCGGCCGGTGATGAGCACACGGGCGCCTTCGGCGACGAAGGCGCGCGCTGCGGCCAGTCCGATGCCACTGCTGCCGCCGGTCACGAGGACAGTCTTGTTGGCGAATGAGTTCATGATGGGGTCCTTTCAGATGCGGTGGGATTACCGTGACATCATCGTGCCGCCGCAGCGCCGAAAAGCCGTACGACAGCGACGCCGGATTCATTCGAAAGCATCGAACGTCTGCTGCCGGTGGATGCGCATGCTGCAAATGCGCTGACCTCCATCCATGGGGGGCCATCAAGTACCGCCATGCAAGCGCCTGCCGGTATGTAAGCGTGCGCTGCAAGCAAGCAACAATCCCCCCTTTGGCGGTAGGTCGCTCCTCGCGCGACGGGTACAGTCTCTTGGAGTGGCCTGGGGCCTGCCGAAAGGTTGGGAGACATGAAGTTCTTGCGACAACGACAGGAAGTCCGCGACTCGGGTGCCGACGCCGCTGCGTCCGTGCCGCCCTCCGCTTCGTCGTCGCCGTGGACGTCGCGCAGGCTGTTCTGGCTGCTGGTGCTGGTCGGGACAGCGGTGCTGGCTTGGACGGTCCGCGCCGAATACCTGACTTCCAGCCTGGAGGCGCATCGACTGAGCAAGCTGGCCGGGCAGCTAACATTCCAAGTCGAGCCGGGTCCCAGCGACGCCATCCGCTACCCCGGAGCGGGCCCCTACGACCTGCGGCTGGGCTATGCGCGGCTGCCACATTTCATCGACGGGCTGCACCGCCAGGGCTACGAGGTGACGGCCCAGGCGCGCATGTCACCGGATCTCCTGGCGCTGCGAGACTGGGGCCTCTCCACGATCTACCGGGAGAAGGACGAGAGCGGCTTGGATCTCGCCGAGTGCCACGGCCTAACCCTGTATTCGCAGCGTTTCCCGCGGCGGGTCTACGGGAGCTTCGATGCGGTGCCGCGGCTGCTCGTGGATTCCCTGCTGTTTGTCGAGAATCGCGAGCTGCTCGATCCCGAGCATCCCGAGCGCAATCCCGCCATCGAATGGGACCGGTTTTCAAAGGCGGCGCTGGACCAGGCCCATCACCTGGTGGACGATTCGCATCGCGCGCCGGGCGGCAGCACGCTGGCCACCCAAATTGAAAAGTATCGCCATTCGCCGGAAGGCCGCACCGATTCCGGCCTGGAGAAGCTGCGCCAGATGGCTTCGGCCTCGGTGCGCGCCTACCTCGACGGCGAGAACACGCTCGCTGCGCGGCGTCGGATCGTGCTGAGTTATCTGAACACGGTGCCGCTGTCAGCCCAGTCCGGCTTCGGCGAGGTGAACGGCGTCGGCGACGGCCTGTGGGCCTGGTATGCGCGCGACTTCAACGAAGTGAATGAACTGCTGCGCGGGCTGAGCGGGAGGCAGGGAGAGCCTGGCAAGCAGGTGGCCGGCCCGGCGCCCGGGCGTGCGCTGGCTTACAAGCAGGCGCTGTCGCTGCTGATCGCGCAGCGCCGGCCGTCGCATTACTTGGTGCAGGGCGAGGCCGATCTCAACGGCTTGACCAACAGCTATCTGCGCGTCATGACCGACGCCGGCGTCATTCCCGCCGCGCTGCGCGATGCGGCGCTGCCGATCGAGTTGAAGCTGCGCACGCAGGCGCCGGAAGAAATGCAGGGCTCGTTCATCGACCGCAAGGCGGCCACCGCGGTGCGCGGCAAGCTGGCCATCGCGCTGGGCATGCCGCGTGCCTACGATCTGGATCGCCTGGACTTGCGCGCCAGCACGACGCTCAACGGCGAGGTGCAGCGCGCGGCCACCGAGCTGCTGCGCAGCCTGGGCGACCCTAAAACCGCCAAGGCCGCGGGACTCTACGGCTTCAGGCTGTTCAACGAGGGCGACGACACCAGCAAGATCGTCTTCAGCTTCACGTTGTTCGAGCGCGGCGAGGGGGCCAACCTGCTGCGCGTGCAGACCGACAATGTCGACCAGCCCTTCGACCTGAACGAAGGCGCGCGGCTCGACTTCGGCTCCACCGCGAAATTCAGGACCCTTGTCACCTATCTGGAGCTGGTGGCCGAACTTCACGCCAATTGGAGCAAGCTGTCGCCCGAGGCGCTGTCGGCTGTATCGGTCCACCCCAAGGACCAGCTCGCGCGCTGGGCACGCGACTACCTGCGGCAGACTCCGGGGGCGAGCCTCAAGGCCATGCTGGAGGCGGCCATGGATCGCAGCTACTCCGGCAATCCGGGCGAGACCTTCTTCACGGGCAGCGGCGCGCATCATTTCGAGAACTTCGAACCCGAGGAGGACCACCAGATGTTCACCGTGCGCGAGGCCCTCAAGCACTCGGTGAACCTCGCTTTCGTCCGCATCCTGCGCGACGTGGTCTATCACCTGATAAGCCAGTCGGCCAAGGCCAATGAGGCGCTGCTGGATGACCGCGACGATCCGGCCCGCATGGAATACCTCTCGCGTTTCGCGGACCAGGAGGGGCGCGAGTTCCTCGTCCGCTTCTACCGCAAGTACAAGGGCAGGAGTGCCGGGGAGGCCGAGGAGCTGCTGCTGCACAGCCGCACGCAGGCGGGGCTCGCGGCGGCCTTCTTCGGGCTGGAGCCGCAAGCGGACGCGCAGGATCTCGGCGCATTCCTGGCACGCCGACTGGGCAGCGACAAGCGACCGGGCGACAAGGCCCTGCAGGACCTGGTCGCGAAATACGGGCCCGAGCGCTGGTCGCTGGCCGATCGCGGCTATCTGGCCGGCGTGCATCCGCTGGAGCTGTGGGTGGCAAGCCAGCTGCGCCACCGGCCCGACGCGAGCCTGAGCGATCTGGTGGCGCAAAGCCGCGAGCAGCGCCAGGACGTGTATGCCTGGCTTTTCAAGACCCGCCACAAGGGTGCGCAGGACAGGCGCATCCGCAACCTGATCGAGCAGGAGGCCTTCGGCGAGATCCTGCGCCGCTGGCGGCGCCTGGGCTATCCCTTCGAAATGCTCACACCCTCCTATGCGACCGCGCTGGGTGCCTCGGGCGACAGGCCCGCGGCGCTGGCCGAGCTGATGGGCATCATCGTGAATCATGGCGTGAGGCAGCCGGTCGTGCGGGTACCCAGCCTGCAGTTCGGCTCAGGCACACCCTACGAGACCCGGCTCGAGGTCCAGCCCGCGAAGGGTGAGCGCCTGCTGCCTGCCGAGGTGGCCGATACCGTGCACGAGGCGCTGGCCGGCGTGGTGGAGGGGGGCACCGCCGGGCGGCTGAAGGGCAGCTTTGTCCTCAAGGACGGCACGGTGGTGCAGGCGGGCGGCAAGACCGGTACCGGCGACCACCGCTTCACGGTCGTCGGCAAGGGTGGGCAGATCGTGTCATCGCGCGTGGTCTCGCGCACAGGCGCCTTGGTCTTCTATATCGGGGACCGGTATTTCGGCACCATCGTGGCCTATGTGCAGGAACCCTATGCGGCCCGCTACAAGTTCACGAGCGCATTGCCGGCGCAGTTGCTCAAGGCCCTGGTGCCGACCTTGCTGCCCTTGCTGAACGAGGAGCACAGTTGCAAGGTCCCGGGGGCGCTGGTCCGGCCCAAGGAGCCGACGACCGGCGCGGAGCGATTGTGAATGCTGTGGGCCGCTCGCACCTATCCGGGTCCTTGCTCAAGAGCCACCAGAATGTGCCCGAGCAATTGACTCATCTTGTGTAGACCACCCAGGTAGAAATGAGCTTTCGACGGATGGCCGGTGCGGCCCACTTTGGGGGGGCAGCCAGTCGTCGGGTGCGCGCCTGAAAACGGGCTCGTCATTGACGTCGTCCCAGACGAAGACTGCTGAAGCTGACTGTGTTGAGTTGACACGGCCCCCCGGTCAGGGCCTGGATCTCACGACCAGGGCCTCATGCAGTTTCGGCCCGAAGAATTCAATGAAAGCGCGGACCGCGGGAGAGGAGCGGGCACTGCTGGCGTAAAGCGCGAACACGCCGATGTCTGGCGTCACCTGCCAGTCCTGCATCACGTGCCGAAGGCGCCCTGCGTCGATGTCGTCCTGCACCATGAAGGCCGGCAACACCGTGAAGCCCAGGCCGTCGATGGCGGCGCGCAGCAGCACGTCGCCATTGTTGGAACACAGCGGGCCCCGCGTCGACACGCTGATCGCCTTGGGGGATTCCGTGTCGGCGGGACGAAATTGCCACGGCAGCACCACGCCCGCTTCACCGTACGCAAGGCAGGTGAGGCGCGACAGCTGATCCGGATGGGTCGGCTCGCCAACTGCGGCCAGGTGCGCCATTGAGACGACCAGCCAGCGGGGCGCGACGGCGATGGGGCGCGCGACAAGGTCTAGGTGCTCAGGCAACTGGGCGATTCTGAGCGTCACGTCTGCGCCGGTCTTGTTCGGGTCGATAAAGCGGTCGTCCAGATCGATGCGCAACTGCACCTCCGGATAGGCCGCGTTGAAGCTCGCGACCAGCGGTGCCAGGTAGCGCTGGCCAAAGCTCATCGGTGCATTCACGCGCAGGGCTCCGCGGGGTGCGCCGCTGAGCCCGCGCACCTCCCCCAAGGCCTCGTCGAACATCGCCACGATGGCTTCGGCGCGTCCCAGCAGGGCCTCGCCGGCGGTGCTCAGCGTGATGCTGCGGGTGCTGCGCGCAAACAAGGACGCCCCGACCTCCGATTCGAGCGTTGCGATCTGCTTGGAGACCTGGTCGCGCGTGAGCTCGAGCTTGCGGGCTGCGGCCGAGAAGCTGGCCAGGCGCGCGGCCTCAATGAACACGCGCAGGTGGTTGATGTGATCCATGTCAAGGATTGTCTCCAGTTTGGAGACAAGAGGGTGCCACGAAGCCGGCTTCCCGGCTGGGCCGGGACTGCCAACAATCCAGTCCCAGGCGCTTAGGAGCGTCCCACTCAACCGACAAGGAATCCATCATGAGCAACCCGAAACTTGAAGTCCTGACTCCGCAGAATTCGCAGCTGATCTTCATTGACCAGCAACCGCAGATGGCCTTTGGCGTGCAATCCATCGACCGCCAGACGCTGAAGAACAACGTCGTCGGCCTGGCCAAGGCGGGCAGGGCCTTCGGCATTCCGACCACGATCACGACGGTCGAGACGCTGGGCTTCTCCGGCCCCACCTACCCGGAGCTGCTGGCCGTCTTCCCCGAGGCCCCGCTGCTGGAGCGCAGCTCCATGAACTCCTGGGACGACCAGAAGGTGCGCGACGCGCTGGCGCTCCATGCCGGCCAGGGCCGCAAGAAGATCGTCGTGTCGGGCCTGTGGACCGAGGTCTGCAACCTGAGCTTTGCCCTGTCGACCATGAACGACACCGACTACGAGATCTACATGGTGGCCGACGCCAGCGGCGGCACCAGCAAGGATGCGCATGACTACGCCATGCAGCGCATGGTCCAGGCCGGCGTGGTGCCCGTCACCTGGCAGCAGGTGCTGCTGGAGTGGCAGCGCGACTGGGCGCGCAAGGACACTTATGACGCGACCATCGGCATCGTGCGTGAGCACAGCGGTGCCTACGGCATGGGCGTCGACTATGCGTACACCATGGTTCACAAGGCGCCTGAGCGCGTGAGCCACGGCCCGGTGCTTGCCGCTCAGCCGGCAGGCAAGTAAAAGCCAAGGCCGGGAGTATCCGCCATGAAGGTTTATCTTTTGTCGCTTGGCGCCGGCCTGCTGGTGGGCGTCATCTATGCGCTGCTGCAGGTGCGCTCGCCGGCACCGCCGGCCATTGCATTGCTGGGCCTGCTGGGCATGCTGGCCGGCGAACAACTGGTGCCGCTGGCAAAACGGACCCTGGCCGGCGAGCCGGTGACGCTGGCCTGGTTTCAAAGCGAATGCGCACCGAAGATGACCGGCGTCGCGGCGCCGCACGCCAGCACCACCCGCGCCGATAAGGAGAACTGAATGGACACCGCAGACCTCATCGTGTTCAACGCATGCATCGAAACCCTGGACCGCGAACGGCCTCAGGCCAAGGCCCTCGCGGTGTGTGGCGGCCGCTTCGTCGCGGTGGGTGAAGACGCGGACATCATGCCGCTGCGCGGCGCCGGTACACGGGTCATCGACGCCCGGGGCAAGCGAATCATTCCGGGGCTTATCGACAGCCACATCCACCTGATTCGCGGCGGCCTCAACTTCAACCTCGAGCTGCGCTGGGAAGGCGTGCCCACGCTGGCCGACGCGATGGCCATGCTCAAGGAGCAGGTGGACCGCACGCCGGCGCCGCAATGGGTGAGGGTGGTCGGCGGTTTCAGCGAGCACCAGTTTGCCGAGAAGCGCTTGCCCACCCTCGATGAGCTGAACGCCGTCGCGCCGCACACGCCGGTCTTCATCCTCCACCTTTACGACCGCGCCCTGCTCAACGCCGCAGCGCTGCGGGCCGTGGGCTACGACAAGGACACGCCCAACCCGCCGGGCGGCGAGATCCAGCGCGATGCCGCCGGCCGGCCGACCGGCCTGCTGCTGGCTCGGCCCAACGCGCTCATCCTCTATTCCGCGCTGGCCCGCGGCCCCAAGCTCGCCCCGGACGATCAGGTCAACAGCACGCGGCTCTTCATGCGCGAGCTCAACCGCCTGGGCGTCACCAGCGTCATCGATGCCGGCGGCGGGTTCCAGAACTATCCCGAGGACTACCAGATCATCGACAAGCTGGCCCGCGACAAGGAACTGACCCTTCGCATCGCCTACAACCTCTTCACGCAGAACAAGGGCGCCGAGCTGTCCGATTTCCAGCGCTGGAGCGACATGCTCGCGCCGCTGGCCGGCAGCGAGATGTACCGCCACAACGGCGCCGGCGAGATGCTGGTGTTCAGCGGCGCGGATTTCGAGGACTTCCGCGAGCCGCGCCCCGAGATGCCGCCCGGTATGGAGCCGGACCTGGAGGCCGTCGTGCGGCTGCTGGTGCAAAAGCGCTGGCCCTTCCGCATGCACGCCACCTATGAGGAAACCATCAGCCGTGCGCTCGACGTGTTCGAGAAGGTGAATCGCGAGATCCCGTTCAACGGGCTGCATTGGTGGTTCGACCATGCCGAGACCGTCAGCCTGCGCTCAATCGATCGCATCAAGGCCTTGGGCGGCGGCATCGCCGTGCAGCACCGCATGGCCTTCCAGGGCGAGTACTTCGTCGCCCGCTACGGTGCCGAGGCTGCCCGCGCCACGCCGCCGGTGCGCCGCATGCTCGACGCCGGCGTGCCGGTGGGGGCCGGTACGGACGCAACGCGCGTGGCCTCCTACAACCCCTGGACCAGCCTGGCCTGGCTCGTTACCGGAAAGACGGTAGGCGGCATGCGCATGTACGGCGAATCGAACCTGCTCGACCGCCACACCGCGCTGCGCCTTTGGACGAGCGGGAACACCTGGTTCAGCCACGACGAGGGCCGCAAGGGCCAGATCGCCGCCGGACAGCTGGCCGACTTCGCGCTGCTGAGCCGCGACTATTTCAGCGTGCCCGAGGACGAGATCGGCGAGCTCTACGCCGAGCTGACCGTCATGGACGGCCGCGTGGTGCACGGCAGCGGCGACTTCTCGGGCGAGGCGCCGCCGCTGCCGCCGGCATCGCCCGACTGGTCCCCCGTCAAGCGCTTCGGCGGCCACTGGCATGCCAACCCGGCCGCCGGCCTCTTTACTCACCCGTCGGGCGCATCGACCCGCAATCTCGCGAGTTGCTGCGCGATGCCTTGCGGTGTGCACGGCCACTCCCATGAGCGGGCCTACCTGTCCAATGTGCCGGCCGACGACCGCGGCTTCTGGGGCGCGCTTGGATGCGCTTGCTGGGCGTTCTGACCATGACATACCTTCCAATCTCTTCGTCCAAGCCCGATCGCAAGCTGCAGCGCCTCGCACTGCTGGCCTTGCTGGGTCCTTACCTCATCAGCGGCGTGCTCAAGCTGTTCGACTGGGGCGGCGCCCAAGCCGAAGTGGCCGCGCTGACCGGGCTGGCCCCAGGGCCGCTGTTGATGCTTGTCGCGGCTGGCGTCATCGTGCTGCAGCTCGGCGCCAGCCTCTGGCTGCTTTCGGAGCGGCGCGGCGCCTGGCTTGCCGCGCTGGCGCTGGCCGGCTTCACGCTGGTCGCCACCTTCCTTGCCCACACCTGGTGGCACTTGCCACCCGGCGCGGAGCGGGCCCAGGCCTTCAACGGCTTCTGGGAGCACATCGCGCTGGTGGGTGCGCTGGTCTTTGCTGGCGCCACCAGCGACCGGAAGGACATGACATGACGCCGCCCACCACGGCCGTCCGCCGCCGTGCGGCGCTGCTGGCCCTGGCCGCGGCCTTTGTGGACACCGTCGGCTTCATCGGCCTGTTCGGCCTGTTCACGGCGCACGTGACCGGCAATTTCGTGCTCATCGGCGCCGAACTGGTCAGCCGCCACGACAAGATCTTCACCAAGCTGCTGGCGCTGCCGGTCTTCCTGGTCAGCGTGCTGCTGACCGCGCAGGCCGAGTACCTGCTGCAGCGGCGGGGCAAGCCGGCGGCGATGCTGCTGCTGGTCGTCGAAGCGGCGCTCATCGCTGCCGCCGCGATGCTTGCGATCGGTCTTCCCGCGCCGGGCCAGCCCGACGATGTCGTCACCATGTTGCTGGGCTTTACCTTGATTGGCGCCATGGGCGTGCAAAACGCGCTGATGCGCACCAGCCTGGCCGGCCCGGTGCAGACCACGGTGATGACGGGGAACGTGACGCAGACGGCCGTCGATCTGCTGGCCATGGCCGCCGGCCGCGCCGACGCGGCGGCGCGCACCCGGGTCTACAACGCGTGGCCAGCCATCGTGGCATTCGCAGCCGGCTCGGCGCTCGGCGCTGCCGGCTATGCCTGGCTGCGCTTCGACTGCCTGTGGCTGGCCGTGGCGCTCGTGGCGGCGGCCGCGCAAGTTACACGGGAGCCGCGCGACTGAGCCGCTGCCCGAGCGCAGCGCGATTGATCCCGCTCCAATACACTCAAGCCAGACTAGCCTGAACGGAGCAACAGCCATGCGGGTCGCAACTTCTCTTTTGGCGGCGGCAGCTTTTTCCCTTCTTCTCGCCTGCAGTACGGCGGTCTTGGTCGGAGCGCCAGACGTGCCCGCGGCTTTGCGTCCGCCGGCCGGCCAGACGGTCTATTTGGAGGCGCTGGCCACCGGGTTTCAGATCTACGAGTGCTCTCAGAAGAGCGACGCCAGCTACGAATGGATGTTCAAGGCTCCCGAGGCATCGCTGGCCACGCGCTCGGGCCAACAGCTTGGAACGCATTACGCCGGTCCGACCTGGGCGTCGACAGACGGCAGCGTGGTCGTTGGCGAGGTCAAGGCGAAAGATCCGGGGCCCACAGCCTCGGCAATTCCATGGCTGTTGCTGGGGGCCAAGACAAACAGCGGCACGGGCGTGTTCAGCGGCGCCCGAAGCATTCAGCGCGTCTCGACGAGCGGGGGACTTGCGCCCAGCGAGCCCTGCGGTGCGGGCAATCTTCACACCGTGGCCCGCGTGCCGTACACGGCCAGCTACTACTTTTATCGGTAAGCACCCGCAGGGCGCTGGCCTTGCCGGGCTGCAACCGGATCGCGCGGAATTTGTCGATCGGCGCTTGACACGCAAGTAATCTCTTGCCTATATTATATGCAAGAGATTACTTGCGTGTTACCGTTCATGTCCGAGCGCCCCGATGACACCGACCTGCTGTTCAAGGCCCTTGCCGACCCAAGCCGGCGCAAGCTGCTCGACTTGCTGCATGCGCACGACGGCCGCACCCTCAACGACTTGTGCGAGCACATGGTCATGACGCGGCAGGGCGTGACGCAACACCTGGACCTGCTGGAGGCGGCGAGCCTGGTGGCCACCGTTCGGCGGGGGCGCGAGAAGTTGCACTTCCTCAATCCGGTGCCGCTGCAGGAGATTTACGAGCGCTGGATTGTCAAGTTCGAGAAGCCTCGCCTCAAGGCGCTCTCAAATCTGAAACGACGTTTGGAGAAAGACCATGGCTAGATCGACCTTTGTCTACGTGTCCTACATCCGCACCACACCGGAGAAGCTGTGGTCCGCGCTGACCGACACGGAGTTCATGAGGCAGTACTGGTTCGGCATGCGCTGCGAAAGCCAGTGGACAGCGGGCTCTTCGTGGCGGCTGGTGTCCGGTGATGACCGTGTCTTCGACACCGGCGAAATCGTCGAGGCGCAGCCGCCGCGGCGCCTGGTGATCCGTTGGACGCATCAGAACAGGCCGGAACTCACGGCCGAGGGCCCGTCGCTGTGCACGATGGAACTGGAACCGGAATCCAATGGATCGGCGGTCAAGCTCTCCATCACCCATACCATCGAGCGCGAACCGTCCAAATTGATCGAAGCTGTGTCCGGCGGCTGGCCGAAGATCATCTCCAACCTCAAGTCCTTGCTGGAGACCGGCGCGATCGCCCTCCAGGAGGCTTATCCCAAGGTCGACGGCTGATTCGGCTTTCGCTTCTGTCCACGTTCCGCCTCGGGCGCGTCGCGGACTTCCAGGTCGACCCCCATCGGGTCGTCGCCGCGGCTGACGGCGGCGAAGGACACGATGCTGAGCGTCATCAGGTAGGCGCCGGCAAGCCACGATTGGCCATAGCTGCTGATGATCCACTGGGCGATGGTCGCGGCGAAGGCGCCGCCCAGGATCGAGCCCAGGGCGTAGCCCACGGACACGCCGGAATAGCGGACCTTGGCGGGAAACATTTCGGCAAACAGCGCTGCCATGGGGCCGTAGCAAAGGCCGAGCGGAACGGACAGGACCACCATCGCCAGGGTGAACGCCGCGATGCTGCCGCTGTCGATCAGCCACCACATCGGCACGGCCCAGAGGGCCAGCAGCGCGTAACCCAGCTGGAAGGTGCGGACCCGTCCGATGCGGTCGGCCAGGTGACCGCCGGCCAGCGTGAAGACCAGCCAGCTTCCCGCCGCCGCGGTGCAAGCGGAAAGTACCTGGGTCGCCGGCAGGTGCACGGTCTTTTGCCCATAGCCGATGAAGAACGCAATGAGCAGGTAGCCGGCCGCGTTGTCGCCCATGAAGATCAGCGCCGAACGCACCATGGCGCTTATGTGATGGCTGAACAGCAGCTTCAGCGGCGCGCAGGACTCGCGGCGGCGCTCGTGCATGCGCTGGAAAACGGGAGATTCCTCGACCCTGCGCCGGATCAGTATGCCGATGGCGATCAGCACCAGCGACAGCAGGAAGGGCAGGCGCCAGCCCCAGGACGCGAATCCCTGCTTGCCGAGCAGCGTATTGAGCACCAGCAGCACGACGGTCGCCAGGATCAATCCGAGCGGAACGCCGACCTGCGGAAATGCGCCGAACAGGCCGCGCCGCTGCACGGGCGCATGTTCAACGGCCAGCAGGGCTGCGCCGCCCCATTCGCCGCCGGCCGAGAATCCTTGCAGGATGCGCAGCCCGATCAGCATCAAGGGGGCCAGGGCGCCGATGTCGGCGTAGGTGGGCAACAGCCCGATGGCGGCCGTGCTGACGCCCATCAGCACCAGGGTCAGGACCAGCATGCGCTTGCGCCCCAGGCGGTCGCCCAGGTGCCCGCAAATCAAGGCCCCCAGCGGGCGAAAGAGGAAGGAGATGCCGATGGTCGCGAATGAAAGCAGTTGGGCGAGCGCCGGGTTGTCCTTGGCGATGGGCGCGAAGAACAGCGGCCCGAGCACCAGCCCGGCCGCCTGCGCGTAGATGAAATAGTCGTACCACTCGATGGTGGTGCCGACGAGCGTGGCGGCGAGAACCTTGCGCTCCTCGCGGCTGCGTGCATGCCCGCCTGTGGTTGTCTGCAAGGTCGGATCCTTTCGGCGGTTCATCAATCGTTCAGTTTCACCCCCTGCTCTGAAAGCCAGGCCAGGGCCAGACCCTTGGATTCAAACCTTTTCAGGCTGGCGCGCTTTTCAAGCGCTTCGATTCTGGATCCCTGCCCGCTTGGAGGCTTCGACCACGATGGCCGTCAAAATACCGTGGTGCGGTAGATTCTTGTCGCTGTCGGGTGGATAGTTCTCTTCCGCGAGCTGTACGGAGTTGGCACGAGCAGTCCATATACTTCCGACGAGGAAAACAAAAAATAATGAGGACGCCAAAGAATCTCTTGCGGCCAAACGATTCGTCCAAATCGTTATTTTATCCGTGGCGTCTATATTTTTTGAGCGAGATGGGGTGGCTCAACCCTTGATTTCGCGGTTCAATGAATGGAGCTCAGGCGGCCTTGGCGGCAAGGGGCGGATTGAAATGGATGGCGGGATGGCGAGTGGGATGGGCAGCGGGGAAATCCATGGGCGGTGGCAGCAGCAGTTTCGAGCGCAAGGGCGAAATACTGGCATTGCGCGCCGAAGGCGAGATTGATACGCATCAAACCTGCGAATTCATTGCGAGGGCAAAAAACTTGAATGAAAGCTGCAAGCTGCCGGTGCGTGGCTTGTTGGTGGATTTGCTGCACTGGGAGGGCGTATCTCCAGAGGCCCTGGACGAGACGTATTCCTTTTACGAATGGTGTGCGGAGCAGGGTGCCGTCGCGACGGCCTTTGTGGCCCCGCCCGATTATTTTGTGCGCGGCTCTGCAACCCGGTACGAGGCCGTGCGGCGGCGCATGCATTTGAAATGGTTTGAGTCGACGGCAGCGGCATGGGCCTGGTTTGCCGAATTGGGCCTGGCCTTGCATCCGTAGGCCCGGCCCGTATCAGCCTTCGCGCCCAAACCCAAAAACGCGCGGCCAAAAAAAATCCCGGCACAGGCCGGGATTTTTTTATTGTTCGACGATGCTCAGGTCTTGCCCAGCAGGCGCGGCTTCAGGTTCGAGTCGACCGCCTTTTCGCCCAGCCAGATCTTCAGCACGGCGTTGTAGAAGCCTTCGTCGGGCAGCGGTTCGCCCACGGGCTTGCCGTTGAGGTTCATCACCATGCCGGTGCCGGGCACCCAGTCGGCCGTCAGGTTGTCGCCCTTGTTCATGGAGCCCACCGTGACGAAGGCTTCACCAAACTTGGACAGCTGGTTGACGTACTTGGAGCGTTCGGCCTTGTCGGTGTTGGCGGTGATGCCGGACATGAAGGCCTGGCCGAAGTCGTCGCCGGAGATTTCGCGCAGCATCGTCAGCGAGAAGCGGCGGGGCCCCTGGCTTTCGAGCACGCCCTCGGTGGTGTCCTTCTTTTCCGGCAGGTACAGGCCCAGCACATAGACCTTGACCACGAACTTGGTGCGAACGCCCGCGCCGTTGAGCTTGAGTTCCTTGCCGCCCACCTTGACCGTGGGCGCCAGCGTCACGCCTTCGATGTCAAGTGCGCGGGCGTTGAATGAGATCGCCGAAACCAGCACGGCGGCCAATGCCGCGATGCGGCTGAGAGAAAGAAATTTCATCAAGACACCTTTGGCGTTGTAGAAAAGTGAAAGAAGGATTCAAAGCGTGAATTGCCGCACCACTTGTTCCAGCTGGGTCGACTGGGCTTTCATGGCATCGGCTGCGGCAGCGGCCTGTTCCACCAGCGCCGCGTTCTGCTGGGTGCTGCGGTCCATGTCGTTGACGGTCTGGGTGATGCGCTCGATGCCGCTGCTCTGCGCTTCGCTGGCATCGGTGATCTCGCCGATGATGCCGCTGACGCGCTGCACGCTGCGCACCACGTTTTGCATCGTCGAGCCGGCCTGCTGCACCAGCTGGCTGCCCTGGGCGACTTTCTCCACCGAGTCGCCGATCAGGGTCTTGATTTCCTTGGCGGCGCCGGCCGAGCGCTGCGCCAGGCTGCGCACTTCGGCCGCCACGACGGCAAAGCCCCGTCCCTGTTCGCCTGCGCGCGCCGCTTCCACGGCGGCATTCAGCGCGAGGATGTTGGTCTGGAAGGCAATGCCGTCGATGACGCTGATGATGTCCACGATCTTCTTCGACGACGCGTCGATCGAACCCATGGTGCTGACCACGCGCTGCACCACGTCGCCGCCTAGCTCCGCGACGTGAGAGGCTTCCTGTGCCAAGGATCGGGCTTGCTGCGCATTTTGCGCGTTATTACGCACTGCTTCGGTCAATTCACGCATGGCATGCAGCGTCTGCTCCAATGCGGAGGCCTGGTCTTCGGTGCGATGGGAGAGGTCCAGATTGCCGGAGGCAATTTCGCTGGACGCCATGGCGATCGACTCGGTGCTGTTGCGCACGTTGCCGACGATGCGGCGCAGGCTCTCGTTCATGTCGGCCAAGGCGTGCAGCAACTGGCCGGTTTCGTCCTGGCTCTTGACTTCGATCTGGCTCGTCAGGTTGCCCGAGGCCACTTCGCGCGCGACCGAGACGGCGCCCATCAGCGGTCCGGAAATGCTGCGCGTCACGAAGATGCCGATGAAGGTGCTGGCCAGCGTGGCGGCGAGCGAAAGGACGCCGATGATGACGCTGGTGCGCTTGACCAAGGCGGTGGAGCGGCCGCCGGCCGCCTGCATCTGCTCGTTTTGCACTTGCACGAACTTGTCGAGATCGTTCAGGTATTTGACTTGCAGCGCCCGCACCGAGAACAGGTACTTGAGCGTGGCCTGGTCTTTGTCGCCATCGGCAATCATCTTGGCAAAGCTTGCTTCGGCCGGAATGAACTTGGCGCGCACGGCTTCCATGTCCTTCAGGATCGCGCGTCCTTCGTCGTCGCTGACCTGCTTGTCCAGCTCCGCCATGGTCTGCTCGTGGGTCTTGAGCAGCGCATCGACATTGGAGATTTCCTTGCTGATCTGATCGTCGCCCGTCATGATGAGCGTGTTCATCATGCCGCGCGACACGTCGCTCAATTCGGCCTTGGCGCGATTGGCCAGCACGGTGTTCTGGTAGTCCACCCGCACCAGGGCATCGATCGCGGTGCTGAGCGTGTTGTTGCTGACGTAGCCCAACGCCGCCAGGCACAACAGGAAAGCAATCACGATGGCAAAGCCTAGGCTTAAGCGCTGCCCGATACGCAAGGTATTTATTTTTCTCATGTGGCGTTCTTCGCTCTGGTTGGATGGCGTCCAGGGGTCTCCGTCCCTGGTTCGTGACTCATAGCCGAACCCAATACTAGTGCGCATGGTGGTATTTCCATGTCGCAAATGTCACAACACCAACTCGCATTTCTTGAGTGTTTTCTCTAATTCCAATCGATTTTCTTGATTTGTTGGTAAATACCCCTAAAGAAAACGGCCGCGTTTTGGCCGCCTCGAAGGCCATGCTTTGCGCGGCCGTCGAGGTGACACGGACCCCATTCAGGCAATTCAGAAAGACTTGGACAGTCCCGCGAACAAGCCGCGTCTTGCGCCGTATTGCGGCGCACCCACGCCCACGCCGGTCCCGTTGCGAATCTGGTAGCTGCGGTCGAAGGCATTGATCACGTCAAGGCGCAGGGTCAGGGGGCCGCTGTCATTCATGTTGAAGGCGTGGCTGAGGCCCAGGTTGACTGTCGTGTAGTAGGGCAGGTGCTGGCCATTGGGAATGCTTTCCCCGTTGGGCAGGGCCAGGGTGGCGCGCAAGCCGGAAGCGAGCAGCGCGTCAGCGCTGAAACGCGTTCCGTTCCACAGATAGGACACACCTGCCGAGCCGGTGATTTTCTGCTCGTGGTCTAGGTCGATGTAATGGTTGGCGATGTAGTTCAAATCCGAGGCGCTGAAGTTGAATTGAGCGGACTCGATCTGCGAGCCAATGGCCGTTTGGAATGCGAGATTGGCGTAGGCCGAAAGCTTGTGGCCGGCGTAATTCAGCTTGAACTCGGCGCCGTACTGGCGGCCCTTGGCGTAATTGAACGGCGTCAAGATGATGGGGGCACCGAATTGGCCCTCGTCGACCAGATCGCGCGATGCCTTGTAATAGGTGTCGATGCCGCCGCTCAAGCCGTCGCCGAAGTTCTGGTCCACGCCTAAGTCCAGGTAATTCGCGCGTTCGGCCTTGGGCGTGTCGTCCTGCAGCACGGCAGGCGCTGCCGAAGTATTGCTGAATTTGTTGATCGACTGGCTGCCTACCAATTCGAACGGCGGAGGCGAGAAATACGAGGAGTAGCCGCCGTGCACGGTGGTGGTCGGCGTGAGCTGCCAGACCACGTTCAGCCGCGGGCTGAGCTGGTCGCCAGCGCTGTAGGCGCTGAAGCGGTCGTAGCGCAGGCCGTAATTGAGGGTCAAGTCGGCGCGCAATTTCCATTCGTCCTGCAGGTACAGGCTCCCTATCCATTCGGTCTGGTTGCCGTTGTCGACAATGGTTTCGGGGGCATTGCCGATCTGATTGCCGTTGGCGTCCAGCGGCACGACCTGCGACGTGGTATTGCTGAGCGAGTTGTCGCGCTGCAGGAACAGGCCCGCGCGCAGCGTGTGCTCATCGTTCAGCTTGTAGGCGGCGTCGGACTGCAGGGCTGTTGCGCTGTTGCGCTTGTAGGCCGTCTGCGCGATGCCGTTGAACAGCAGGTCGCCGATCAGGTCCGGCGTGAAATTGAGCGTCGAGTAGCGGCTCACCAGCGAGGTCTGCCAGTCCAGCGGCCCTTGCGAATGCAGGTAGCTGATGAAGCCGAAGTCAGTTACTTCCTTTTGATTTTCATTCAGCAGCGCACTGACGTAACGGGTCTGGCCGTTGATATTGAGGCCCAGGGTCGGCTGCAGGTTGGCTGTGTTGGGGATCTGGAACTGTCCGACCGACGTGCCCGCGCCCATCGCCAGCCGGTTGTTCTGGTCGAGCAGGTATTCGAGATAGCCAAAACCATGGGTCTGCTGCGTGTGGTCATGCAAGGGGTTGCTGCTGCCGTCGGGCGATTCAATGCCCAGGTTGTTGCGCATCATGTCGGCCGAGACGAAGTAGTGCAGCCTGCCGCTGGCCTCGCCATAGCTGAAGCTGGGCTGCAGCGTGCCGTGGCTGCCGCCGTAGATCGAGACCACGCCTTCCGGGTCCAGCGCACCGCTTTTGGTCTTGATGTCGATGATGCCGGCGGTGCGCAGACCGTATTCGGCGGGCAGCGCGCCGGTGACCAGGCTGATCGATGAAATCAGGCGCGGATCCAGCGATTGCCCGAACACGCTGATGCCCTCGGGCAGGATCACGCCGTCGAGCCGGTACTGCAGGCCGTCGTGCTCGCCGCGGACGTGGAACTGCCCGAACGAGTCTTGCGCCACTTCAGGCGCCTGCAGCAGCACCTGGTTGAGCAGGGTGTTGTCGCCGCCCGGCATGGCGGCAATGGCGTCGGCGGTGAAGGTGTAGGTGGATGCGCCGGTCTGCGTCTGGATGCCGGTGCGGGCGTCGTTGAGCCGGCGCGCCTGGGCCGAAACCTCGACACGATCGAGCACGGTGACCGTCGAGGCCGGCGCCGTTGTGGTGGAGGAGGACGATGGGCTTGATGCGTCGCCCTGGGACTGGGCCAGGGATGCCGACGGCTCGGCGCCGAAGCTGGGGGATGCCAGGGTGCTGGCACCCATGGCCATGGCCGCAGCCAGGCCCTTGAGAATGGGACTTTTCATGATGGCTGAAACTCTGAGGTGAAAAATGCGACCGCGCCGCCAGCGCAAGGGATGCGCTGACGGGGATGCCTCGGGGGTCAGAGGTCCAGTGGCGGGCCGCGGCCGCGCGCCGTCGGCGCGTCTTGCGCGATGCCCTCGGTCCGGACTTGGCCGGACATGACATGCGCCAATGGGATCGTGAAGGCCGTGGGCTGCCCCGACGCGAGCGGCGACGCCACCTGCGCATAGGCCAGGCATTCTTCGCAGGTGCCGGCATGCGCGAGCTGCTTGCCATGGGATTGAACCTGCCCTTGCTCGTCGACCAGATGGCTGATCTCGTGCCGTACCGCGCCAAACTGGGCGAGCACCATCAGCAGCGCCAGTACAGGGCCGCAGAATGCGTGACGGATCAGGCGATCAAATGATCGAACGGAAGACAAGGACATGACGGCCACCCCGAGGCGGACGCTGGGAAGACAAGCGTTTAAGTCTAACCTCCCTGGCCATATTCATATGTGCCATTCGTTATGGCACGCGACACCCTGCTGGGTGCCGCCATCTTCGGCCTCGGTTGGGGAGTTTGCGGCGTCTGTCCCGGACGGACCCGCTGACGGCGTCGAAACGGGGGGCGTCCGGGCTCAGTGCAGCCGGGCTCCTCCGGGCAGGGCCTCGTTCTGCAAGCTGTATGCGATGCGCTGCAGCGCGTCTCTGGAGCCTTTGACGCGCTGCTTGATCTGCACCAGCACTTCGGTGTCGGCAGGCGGGAAGTTCTTGAGCTCCTGGTTCAGCGAGCTGATCCAGTTTTGCAGGGTCAGCATCACCAAGCGCTGCGAATGATCTTCGCCGGTCGCATCGCAACTCGTTCCCAGCTCCAGCAGACTTTGCAGCGGATAGCCGGCCAAGGCCTCACCTGCAGCGTCCCATAGCTGTCCATGTATGCCGCCAGGCCGTGAAGCAGTCATTGCGCCCATCCTTTCTTGGCTTGTGTGCCTCGAAGGTGCCTAAACCACGATTTCATTATTGAGGGGCGACGAATGAATGCGCAATGATTTTGCTCAAAAGACCGAGTGATTCGAAAGGACTATTTTGGTGCAATCAGGATTCGCACAAAGAACAAATTGGCTCCGGTGGTGCGCCATGGGCTGAAGTACGCTCAAAAACGAAATTCCGCGAGCAAGAGGGGTACCTCGCGGGGCAGGGAGGGGCCGCTTGATGAAGCCGGCCTCGTCAGATTTCGTATACAGGACATTGAAATGATTCTTACCGGTGACATGCTGATCGGCTCCGCGGCGGTGCGTGGGCGCGCAGGTGAAGCACGCGCATTCAATTCCAGCACGGACACAGAGATTCCGGATCCCGTCTTCGGCATGGGCGATGCTGCGGACGTTGAGCGGGCCGCAGCGCTCGCCTCGCAGGCGTTTGACATTTACCGCCATACGCGTCCGGCCCAGCGAGCCGAGTTTCTCGAAGCCATCGCCGATAACATTCTGCAACTCGGTGACGCGCTGATCGAGCGCGCGCATGCGGAAACGGGCCTGCCCGCCGCTCGTGTGCTTGGGGAGCGGGCCCGTACGGTCGGGCAGCTGCGCCTGTTTGCCGAGGTGGTGCGCGGCGGCCACCATCTGCGCGCAACGATTGACACCGCGCAACCGGAGCGCCAGCCGGCGCCTCGGTCGGATATCCGGCTGGTCAAGATGCCGCTGGGACCGGTGGCGGTCTTCGGCGCCAGCAATTTTCCGCTGGCCTTCTCGGTGGCCGGAGGCGACACCGCGTCCGCACTGGCCGCCGGGGCGCCGGTGATCGTCAAGGCCCACGGTGCACACCTGGGCACCTCGGAGCTGGTGGGCCGGGCCATCCAGAAGGCCGTGCAAGCACAGGGTTTGCCCGAGGGCGTGTTCTCGCTGCTGATCGGCGCCGGCAGCGCCATCGGCCAGGCCCTGGTGGCGCACCCGGCCATCAAGGCGGTGGGCTTCACCGGCTCGCGCCAGGGCGGCCTGGCCTTGCTGAAGACCGCCAATGCCCGCCCGGAGCCTATCCCCGTCTACGCGGAGATGAGCAGCATCAACCCCGTGTTCCTGCTGCCGGCGGCGCTGGCCCGGCGCGCGGAATCCATGGGCCGGGCTTTTGTGGACTCGCTGACGATGGGCGCCGGTCAGTTCTGTACCAATCCGGGGCTGGTGATTGCTGTGCAGGGGCCGGGTCTGGACACCTTCTTGTCGTCTGCGTCTGCGGCTTTGCAGGCCAAGAGCGCCCAGACCATGCTGACGCCGGGCATCCATGACGCCTACCGCGCTGGCGTGGCCCAGCTGGAGTCGATCGAGGGCGTGCGGAAGCTGGCGCAGGGCGCAGTCGCCGGCCAGCCCAACGCGGCCCAGGCCGCGCTCTATGTGACGGACGCAAGGTGCTTTCTTGAGGCGCCGCAGCTCGAATCCGAGGTGTTCGGACCGGCCGCCATCGTCGTCGCCTGCCGCGATCTGGACGAGGCGATCAAGATCGCGGAGCGCCTTGAAGGCCAGCTGACCGCGACGCTGCAGATCGACGGCGCCGATCACGACGCTGCCCGCTGCTTGCTGCCGGTGCTGGAGCGCAAGGCCGGCCGGATCCTGGCCAACGGTTTTCCGACCGGCGTCGAGGTGTGCCATGCCACGGTGCACGGCGGGCCTTATCCGTCCACTTCGAACGCGATGTACACCTCGGTGGGAGCCAGCGCCATCGACCGTTTTTTGCGTCCCGTGTGCTACCAGGACTTGCCAGACGACTTGCGGCCTGACGCGCTCAAGGACGCCAATCCGCTGGGCCTGCGCAGGCTGAGGGACGGCGTCTACGTTTGAGCGCTCGCGTCAGACGTTGAACAGGAAGTTCATCACGTCGCCATCCTTGACGACGTAGTCCTTGCCTTCGGCGCGCATCTTGCCGGCATCCTTGGCGCCTTGTTCTCCCTTGAACTGGATGAAGTCTTCGAAGGCGATGGTCTGGGCGCGGATGAAGCCGCGTTCGAAGTCGCCGTGGATCACGCCGGCGGCCTTGGGCGCGGTGTCGCCGATGTGGATGGTCCAGGCGCGCACTTCCTTGACGCCGGCGGTGAAATAGGTCTGCAGCCCCAGCAGCTTGAAGCCGGCGCGGATCAGGCGGTTCAGGCCGGGTTCGTCCTGGCCCAGCTCCTTCAGGAACTCCAGGCGGTCGGCATCGTCCATCTCGGCCAGCTCGGCCTCGATCTTGGCGCAGATGGCGACCACCGGGGCGCTCTGCTTGGCTGCGTAGTCCCGCAGGCGATCGAGGAAGGGGTTGTTGTCGAAACCGTCTTCGGCCACGTTGCCGACGAACATGGCCGGCTTGGCGGTGATCAGGCACAGGGGCTTGAGGATGGCCTGTTCTTCCTTGCTGAAGTCAATGCTGCGCACGGGTTGAGCCTGGTCCAGCGCGATCTGGCATTTCTCCAGCACCTTGACCAGCGCGGCGGCTTCCTTGTCGTTGCCCGAGCGCGCGACCTTGTTGTAGCGCTGCAGGCTTTTCTCGACCGTGCTGAGGTCGGCCAGGCACAGCTCGGTCTGGATCACCTCGATGTCGGAGATCGGGTCGACGCGGCCGTTGACGTGGATGACGTTGGGGTCCTCGAAGCAGCGCACCACGTTGACGATGGCGTCGGTCTCGCGGATGTGCGAGAGGAACTGGTTGCCCAGGCCTTCGCCCTTGGATGCGCCCGCCACCAGGCCGGCGATGTCGACGAATTCGACCACGGCCGGCACCATGCGCTCGGGCTTGACGATCTCAGCCAGCGCATCCATGCGCGGGTCGGGCAGTTCGACGATGCCGACATTGGGCTCGATCGTGCAGAACGGATAGTTCTCGGCGGCGATGCCGGCCTTGGTCAAGGCGTTGAAGAGGGTGGACTTGCCCACATTGGGCAGGCCCACGATGCCGCATTTCAGGCTCATGGGATTCTTTCTAGGAAGGGGCCGGGCCTGCGTGGCAGCATCGGGCTCCGGGCAAGGCGTCAAGGCGAAGCCGCGATTTTAGTCGTTGCGGGGCGTGTTCGGGGTTTGTCATCCCACACTGCCTACAATCGCTCCATGCAAAGCTATGACATTCTGGTTCGCGGCAGCGGTTGCGTGGGGCGCAGCCTGGCGCTGGCGCTGGGCTCCAAAGGCCTGCGCGTGGCGCTGCTGGGCAGCGCCGAGGCCTCGGGCCGGCAGCGCGCGGACGTCCGGGCCTATGCCCTGAATGCCGCCTCGGTGAGCCTGCTGCGCGAGCTGAAGGTCTGGGATGCGATGCCGGCTGACGCCGTGACGCCGGTCTTCGACATGCGAATCCAGGGCCATGGTCAAGGCGATCGCGAGACGCATGCCGGCAGCCTCGGTTTCTCCGCCTGGCAGCAAGGCGTTTCGGAGCTTGCGTTCATCGTCGATGCGGGCGCCCTGGAGCAGCAACTGGCCCAGGCTCTGCGGTATGCGCAGCATGTGGAAGTCGTTGCGTCGCCGGTGCCTGCCAGCCTGGAAGCGCTGTGCGAGGGCAGGGAGTCCGCGCGGCGCGCCGAGCTGGGCGTCGGCTTTCATCCGCAGCGCTACGGCCAGACCGCCATTGCGGCCCGGCTGGTGGCCGACCAGGCGCACCAGGGCGTCGCGCGCCAGTGGTTCCGCTCGCCCGATGTGCTGGCGCTGCTGCCATTTGATCGGCCGCAGCCGGAGCGCTCCTACGGCCTGGTGTGGTCGCTGCCGGAAGACCGCGTGCCCGAGCTGCTGCGCATGAGCGAGCCCGACTTCGAGGCGGCATTGATGCAGGCCACCGGCGCGGAAGCCGGCAGCCTGCGCCTAGCCTCCGAGCGCCAATCATGGCCGCTGGCCATGGCCAGGGCTGACTCCGTGTGCGGTCCCGGCTGGGTTTTGCTTGGCGATGCCGCGCATTTGGTCCACCCCTTGGCGGGGCAGGGCCTGAACCTTGGGCTGGCCGATGTCGTGGCCCTGCGCGACGTGCTGGTGCAGCGCGAGGCCTGGCGCGAGCCTGGCGACATCAAGCTGCTGCGTCGCTATGAACGCCAGCGTCTGTGGCCCACGCTGGCCATGACCGAATTGACCGATGGCCTGCTCAAGCTGTTTGCCGCCGATGCGCCTGTGCTGGAGGGTTTGCGGGCGCAAGGCATGAACTGGCTGGACCGGGCGACGCCGCTCAAACGTTGGCTGACCTCGCGTGCCCTGGGTGCGTGAAAAAGCTGGATTGAATTCAAGAAGGATCCCATGTCGTTGTTGAAGTCCCTGACAGCCGTATTGGCCCTGAGCTGCGCCGCAGTACACGCCGGTGAAACCGAAATCCGCAAGAGCTTGCTCGAGCATTTGCCGGGCTTGACCCAGATCGATGAGGTCCGGCCCGCGCCGATGCCGGGGCTGTGGGAGATCCGCATCGGTACCGAGATCCGCTACACCGACGCGATGGGCAATTTCCTGATCGAGGGCGATCTGTTCGATCTGCACGGCATGCGCAACCTCACGGAAGAGCGCATCAACAAGATCACCGCCGTCGACTTCAACACCTTGCCGTTCAAGGACGCCGTGGTGTGGAAGACCGGCAACGGCAAGCGCCGCCTGGCGGTGTTCGCCGATCCCAATTGTGGTTATTGCAAGCGTTTCGAGCGTGCCCTGCAGCAGGTCAAGGACGTCACGGTCTACACCTTCGTGATTCCCATCCTGGGCGGGGATTCGCCGCAGAAAGCGCATGCCATCTGGTGCGCCAAGGACCCCGTCAGCGCCTGGCGCAACTGGATGCTCGA
>Ga0213872_10000303_pt1 | contig 42065 bp, 36 predicted proteins | sample VelepicomBERX_R2_FD_160071 | JGI IMG/M metagenome (GOLD analysis project Ga0213872, IMG submission 160071) | Rhizosphere microbial communities from Vellozia epidendroides in rupestrian grasslands, the National Park of Serra do Cipo, Brazil - RX_R2 | ecosystem: Host-associated > Plants > Roots >... | reverse complement strand
AGCCGCAGTGAATAGCGTCAGGCGACTGTTTAACAAAAACACAGGTCTCTGCAAAGTCGAAAACGACGTATAGGGGCTGACGCCTGCCCGGTGCCGGAAGGTTAAAGGGAGAGGTTAGCCGCAAGGCGAAGCTTTGAACTGAAGCCCCGGTGAACGGCGGCCGTAACTATAACGGTCCTAAGGTAGCGAAATTCCTTGTCGGGTAAGTTCCGACCTGCACGAATGGCGTAACGATCTGACGACTGTCGGCGCGCTCCGCCCGGCGAACTTGTGGTTCCGGTGAAGACGCCGGATGCCCGCCACTAGACGGAAAGACCCCGTGCACCTTTACTATACCTTTGCAATGAACTATGGTGCGATCTGCGCAGCATAGGTGGGAGGCTTTGAACCCAGGCTTTCGGGCTTGGGGGAGCCAACGGTGAGATACCACCCTGATCGTACTGTGGTTCTAACTTACTCCCGTGATCCGGGAGAAGGACATTGCAAGGCGGGTAGTTTGACTGGGGCGGTCGCCTCCTAAATTGTAACGGAGGCGCTCGAAGCTTGGTTCACGCTGTTTGGAAATCAGCGGTCGAGTGCAAAGGCATAAACCAGGTTAACTGCGAGACCTACAAGTCAAGCAGATGGGAAACCAGGACTTAGTGATCCGGTGGTTCTGTATGGAAGGGCCATCGCTCAACGGATAAAAGGTACGCCGGGGATAACAGGCTGATCGGAGTCAAGAGTTCACATCGACGCTCCGGTTTGGCACCTCGATGTCGGTTCATCGCATCCTGGGGGTGTAGAAGCTCCCAAGGGTTAGGCTGTTCGCCTATTAAAGCGGTACGTGAACTGGGTTCAGAACGTCGCGAGACAGTTCGGTCCCTATCTGTGGTGGGCGCAGGAGATTTGAGGGGGCTTGCCCTTAGTACGAGAGGACCGGGGTGAACGAACCTCTTGTGATCCAGTTGTCATGCTAAATGGCACAGCTGGGTAGCGAAGTTCGGTCAGGATAAGTGCTGAATGCATATAAGTACGAAACCTTCCCCAAGATGAGATCTCCCTGAAGAGCCGTGAAAGACGATCACGTTGATAGGACGGATGTGTAAGCACAGTAATGTGTTGAGCTGACCGTTACTAATAGCTCGTTCGGCTTGACCATAAAATTTACTATACGTTTAAGTGCAACTTCGATGAGCCCGCGCCTTTAAGCGAGGCGAAGGCTCAAAAATGAGCCCGCGCTTCTCAGCGAGGCGAAGGCTCAAAAATGAGCCCGCGCTTCTCAGCGAGGCGAAGACTCAAAGATTAATTTGTTGCTCGTCAATAACTATTCGAGACCTACCCCAAGAGAGTTTCGCTTGGCGGCTTGGAGAATCCTGCGGTCATTTCGCCGTTGATTCTCGAGCAATATCCAGGCAACAACTTTCGGGTGATAACAGCGAGAGGGTCCCACCCGTTCCCATCCCGAACACGGAAGTTAAGCCTCTCAGCCCCGATGGTACTGCACGCGCAAGTGTGTGGGAGAGTAGGACGTCGCCCGATTAAGAATAAGACAGCCCCCAGATTCCGGCAGGAATCTGGGGGTTTGTGTTTTCAGCAACACTTTGCTAGCAATCCCGGCAGAGTACCAATTGGGAGTAATAGGACCGCGACGACTGTTACACTGCTGTCAAGGTTCCGTCATAATCATCGTGTATTGCCCTATTCGGGGATGGGACAAGTCACGGAAAGAGCCCGTAAATGGATCTGTTGAAGATGATTGCCGAATTGCAGGCGGAACGGGACAGGCTCGATCAGGCCATTATCGCATTGGAACGGCTCTCGGCCGGCAAGGCAAAGCGCCGCGGGCGTCCGCCCCGCTGGCTGCGCGAGGAAATGCAGAAGAGCGAGCAGGAAGGTTCTCCTGCCCGCCCCGACGACGGAAAGCAGGCGAAAAAATCTAGCTGATCGTGACGTACTGCATGCCGGCTCGAAGCAATTTCTCGCGGTCGAGTGCATGCCTTCCGTCAAGCAGAAATGGGTGCCGCATTTTCTTGGCCAGCACCTCCCAATCAAGATCGCGGTACTCGGGCCATTCGGTGACCAACACAAGCGCGTCACAGCCTTCCGCCACTGTGTGAGGTTCGTCACAAAGGGTCACGCCCATATCTCCATGCTCGCGTTCAAAACGCTGGATAGCGATAGGGTCATGCGCTTTGACCCGTACCCCGCGATCAATCAGTTTTTGGGCAATTTCAATTGCAGGCGCCTCGCGTAAATCGTCCGTATTCGGCTTGAACGCGAGGCCGAGCAGGCCAACGGTCCGGCCTTTCAGGATCTTCAATTCGGCCAGAAGCTTTTCGACCACCCGATCCCGTTGCCGCGAGTTGACTGTCTTTGCGGCTTCCACGATCGGCAGGTGCAGGCCGTATTCCGAGGCGGTCGCAATCAGCGCCGCGGTATCTTTTCCAAAGCAGGATCCGCCCCAGCCTATGCCTGCGTTCAGGAAGCGGGATCCGATGCGCGAATCGAGCCCGATGCCGCGAGCGACCTCCGTTATGTTTGCCCCCACACGTTCGGATACCAGCCCGATTTCGTTAATGAAGCTGATCTTCAGAGCCAGGAATGCATTCGCTGCATACTTGATTAGTTCGGCCGATGCCAGATCGGTCGAAACCAGCGGGATGGCGCTGACCGTTTCGGGCCTCGGCAGGAAGGTAGGGGCCTGAAAGGTTTGATCGAGAATTGGCCGGTACAGAGAATAGAGAACTTCTAGAGCTCGCGGCTCATCCGCGCCGATGACGATACGATCCGGATACAGGCTGTCGTGCAGGGCGGCGCCCTCACGGAGAAATTCAGGGTTCGAAGCCACCGCAAAATCCCCTCCGGAACCGTCGCGGCGCTGTTCAACCGATTCGCGCAGCAGCGAACCGACCCAGTTGCCACTGCCGATCGGCACTGTCGACTTGTTCACGACCACGGTGAACTCGCTGTTGATGTGCTCTCCGATCATACGGGCGGCCTGCGACAGGTACTCGAGATTGGGAGCGCCCGATGGTGTCGGCGGGGTGCCCACAGCGATGAACACCACTTCCGCTCCCGGAATCGCTTCGGAGTAGCTCGATGTGAACCTCAGATTAGGCCGGGCCGCTTCGAGCAGTTCTTCAAGATATGGCTCGTAAATCGGTACCTGGCCGGAGCACAAGGATTGAATTTTCGATGCATCGGTATCAAGACAAGACACCGAGTGGCCCATGTAAGCGAGGCAGACGCCCGTCGTTAAACCGACGTAGCCCGTTCCGATGATTGCTACACGCATAGTAATGGTAAGACACTTCCCGGCGCCGACCTCGCACCGGCAATGTCGTATGATAGCGCAGGCGTTTAGTTTCAATCTGATAACTGGAATAGGTGATGAAAAGAGTAGCTTTAGGTGTATTGTGTCTGGCCCTTTCGCAGGCCGCTTTCGCGCAAGATTCTGGGAAAACTTTGGTGAATATCCTGGTCAAGCATTGGCAAGCATCAAAGGATTTCTCCATAGCTGTGGCAAACGCCATGCCCGATGACGGCTATGATTTTCATGCGACTGCTGCGGAGATGAGTTTTGGCGAACAGATGAATCACATCGCTATTGCCGATGCCAACTATTGTTCTGCGGCCATTGGAGCTGACGCTCCGCTCGCCAAGAGTGAAGACAATCAGAAGACTGCTGCCATCCAGAACCTCAATATGGCGTATGACTACTGCATCGCTGGTATCGAAAAGATGACCGATACCGACCTGCTCAAGCCACTGACCCGCAACCATCGCACCACCACAGCTTATGAGCTGTATTGGGGCGCTTTCACCCACGCCGCGCACCATCGCGGCCAGGCCGAAGTTTACCTGCGTCTCAAGGGCGTAACCCCGCCGAGCTATAAGTTCTAAGCCCTCAGGCTATCCGGTGTTCCCCGTAACAGGATCTTCGGAACCCATGCGACAATTTGGACGTGATTGAAGTAGTCCGTCCGAACGCCACTGCTGCCGGTGCGAAGGTCGTCATTCTTGATTTCGACGGCACCTTGTCGCTCATCCGCTCCGGCTGGATGGACGTCATGGTGCCGCTTTGCGTGGAACAGCTTTCTTCCTGCAACAGCGGCGAGTCGGAAGAGCAGCTCCGCGAGGTTGCCGAAGAGTTTGTCTGGCGCCTTACCGGTAAAGAGACCATTTATCAGATGATGGCGCTCGCCGATGCTGTCAAGGCGCGGGGTGGAGAGCCGCTCGCAGCCCTCGCGTACAAGAAGATGTATCTCGACCGGCTGTGGATCAAGATTCGCAATCGGATCGAGGACCTTCGCGAACGCCGCACCGACCCTGAGCGCTATCTCGTGCCCGGAGCCAAGCGGTTACTCGAAGACCTGACCGGGCGAGGGCTGCGCCTGTACCTCGCAAGCGGCACCGATGACGCGAATGTCAAGGAAGAGGCAGCTCTGCTCGGCGTCGCGCCGTATTTCGAAGGCCGTATCTTTGGTGCGCAGGACGATCTCAAGAGCTTTTCCAAAGCATTGCTTGTGCAGCAAATTCTGTCGAAGGCCGGCAGTACGCGGGGCGATGAGCTGCTCGTTTTCGGCGACGGGTATGTCGAGATCGAAGAAGTGAAAAAGGTCGGGGGAACGGCGGTAGGCGTCGCCAGCGCCGAGCCCGCTTGCCTCACCATCGACGAATGGAAGCGGCAGCGCCTGATCAAAGTCGGAGCCGATTTCATCGTGCCCAATTTCTCCCGGCTGGATCTGCTCACCTCAGCACTTTTCGCCGGCGCCGCCATCACAGCCTGACTGCGCATAGCGGCGGACCCGGAACTGGCCCACAGCTTTCGCTAGCGCAAACCGGAACTCACCGCTAGCTTGACGAGACGCCCCTTGGGACCGGCGGCCCACGTTTGTCCGTTCACGGATACTACTGCGTTCAAAGCTGTGCTCGAGAACGCGTGCCAGCTCTCGCCGCCGTCATTGGAAAAGTCAGAGCCTGATGACCCGACCGCGATAAGTGCTCGCGAGTTGGGGAGTAGGAATGCGACGGCCGAGCGGTATCCCCCGAGGTCGTGCTTCGGCGTCCGCCAGGTCCGGCCACCGTCGTCGGTTAACGCCACCGTGTTCTTGCTCTCGTTCGGCTTCTGATAGTCGCCCCCGACCGCGATGCCGTGCAGCTTGTCACGGAAGGCAAGCGAGTAGATACCGCTGGACCCGGCAGATCCGCTCAAGGGTGTAGTCGACACCGTCCAGGTCTTGCCGCGATCGGTGGTGTGAAACACCCGGCCGCCACCAGGACCGCCCGTACCGAACCATGCCTGACTCTTCCCGAAAGCGATAAGGCATGTTCCGCTGGCAGCGAACGCGCCTTCGCCGGGAAGGGCAGCAGGGGCATTCTGTCGCGTCCACTGTCTCCCTCCGTCTGAGGTCGTAAAAATTGCGAAGCGGCCATCGACCGGGTCGCCCATGAGGATGCCGTTTTGGCGGTCCCAAAAAGCGATTGCATCAAGAAAACCCTTGGGATCTGGATTCGTAAAGAGAAGTTCCCAGCGCTCTCCGCCATTGGTTGTCTTGTAAATGCGTGACTGGTCGCCCGGACCGCTGGAGAGCAGATAAGCTGTCTGGCCGTCGAAGGCTTCTACGTCGCGGAAATCCAGAGTCTCCGCGCCGGCAACCTGTGCCGCGGTCCAGTGCTTGCCTCCATCCACTGTTCGAAGGTAGGTGCCACTGGTTCCGCTGGCCCAGGCTACACTCTGCGACACGGCATGCAGGCCGCGCAGGCCGCTGGTTGTGTGGTCGGTTTGATCAATCCAAGTTGCATGAATCCAAGTCGGATCACTACAGGAGAATGCCAGAAGCGCGGCGGCCAGGAAAAGCATACTATTCTCCTCTCACGCGATATCATCAGAGTTTTTCGAACGCAGGAGAAACATGCAAAACGGAAACTGTGACATCGGCCTGATCGGACTCGCAGTAATGGGTCAGAATCTGGTCCTCAACATGAACGACCACGGCTATCGCGTTGCTGTATTTAACCGCACAACGTCAAAAGTGGATGAGTTCCTGGGCAATGAAGCGAAGGGAACGAAGGTGGTCGGAACGCATTCAATTCCGGAACTCGTACAATCGCTGGCACGGCCGCGGCGCGTGATGCTGATGGTGAAGGCCGGCGAAACGGTCGATCAGATGATCGACCAGGTCGCGCCCCATCTGGAGAAGGGCGACATCGTTATCGATGGCGGCAACTCGCACTTTCCGGATACCAACCGGCGGGTGGAGACGCTGAACAAGAAAGGCATCCTGTTCATTGGGACGGGAGTTTCGGGCGGCGAGGAGGGTGCGCGATTCGGACCTTCCATTATGCCGGGCGGGAACGTCGAGGCATGGCCGCATGTCAAAGGCATTTTCCAGGCGATCGCCGCCAAGGTCGAAGACGGGACGCCGTGCTGCGACTGGGTCGGCGAAGAGGGTGCCGGCCACTACGTGAAGATGGTTCACAACGGCATCGAATACGGCGACATGCAGCTCATCTGCGAGGCCTATCAACTGCTCAAGGAAGGTCTCGGGCTGAGCGCAGACGAACTGGGCGATGTCTTCGCCGATTGGAATCAGGGCGAGCTCGATAGCTTCCTTATCGAAATCACAGCAGAGATCTTCAAGAAGAAGGACGAGGACGGCGTGCCTATGATCGACAAGATCCTGGACACAGCCGGGCAGAAGGGCACGGGAAAGTGGACGGCGATCAGCGCGCTCGATCTTGGCATGCCGGTAACACTAATCGGCGAGGCCGTGTTTGCAAGATGCCTTTCCGCAATCAAAGACGAGCGCACGGCCGCTTCGAAAGTGCTTGCCGGCCCCGATCATCGCGTCCAGGGACAGGACCGCAAGACGTTTATCGAGCAGGTGCGCCGCGCGCTCTACTGCTCAAAAATGATTTCGTATGCGCAGGGCTATATGCTGTTGCGCGAAGCGGCCAAGGAGCAGGGCTGGAACCTGAACATGGGCGGCATCGCGCTGATGTGGCGCGGCGGCTGCATCATCCGGAGCCGCTTTCTCGGCAAGATCAAAGAAGCCTACGACAAAAATCCAAAGCTGTCGAACCTGCTCGTCGACGATTTCTTCAGCAACGTGTTGAATCAATATCAAGCTGCCTGGCGTGAGGCCGTTATCAACGCCATTAAGCTTGGTGTGCCGACTCCGGCATTTTCAACCGCGCTGGCTTTCTACGATGGTTACCGCACAGAGCGTCTGCCGGCAAATCTCTTGCAGGCGCAACGCGACTTTTTCGGCGCGCACACCTATGAACGTGTGGACCAGCCGCGCGGCCAATTCTTCCACACCAACTGGACCGGTCGCGGCGGGCGAGTCGCTTCCGGAACTTACAACGCTTAAACTACGAGCATGAGTTACGGACTGAATATTCGCCAAGAAGGCGCTTTAGATTTCGTCTCGATTGGTGCTCTGGTGCACCGTCTCGACCCGGGAATTATTCCCTTCCGAAAGGCGAGCGAGTGCCTGATTCACGTAAGTGGCGGCGAGTTTAATGTCGCCGCCAACCTGTCCGATTGTTTCCGTCTGAAGACGGGAATCGCCAGCGCGATGGTCGACTATCCGATTGGCGACCTGGTCGCGGAACGCGTGCGTGCCATGGGTGTGAAGCCATTCTACAAACACTTCAAGCACGATGGTGTAGCCGGCCCGAACATCGCAACCGTGTACAGTGACCGTGGGCAGGGTGTACGCGCGCCTGTTGTGTTTTACAACCGCAGCAATGAGGCGGGCGCCATGTTGAAGCCCGGCGATTTCAACTGGGGCGAAATCTTTGCAGGCGGAGTTCGCTGGTTCCATAGCGGTGGTATTTTTGCGGCGCTCTCTGAGACCACCTCGGAAGTGACCATCGAAGGCATCAAGGCGGCCAAAGCAGCCGGAGCCGTGATCTCATTCGATCTCAACTATCGCGAGAAGCTGTGGAACATCATCGGCGGGCACCAGAAAGCGGTGGACGTGATCGACCGAATCGTGAAGGACGTCGATGTGCTGGTCGGCAATGAAGAAGATCTGCAGAAAGGGCTAGGAATTCCGGGTCCGGAAGTGGCCGCCAAGTCCAAGCTGGACCCCAGCGCGTTCTTCAGCATGATCGACAACGTGCGCAAAAAGCATCCGCACGTCAAAGTAGTCGCTACCACCCTCCGGGAAGTGCATTCGACCAACCGGCATAGCTGGAGCGCAGTAGCCTGGATCAACGGGAAGACCTATACGGCGCCTACGGCGGAACTGGATGTCTACGACCGCGTAGGTGGCGGCGACGGTTTCGCGGCCGGGCTTTTCTATGGGTTGCTTACCGGCGAACCGGAGGAAGAGGCGGTGAAACTCGGCTGGGCGCACGGCGCGTTGCTGACCACATTCCCGGGTGATACGACCATGGCGACCCTCGATCAGGTTCGTGCCTTCGCCAAGGGCGGATCTGCTCGTATCCAGCGGTAAGCAATCCGACAATCCAAAACGGCGGGCGGATCATGGCGCTGGAGCTCATCGGCTTCAGGTTTTCAGTGCCATGATTTGCCCTCGCCGTTTTTGCTTCACTCGCGCGGGCCGTTCCAGCGCCGCGGAAAAGCTGTCGGATATGTTGCACTGGAGCACAAAAAACTACCAGATTCACGTCATTTTTCGGTGCTATGATCGAGGTCAGAAACACTAACTTGCATGCGGACGCGCAATTGGTTACGCGTTGTTGAGGAGGGCGTCCGAAGCCGCGGACACCTCGGCTCCTTGCTCGCGAGCAGCACCGCGCTACTACTTTGCGCTGCCTTCCCCGCGCTGGTTCTCGCGCAAACGGCACCCGATCCTGCTTCGGAGATGCCCCAGCCGGCGAGGACTTCTGCTGCTGGTGACTCACCGGTAAATATTGAATCGCGCAAGCCGGCGCAACCCGAGGCAAAGCCCGATTCCAGGTCGGTTGATATACGCGTTAACAGAACCCTGGTATTGATTAACGTCACTGTCACGGACCCGCTGAATCGTTTTGTTACGGGTCTCGAGAAAGAGCACTTCCGGCTCTTTGAAGACAAAGTGGAGCAGGAGATCACCCATTTTTCCGCCGAAGATGCGCCGATTTCGATCGGCTTGGTGTTCGATACGAGCGGCAGTATGGGCCCTAAGCTGCAAAAGTCACGCCTCGCCGCAGCGGAGTTCTTCAAGACAGCAAATCCGGCAGACGAGTTTTTTCTGGTGCAGTTCAATGACCGGCCTGAGCTGAACGTCCCGTTTACGACCGATACCGACAAGATCCAGAGCACCTTAACGTTTACCCAGTCGCGCGGGCGCACGGCTTTGCTCGACAGCGTATACCTGGCGATGCACGAAATGAAGAAGGCGCACAACCCGCGCAAGGCCATACTGATCATTTCGGATGGCGGCGACAACAGCAGCCGCTACACCGAAACGGAGATCAAGAACGCCGTGCGGGAGGCCGATGTGCAGATTTTTGCGATTGGAATCTTCGAGTCCATGGCCAACCGGGGACGCACGCCCGAAGAGGCGGCCGGCCCCGGATTGCTGAATGAGCTCGCTGAACAGACCGGCGGCCGCGAATATGCCGTGGAGAACATCGCGGAACTACCTGATATTGCAGCAAAGATAGGGATAGAGCTCAGGAATGAATATATCCTGGGCTATACTCCAAAAAACCGCGAGCGGGACGGGAAATACCGTCGCGTTCAGGTGAAACTGGTACAGCCACGCGGATTGCCTCCTTTGCGGGCCTACTTCCGCCTGGGATATTATGCGCCCACTCAATAGCAGCTTTCGCTGCCGATCCGGATTGACCAAGACTGCCGTCCTCCTTGCTCTGGCGGGCGCTTCTGCGGTTTGTCTCTTGGGACAGTTCCGGTCCGACACGAGGCTTGTGGTGCTGCACGCGAGCGTGACAGATAAAAAGGGCAAGCTGCTCACCGACCTCCCTCAGAATGCGTTCAAAGTTTTCGAGAATGGCCAACCGCAAGAGGTAAAAATCTTCAAGCGCGAAGATGTGCCGGTTTCGCTTGGCATCATCATCGATGACAGCGGCAGCATGATGACAAAGCGGAGCCGCGTGGAAGCTGCTGCCTTGGCGATGGTACGGGCGTCGAACCCCCAGGATGAGGTCTTCATCGTGAATTTTAACGATGATGCGTATCTTGACGTTCCGTTCACCAACGATATCCACAAAATGGAACAGGGCCTGGCGCGCATCGACTCGCGAGGCGGTACTGCCATGCGCGATGCCATTGGAATGTCGCTCGATTACATGCGCACGAAAGCAAAGAAGGACAAGAAGGTCCTGATGGTGATCACGGATGGCAACGACAACGCCAGCAACATCTCGCTCGAAAAAGTAGTAGCGCATTCGAATCAGAGTGACACGCTGGTTTATGCGATCGGACTTTTTACCGAGGAGGAAAAGCACGAGGCGACCAAGGCGCGGCGCGCGCTGAATGAACTGACCGGGGCGACAGGCGGGTTGGCCTTCTATCCCAAAGAAGTGAGCGACGTACAACAACTGGCAATAGAAGTCGCGCGGGACATCCGCAGCCAGTACACGATTGCCTACGAGCCGCGCCTGCAGCAACTGGACGGCAGCTACCGGCAGATCAAGGTGATCGTCGATGCGCCTGGTAAGCCGGTGGTTCGGACGCGCTCCGGCTACTATGCGACTCCCGATGCCGAAGCGCCGAGGCAGGCGGCAGCGTTGGCTCCTTCCCCCGCTCAGCAGCCGTAATGCTACGCTTTCTCTGGATCGCAACACGCGGCTATAGGCTGCGTCCGTGGGCTTCTCCATATCTGCGCTGGCGGATTGAAACCTATTCCGGGATAGCCGCGGAATCCATTACCGCAGGTTCTTTTTTCCGATTTGTGTGGGCGGAACGAGCCTCTCTGTGGCAGTATCTCCGTTGGGTAAGTCGGATGAGCCGCGCGCACTAAGCGGGCGCAGGCTCGTCGAGTTCAGCCCACATTTCGGCAGTGCTGACCTGAATGGTATTCCCGTCTGGTAGCAGCGCCTGCAACGTGTCGGCAGCTTCTACCAGATCGTCGGCGGTGTACATCCACGCTTTGCGGCGTTCCGGCCAAATGATCCAGCACAGCGGAGTGCCGGCGCGGAGCAACCGGTCTGCTTTGTCGAAGAGATTGGCGATAGTCTGCCCTGGCGAAACGATTTCGACGCAGAGTATCGCCGGGTCCGCGAGATCGCCGTTGATATAGCGTGCGTCCCGGTCAACCACGCTTACATCAGGGACTAGGCGATCTGCACCGCATAGTACGTTCAACTCGGGGCCCACACGGAAACGCTTTGGCAAAAGCCGTGCCAGCGTCACTATAATAAATGCCTCGATGAGGAAGTGCAGCTTCTTGGGCAACGGTTTCTGAACCTCGTGGCCATCGATCAATTCGCTGTGATAGAGCGGTTCTGTCAGAACGGTGCTCATGAAATCCAGCATATGCCAGCTCCGGTGTTACCGCGAACCCCGTTCGCCGACGTCAAAGACGTACGTTCCTGACCCGATGTCGCAGATAACATTAGCCTGCATCAGACGCACGGAGGAAATGCCGCCGTCGTCCCCCTGCGGCTTGTTGTTAGCGAAGATTACCTTTCCGCTCTCTTCAATCACCGCATCCGCCAGCTTCAACAGCGGCAGATGTACGGAGGCCGTGACGCCTGCCGGAATATTGACGGTGAGTTCGTAGCCATTGCCTGCGCGCTTCCAGGAACTCGCGACCAGTCCGTGTATGGTCTGGGTAGAGGCCGATGCCCAGTTCAATCCGTGAACCAGTTGCGGTTCTATTCGGATGTTCGAATAAGCTAAGCCCTGGCCGCGATTGATACCCGCAAGAATGCTGTAAAGAAATGTTCCCGCACTCGCGAACATGTGATGGTTGTGCGAGTTCATTTCCGGGCCCGTGCGTTCCTGCCACAATTCCCAAAGTGTCGTGGCGCCATGCGCAAGCATGAACCCGTAGCCGGGATAATCGGGCTGCGTAAGAACTTCGTACGCGAGGTCTGCATGGCCGCGCGAGGCGAGCACCGGGAACAGGTACTTTGTCGCGAGAATACCGGTTGTCAGGTGAACGTTGTGATAGTAGTTCAGGTCGTCGAGCAGGCGGGACATGGTGCGGCCTTCATCGGCGCCCGCCATAACGTGCGCATCGAGCGCCAGCACTTGTGCGGCTTGTGAGCCCGTTCCGTACACACCGTCCGCATCGCGGAACTTCCGGTTAAACGCAGCGCGGGCGGAAGCGGCAAGCGAGCGGTATTGCGTTTCGTCTTCACTCTTACCCAGAACTTCCGCCGCCAAAGTCACTACGTCGAGCGCCTTGATGTAGGCCCAGGTTCCGGCCAGCAGCTTGGGCGTGGCGTCGATAGCTACCCAATCGCCGAAATAGGAGTAATCTACTGTTCCGTCAGGAGCGTGGCGATGAAGAAAGTCCGCCCATGCTTTGAGGCCGCTGTAGTGCTCTTCGAGTATGCGTTTGTCGCCGTAGTTTTCATACATGAACTCGGCAATGAGCGGATAGGCGAGGCCCCAGGACGGATCGCCCACCCGAGTGGGGTTGAAGCGGCTGATATAGGGAACAATGTTCGGGACTTCTCCTTCGGCACCTTGCGAGTCGCGAATATCGCGCAGGAAGTTTGTGTAAAATGCCGCCATATCGAAATTGAGAATGGCTGTTTCGGCCGAAAGATGCGCATCGCCCATCCAGCCCAGGCGTTCATCGCGCTGGTCGCAATCTGTGGGCACGCTCGCGAGATTCGTTTTGATGCTCCACAGAAACATGTGCTGGATACCGTTCAGCATCGGATCGGAAGAGGCAAAGTTACCGATGGTATCGACGGCGGTATGCACTTCCCGGCCATGAATGCTGTCGATGGACGGCACTTCGGGAAAACCGCTCAGCTCCGCGTAGCGGAAGCCGTGATACGTAAAGCGCGCCTCGTATTCTTCGCCGTTCGGATCGCCGCGCAGAATGTAGGTGTCGGTTGAGCGGGCGCTGCGCAAGTTGTCCAGCATGAGCGAACCATCGGGGTTCACAATTTCCGAATACCGGATCTGCACGCGCGTGCCCGCCGGCCCGTGAACTTTAATCTTTGCCCAGCCGCTGAAGTTCTGGCCGAAATCAAAAACATAGATACCCGGCGCGGCTTCAAGCATCTTGTGCGGAACCAATGTGTCCACGACTTCGATGGCCGGCATCATCTGTCCCGAAAGTGCTACACCGGGCACGTCCATCACCTGCGCCAACGCGCCTTCAGCGCTGAACCCGGGCATGTCCCAGCCCGGCTGTTCAAGCCGCGCATCGTAGGTTTCGCCGTCATAGATGTCGTCCATGGTGATCGGACCCTTGTAGGCATGCCAGCTCTCATCCGATGCAAAAAGCAGAGGCTTACCCGACGCGTAAACTCCCTGGATCTGGCAGATCAGCTTCGGCTGCTGGTTTGTCGTTTTTCCGTACCAGGCGCGGCCGAGCAGCACCGCGATTGCATTCTTCCCGCGATGAAGATCGACGTTATATGCCGAATAAAGGACGCGCTTCGAATAGTCGGTCCACGCCGGATCAAGCACGTGGTTGCCGATGCGGTGCCCGTTTATGTGCAGCTCATAGTAGCCGGTTGACGCAATGAAGACGCGTGCGTGCCTGACCTCATGCTCTAAGTTCACTTCACTGCGAAGGAGATTGCCCCCCGCGATCCAATGCGCTTTCCAATTCGATGCCTGCAGCAGCCCGGTCGTGAAGGTCGCTGCCTGGCTCCACGGACTCGCGGCGCTATTTGCGTCCCAATACCGAACCCGCCAGAAGTAGCTCGTGTCGGAAGTGAGTGCCTGGCCGTGATATTCGACTTGGATAGAATCCGTACTCGCCACCTGGCCTGAATCCCAGCTCATCTTTGAACCGAACGATGAATCCTGGCTGACTTGAATTTCATAGGCAGTCTGCCGCTGGGCGCGATCCGTGTGGTTCAGCACCCATGCGAAACGAGGCGCAGTAACGTCGAGAACAGCGGGAGCCTCGAGGTACTCGCAGCGCAGGTGCGAAGGCGCAAGCGGACCTGCCCACGCGGCAGGAACGGAACAAAGCAAAAGCGGTACTGCGAAAAACAATGAGCGCAGATGCAAAAAGATCCTCCCGAACCGATCGTCAGGAGGATCTTACTATACAGACGCGTGTAGAGCAGGAAACTATTCCTGCGGAGGCGGAGGTGGACCGTGCGGACGACGGTGCTCGCCGCCAAAAGCGGGCGCATCCTGCACGGTATAGCCGGCCGGAACCTGGAACAACGAAGCGGCAGGTTCAGCGGTAGAGATATTCGAAAGCGAATACGTCGAAGTGCCCATGCGCGGATCAGTATGCGCGGAGTAAACCACGATTTGAAGATCTGTCGCGTACCAAATCTGGCTGGTGGAAACGATCGGAGCAGTGTTGCCGATGGCGCCTGCCGGAATCGTGTGCGTGATCTGTTTGCCGGTAACATTGACGCCCCAGCTCATTGGTGGGGTGCTCAGGGCCGTAACGGTGGTTCCGGGGCGCGCATCCTTCGCCTCATCCGGATGCTCGTGCGGCCCACTCTCCGAACCTTCGTTGTGGGCCTTAATGGTTCGGCGGCTGGCTATCTTCGTATTGGAGTTCAAGACGTAGCTGTAACCGGCAACCGGATCAAAGATGAAGGTCAAGGTCGTCGGTCCGTTTTGAGCTAGCGGACCGTTCGTAATTGTCTCGGTGAAGTACGTTCGCCCCTGGCCATCGCGGGCCGCTGTTCCTTTGGTAGACCGGTTGATGCTGTTGTTGTCAGGCAGCGTCTGAGAAGACGTGTCCGTGAAATTGCCACTATAGGGCGCGCCCGTAACCACTTTGCCCGGATGCATCCCCGGGAGACGGCCAGGCCCAAATCCAGGGGGCCCGAACCCGCCGTGCGGCGGCCCTCCCGGCGCTTGCGCGTAACCACTGATACTCACAAACAGAACTGCTGCTGTTATCAAACTGACTCGTTTCATTGTCCTTTCTTTCCTGCTTCGCACCCCACAAAACTCGACGTACTTCACTCCAAACCCAGGATGTGCACGCCCAGCGGCTGGCCGTCCGTTCCTATGAGCACATCCGCCAGGACCGTGCGGTCCGCAGTGGAGCTTCCGTTTGAGATCGGTTCGAAAACAATGCCGGCTTCTGTGAGAGAAGATACCGGAACCCGCATTTGAACGACGCGCGAGGTGTTGACCGGCAGATCCGGATTGGAATATGACAGCGGAATGAAACTCTCGCCGTCGACTTCAATTGTGCCGCTTTGCATCGCAACGGCGGCCGGCTCATGCGCAACCAGTTTTTCTTTACCATGCGGCGCGAGCATTACGCCGAGTGCCAGCGTGGCAGCGATGGCCACGCCCCAGCCGAATCGCCGCAGCACAACGGTTGGACTCTGCTGCCGGTGGGTATGAACTGCCGGACGCGCCGCTGCACGCGCTTCCATCCGTTGCATGAACTGCTCGCCGTCCGCTGCCGAAAGTGCAGCCGGAACACTGGCGACCATAGACGCGATCTCATACGACAGATGCCGCCACTCCTCACAAGCCCGGCTGCACTCGTCGCAAACCGCCAGATGCACCCGCGCGGCCGTGGCTTCCGCGCCGGAGAGCTCGTTATCCATCGCCCGGATGAGAACAGCCTTGCTCAGATGCCTCGGGCTGAGATGCTCATCGGCCAAATGGTCCGGCTTCATAACAGTTCCTTTACTTTGTCAAGACCGCGTTGCACGTTCTCGGCAACCGTTGATACCGAAAGGCTCAGAACCTCGGCAATCTCCCGGTACTTAAAACCCTGTGATCTGAGTACCAGGCACTCTTTCTGTGCCGGGCTCAGTTGATTGATTGCATCGCGCAGCCGGGTCATCCGTTCCTTCTCCAGCAGTTCATCCTCGGCCGACGCCTCATCGGCGGCGGGCTCACCGGCTACGCTCACATCCGCCAGCAAATCCGTTCTGCTGGCACGAAAGGAAGACTGGGCATTGCGCGCCAGATTATGCGCTACGCGGTAGAGCCAGGCCCGCAGATTCGTGCGGTCGCCGCCCGCGAGCAGATGCTCGTGCAATTTCAGAAATGATTCCTGAACCGTTTCTCTAGCGGACTCAACATCCATTCCCAGGAACGACAGGTAGCGCCGGAGCGGGACCTGCTCGCGGTCGTAATGCTCCAGCAAAACTTGGTGGGCGTCTTCCACCGTTAAAGATGCAACTTCCCAGGTGGCCGGCTGCGGAAACCGGAGCGTTTTCGCCGATTCCATACGCGCTAACCCAGAGTACAAATATTCATGCGCGCCCGCTCGCTCGCCGCATACCAGCGAGGGCCACAGAAGGGCTTTGTGGGGAGTTGCACTTGGGGTTGGGGAAAACCCCTCTGTGGCCTGCCGTCTCGCATGCTAGGTGTCTATAGAACAGGCGAGCGGACCCGCTTTTCGGGTGATGGCGAAGATTTTTTCTGCTTGCTACCCTCGCAGGTATGAATAATCTGTCGCCAGACACGGATGAGAATCTGCGGTATCCGGTTGGCCGCTACAAGGCGCCTGCGGTCATCGACTCGCAAACTCGCGAGGCATGGATCGCCGAGATCGAACGCTTGCCAGCGAACCTCCGCGAGCTGACCGCCGGTTTGAGCGAAGCCCGCCTGGATAGTCCATATCGCCCCGGCGGATGGACCGTCCGCCAGGTGGTGCATCATCTCGCGGACAGTCACCTCAACAGCTATACGCGGTTTCGGCTGGCTCTGACGGAGGAAACTCCGTCGATCAAAGCGTACAACGAGGCCGCCTGGGCGGAGCTTGCGGATGCCCGATCTGCACCGCAGGAACTTTCTCTTTCTCTGCTGCAAGGGCTGCACGCCCGCTGGACGATCTTGCTCAGGCACATGACAGATGAAGATTTTGCGCGCACGCTTCAGCATCCGGAATTAGGCGAAATCCGCCTGGACTGGATGCTCGGCCTATACGCATGGCACTGCCGCCATCACACCGCTCACGTCGCGGGTCTGCGCTCGCGCGAAGGCTGGTAGGAAGGCGTCTGGCAAGGCCGCGGCAGAAGCTCTGACCGTGTAACCTTCAGGGACTAGTGATCACGCTCTTACACTCTTCCTGGTCTCTCGAAGGGCAGTGCGAAATCATCTGACCTGCTAACTTCGTCAGTGCAGCCGCAGTTTCTTGATCTTGCAGACCTTTGGCCGCATTAACAATAAACCTGATCGCCTCCGGCTTGTTATCGGCGACAAAGAACAGTACCCTGGCAGCGTTGATCCGTTTTACCTTGCTGGTTTCGGTTTCCTCTGTGATGACCTTCTTGAGCTGTGGAATCGCAACCTTTCCCGTTGTTGCTAATGCATCCGCCGCCGGATATCGATCAGTCGTCGGTCCTCCTGCTTGAAGAATGACAAGAGGTATGCCGGCTGGGTGAGGCCTCTCAAAATCCAAAAAGTTAACCAAAGTCGGAATTGCCGGGGCGTATCCTCCTTGTCTTGCTACGATGTGCATCGCGTCGACAATACAGTCATCGCTGAGAAACTCGCGATCCTGAAGAAGATATGCGAGCGCAACTGATGGTTTATCACTATCTAACACGTCACCGCAGCTAGTTGGTGGAGTTCGGCCGACAAGATGTACGCTTAAGATCAGCAAGGAGGCAAGCGCACATCTAAACAAGGGTTGCTCCACATTCTTGACCTCTTACTGAAAATTCCACGAAATAGGTGTCGGCCATAGGCCCGACATATTATCACTTGGTAAATTGTACGAGAAACAGGTGCAGGCGAAATCCGCCTCGATTGGATGCTCAATCGGGACACGCAGGCGAAAGCGCCGCTACATAGAATCAGCGACTTGCAAACTCAGTGGGGCAGGCATTCAGCCTGCCGGACCTCCTGCCGCAGTCTATGCTCGACGGCTGCGATGATGAGCCGGCTTGCTTTCTTGCGGTGCGGTCAAGTTATGGGCCGTGTTGATCAGCGCCAGGTGCGAGAAGGCCTGCGGAAAGTTGCCCAGCATGCGCCGCTCCCTCGGGTCGTACTCTTCTGACAGTAGGCCCACGTCGTTGCGCAGTGCCAGCAGGCGTTCAAACAGTTGACGCGCTTCATCGTGCCGTCCTTGTAAGTGGTAGTTATCCGCCAGCCAGAAACTGCATGCCAGGAAAACGCCCTCCCCGCCCGTCAAACCATCCACTGAACTGGCAGGGTTGTAGCGCGCCACCAGGCCGTCGTGCATCAGATGTTTCTCAATGGCCGCAACGGTGTTTTTGATGCGCTGGTCTTCCGCAGGAAGAAAGCCGACCAGCGGCATCATCAAAACGGAGGCGTCCAACTCCTTTGAGCCGAAGTACTGAACGAAGGAATTTACCTGCTGGCTGTAGCCCAAGCGGCAGACCTCGTCATGGATCTCGGCCCGCACCTTCCGCCATCGCTCTACCGGGCCTTTTTCGCCAAACATCTCGATCGTGCGGACGGCCCGATCAAAAGCCACCCATGCCATTACTTTTGAGAACACGAAATGCTTACGGCCGCCGCGGACCTCCCAGATCCCATCATCTGGCTCAGACCAGATTTTCTCGAGGTGGCTTACCAGCGCTCTCACCAGCCCCCATCCTGCGTCTGAGGCTCCTAGGCCCTTGCACCTTGCCTGATAGGACGTGTCGAGCAATTCCCCGTAGATATCGAGCTGCAACTGCTCGGAGGCCGCATTCCCGATGCGCACCGGCTTCGATCCCCCATACCCGCCGAGATGAGGTAATTCGAATTCATTAAGGCGGCGTTCCCCCGCGACGCCGTACATAATCTGCATCCGCTCCGGATTGCCGGCAACCGCGCGCACCAGCCAGTCGCGCCATTCCTTCGCTTCTTGCGTGAATCCGGCCTCGATTAATGCGTACAGCGCAAGCGTGGAATCGCGCAGCCAGCAGAAGCGGTAATCCCAGTTGCGAACGCCGCCAACCTCTTCGGGCAAAGACGTGGTTGCAGCGGCGACAATGCCGCCCGTTCTGTGATATGTCAACGCTTTTAAGGTGATGATTGACCGCAGCACCGCCTCGGCGTACGGTTCGTGCGGGGTATGCGTCCTTGACCACTTCTGCCAGGCCGCTGTCACCTTTTCAATAGATGCTGCGACATCCGCCTTCTGTGGTTCGGCTCCGTGCGACGCAGACCAGGTAAGCAGAAAGGGAATCTCCTGCAATGCGTCGATTTCGAACTTGGCGCGCGTTGTCAGATCTTCGCCGTAGGTCTCAACAGGCGTGGCGAGGGTTAACCGGTCGGGGCCCGCCACAGCTTGCATGCGTCCGTCGGGCAGCCGGTTGACCCAGGGCGTGTCCAAGCCATAGTTGAACCGGATTACCAGCTCCATCTCCATCGGCACGCGGCCGCGCAGGCCGCGAACAAGCCGATGAATATTCTGGTGTTCTCCCTGGCGGTCCATGCAGTCGATGAGAACCACCGCGCCCTCCGGCGTGGAAAACTCCGTTTCAAGCACCAGCGTGCCATCCCGGTAACGCCGGGTGACCTGCGGGTGCTCATGTTGCGGGCCAAGAGACCAATGTCCATTCCGCTTCGATCCGAGCAGAGCCGCAAAGCAGGCCGATGAATCGAACCGCGGGAAACCGAGCCAGTCGATAGACCCGTTGCGGCCCACCAGCGCGGCGGTCGCATTATTGCCAATGAGTGCGTAGTCTTCTATAAGAAGCGTCATTTCGCGGTCCGATCGAGCCTCCAGCTCGTTAGATGCTAAATGACGCGAATGTGCCGATTAAGTTATGCCGCGAATTCGATGACTACTTTAATGTCATCTGGCCTGCGCTTTAGAGCATCTTCGAAGTGATCCACCGGGACGCGCCTCGAGATCAGCCGGGAGACCCACTTGCGGTCGGCCTTCAACAGCGCTTCTTCGGCCATTTGATAGTGATGCCGGTTCGCGTTCACGCTGCCGAAAATCACGCTGTTTTCGAGTACCAGCATGCGATTGATAGTGCCCAGGTCAAGCGTCTCCTGCTGGTTGTGCGAGGAAACGCCGGCCAGGCACAGGATGCCGTCATTGCCCAGATGAGCCATGGCTTCCGCAATCACGGGGGAAACGCCGGTGCACTCGATGATGATATCCGGACGGAAGCCGATATTCTTAATCGGGCCTGTATGATACGTGCCTCCAAGATCACGAACGAGCTCGGGTTTGAGGCCTTCCTTCACCACGTCCAGCACGTGCACATCGAGCCCGCGCTGCTTCGCCATCATCGCCCCGATGAGCCCGATCGGTCCCGCCCCGGTGATCAGCACATTGCGGGGTTCCCACTTGGTGCGCTCGCCAATCTTCCTGATGTGGTCCCATGCCTTGGCAAGAATGGTTGTCGGCTCCATCAGTACTCCGATCTCGCGGAGAGAGGCCTCGAGCTTGACCGTAAAGGCCGGCTCCGTTCTCCAGTACTCGGCCCCGAACCCGTTGCGCTCCTTGATTCCGCGCTCGGTGTATTGTCCGTTCCGGCACATGTCCCATTCGCCTACCGCACACGCCAGGCAGGGAACGGGATCGGGGTGGCGAACGATTCCCACTACCAGGTCGCCTTTATGAAATCCGCTGGCAGCGGGAGCTTCCTCCACGCGGCCGAGAGATTCGTGGCCGAGTATCAGGTAATTGCTGCCCTTCGGCGGCCATCCGTACTCGGCCGAAATTAATTCGAAATCTGTTCCGCAGATTCCCAACTCCAGAGCGCGAACGAGAATACTGCCATCGCTTGCGTCGGGCTCAGGCACCTCTTGCACTTTCGCCGAATTCGGCGTGCCGGGGATGATCGTGATCGCTTTCATGTGATTGTGACTCGGACTGTCTACAAAGTAATCGGACTGTTTCAGAGTAATACGATCCGACCTCGCGGATTACCATTGTAGGGGCGAGACATGCCTCGCTCGCTGGTTTCGCCAGTTTCGAAGGAATCATGACAAAAAACAAGAAAGAAGGGGCCCGCGCGTGAAGGCGCTCGTCAAAAGTCAACGCGCACGGGGCCTGTCCCTGGAAGATGTTCCGGAACCGGAGATCGGAATCAATGATGTTCTGATCCGTGTCACGCAAACCGGCATCTGCGGGACCGACCTGCATATTTACGAATGGGACGAATGGGCGCAGGCGACCATTCCGGTGCCGATGCCGATAGGCCACGAATTTGTCGGTGAAATCGTCGACGTCGGTTCGAACGTGAACGATTTTGGCCCAGGCCAAATCGTTAGTGGAGAAGGTCACGTTGTCTGCGGCCGCTGCCGAAACTGCCTGGCCGGACGCCGTCACCTCTGCGCTCACACGCAGGGCGTAGGCGTGAACCGGCCCGGTGCGTTCGCGGAATATATTGCGCTCCCCATGAGCAACATATGGCGGCATGAGGCTAAGATCAACCGCGAAGTTGCCGCCATCTTTGACCCGTTCGGCAATGCCGTACACACCGCGCTCTCGTTCCCTGTGCTGGGTGAAGATGTTCTGATCACCGGCGCTGGCCCTATCGGCCTGATGGCCATTCCTGTGGTCCGGCATGCCGGCGCCAGGTATGTCGTCGTAACGGATCTGAATCCGTACCGGCTGGAACTGGCCCGCAAGATGGGCGCGACGCTCGCGGTGGATCCGCGCGAGACACCCGTCAGCGAAGTCCAGCGTCAGCTCGGCATGCAGGAAGGGTTCGACGTAGGGTTGGAGATGTCCGGCAGCCCGGCCGCGTTCCGCGAGATGCTCGCGAACATGAGCCACGGTGCGAAAATTGCGATGCTGGGCATTCCCGCCAAAGAGATGTCCATCAATTGGCGCGAAGTCATTTTCAATATGCTCACCATCAAGGGCATTTACGGGCGCGAGATGTATGAGACCTGGTACAAGATGACGGTTATGCTGGAATCCGGCCTCGACATCACCCCCGTAATCACGCATCGTTACTCTTACCGCGATTTCGAGAAAGGGTTCGAGGTGATGCGCTCCGGCAATTCGGGCAAGGTGATCCTTGATTGGACGAATGTTTCGTAGCCCGGTTCCCGGATCCGCCCGCTTCCACCCCAGACCATTATTAGGATTCGCTGCGTGAAAACCAGCATCTTTGACCTATTCAAAATCGGCATCGGCCCCTCCAGTTCCCATACGGTAGGGCCGATGCGCGCTGCGCTGCGCTTTGCGGAAGAGCTGCGGGAGCGGGGCATTCTCTCAAACGTTGCGCGTGCCCAAGCTGATCTCTACGGATCGCTGGCCTTGACAGGCATCGGTCACGGCACCGATCGTGCGGTGCTGCTCGGGCTCTCCGGAGAGACGCCGGAGCGTGTGGATCCGTCACGGGTCGACCAGATGGTTCGGCATATCCGTGAAGATAAGGTTCTCTCACTGTGCGGGCGGCAAACCGTCTCTTTTGAATTCGACCGCGACCTGCTCTTTCATTACGATCAGGTTCTGCCCGGGCATCCGAACGGTATGCGTTTTTCCGCCTTCGACGCTCAAGGTAAACCGCTGGCCGGCGACGTCTACTACTCCATCGGTGGCGGCTTCATTGTGAAGGAAGGGGAATCGGCGCCGGAAAAGGTCGCATCCTTGCCTGTGCCGCATCCGTTTTCGAACGGCGCGGAGTTGCTGCAGCAGGCTGGGGCGAAGCGGTTGCCTGTCTGGAAGCTGATCTTCGAAAATGAGGCCGCCCTCCGTCCGGCAGCGGAAGTTCGCGAACGTATCTTCCAAATCTGGTCGGTGATGGATGCCTGCATCGAGCGAGGCCTCCACACGGAAGGGATTCTTCCGGGCGGGTTGAAGGTCCGGCGGCGGGCGCCGAGGCTCCTCGCAAAGATTCAGGCCGAACGCGGCAGCGATCCGCTGCGCGCGATGGATTGGGTCAACGTCTTCGCAATGGCCGTCAATGAAGAGAATGCTGCCGGCGGGCGTGTTGTGACTGCCCCCACCAATGGTGCTGCAGGATTGATACCTGCCGTCGGCCGCTACTATCGCCAATTCTCGCCAGAAGCATCGGATGAGGGCTTGCTCCAATATCTGCTGACGGCCGGCGCTATCGGAATCCTCTACAAAGAAAATGCTTCCATCTCAGGCGCCGAGGTCGGCTGCCAGGGCGAGGTCGGCGTCGCATGTTCCATGGCGGCAGCAGGGCTTGCCGGCGCGCTCGGTGCGTCCAATGAAGCCATTGAACACGCGGCCGAAATTGGCATGGAGCATCACCTCGGCATGACCTGCGACCCCATCGGCGGCCTCGTCCAGATACCTTGCATTGAGCGTAATGCCATCGGTGCGGTCAAAGCGATCAACGCGTGCCGCATGGCTATGCAGGAATCGGGTGAACATAAGGTTTCGCTCGATCAGGTGATCAGAACTATGTACCAGACCGGCTTAGATATGCAGTCGCGCTATAAAGAGACCGCCCTCGCCGGTCTGGCGGTGAACGTGAAGGATTGCTGAGCAAAGTAGCGCACAGGGCGGTTGGCTGCCCGTTGTGCGCGGTTGGAATATGTAGCGCACAGGGCGGTTGGCTGCCCGTTGTGCGCGGTTGGAATATGTAGCGCACAGGGCGATTGGCTGCCCGTTGTGCGCGGTTGGAATATGCGTGAGGAGAACAAAACATGTATGGAAACGTTCAGCCGCATCTGGCTGAGAAGCTGAGTGAAATCGAACATGCCGGGCTGTTCAAACGCGAACGTCTCATTGAGAGCCCGCAGCAGGCCGAAGTTCGAGTAGGTCCAGGCGCTCCGGTTCTGAATCTCTGTGCGAATAACTATCTCGGCCTTGCGAACCATCCGGCCGTAGTGGCGGCGGCGCACAAGGCCCTGGACCACTGGGGATACGGTCTTTCGAGTGTGCGCTTCATCTGCGGCACCCAGACCATCCATAAGCAGCTCGAAGCCAGATTGACTGAATTCCTCGGCACAGAGGACACCATCCTCTACAGCTCCTGTTTCGATGCCAATGGCGGGTTGTTCGAAACGCTGATGGAACAGGATGACGCCATTATCTCCGACGAGCTGAATCACGCCAGCATTATCGACGGCATTCGTCTTTCGAAAGCGGCGCGCTTCCGCTTCAAGAACGGCGACATGGATGATCTCGAAGCCAAGTTGAAAGAGGCCGGCACCGCGCGTAACCGCCTCGTCGCGACCGATGGCGTCTTTTCGATGGATGGCTACATCGCAAAGCTGCGGCATATCTGCGATCTCGCGGATAAGTACAAAGCGATGGTGATGGTCGACGACTCCCATGCAGTCGGTTTCATGGGTGCACACGGTCGCGGCACGCACGAATATCACAACGTGATGGGCCGCATCGATATCATGACGGGGACGCTGGGAAAGGCGCTCGGCGGCGCAAGCGGCGGATATACCAGCGGACGCCGTGAGATCATTGATCTCCTGCGCCAGCGGTCGCGGCCGTATCTGTTCTCAAATTCGGTAGCGCCGCCCATTGTCGCTGCTTCTATCAAAGTTCTCGAACTGCTCACCGAGACCTCAGAGCTGCGCGAAAAGCTTTTCTCCAACACCCGTCTCTTTCGCGAACGCATGTCCGCAAACGGATTCACGATCCTGCCCGGCGAACATCCCATCGTCCCCGTCATGTTCGGCGATGCTGCCCATGCCACGGCGATGGCTGACGCGTTGCTCAAACGCGGCGTCTACGTGATCGGGTTTTCATACCCGGTGGTGCCGCTGGGCAAAGCACGAATTCGCGTGCAGGTGTCCGCCGCTCATACCCCGAAAGAACTCGAGTTCGCCGCGGAGCAGTTTGCCGCCGCCAGGCAGGAACTGGGGTTCTAGCCGCGCATGAGAACAGCCTCCGCTCTACTCATGAGTGCACTTCTCTATGCTGGCCGCCTCGCCGCGCAAGTACCCGAACATCAAACAATTCTGCTTTGGCAGGACGGTGCGCCTGGAGCGAAAGGCGATGCGGACGTCGATAACCCGGCGCTGACGTTATACTCCGCCTCAGGACCGAACAAGGTGCCCACCGCCGTGGTCGTTTGCCCCGGCGGTGGCTACGTCCATCTGGCGATGGATCACGAAGGGAAGCAGGTTGCCGAATGGCTGAACCATCTCGGAATTTCAGCCTTCGTTCTGAAATACCGCCTGGGACCGAAGTACCACTATCCGGTCGAACTCTGGGACGCCCAGCGCGCGATTCGCTACGTGCGCGCGCACGCCGCGGATTTCGGAGTCGAGCCGAATCGCGTGGGCATCTGGGGTTTTTCTGCTGGTGGTCATCTTGCTTCCACTGCCGGAACTCATTTCGATCCGGGAGACCCTAACGGCGCGGATGCCATCGACAAACAGAGCTCGCGGCCGGACTTCATGATCCTGGCGTATCCGGTGATTACGTTCCTCGAGCCGCATGCGCACCTCGGGTCTCTGCATGCATTACTCGGTGAAAAGCCCGATCCGGAGTTGGTCCGGCTTCTTTCCAACGAGCTGCAAGTCACACCGCAAACGCCGCCGGCGTTTCTGTTTCACACGAGCGATGATACCGTCGTGCCGGTTCAGAACAGCATCCAGTTCTATACGGCGCTGCGCCAGGCCGGCGTTCCCGCAGAGATGCACATCTATCTTCACGGACCTCACGGAGTCGGTCTCGCGCAGCACGATCCCGTTTTGCGCACCTGGCCGGACCGGCTTGCCGACTGGCTGAAAGCGCAGGGCCTCCGCTAGGAAAACGGGGAGAGGCTCGGTTGTCTCTCCCCATTTTTCATCCGCTCAATGCGCCAGCGTATAGTTCACCGTCACGTCGGTAACTACTTCGACCGGTTGCCCGTTCAGCAGCGTCGTGCTGTACTCCCATTGCCGAACGGCGTCCAACGCCGATTGCGTCAAATCATCGCTCGGTGAAGAAACAACCCGGATGTCCAGCGGCACACCGTTCATTCCGATCACCATCTCCAGCCGGACCGTTCCTTCCACCCCGGCCGCCTTTGCCGATGCTGGATAAACCGGCTGTACCTTCTTAGTGAGTTTTGATTCCTGAACCGCGCCTCCGATTCGAAGCTGCTGCGGGTTCAACGGCTGCGGGACCGCGGCGCGTGCGCCCTTTCCCTGTACGTTGACTTCTTCCTGAATCGAGCCGAGATTCAGCACCAGTCCCTTCTCCACCTTCGAATCGGCTTGCACATTGAACTCTCGAAACAGCGAAGTAAACCCGGGCTTCTCGATGCGTAAAATGTATTGGCCGGCCGGCAGGTTGTCGAAGGCGAATTTGCCTTCCGGGCCCGTTGTCGTCTCCTGCTTGATCGAGGTGTCCGGGTCATAGACCAATGCTTTCGCATTCGGAACCGCGGCGCCGCTTGGATCGAAAACCGAGCCCCCAATCGTCGCCGCCGAAAGGCCCGCCGAAGCCAGCAGCCCTGATAGTAACGTGCGTTTCATAGATAAACCTCCTCCTGGTAAGTCTTTTTCTTTGGGTAATACAGTAATTGCGGAAGCAGACAGCGTGAGCAGAGTAAGTGCGGATACCGCCGCAATCGACAGCCCGCGTATTCTTCCATCCGGCAGCGGGCCGAGAATCGCATACAATCGGCCTTCCAACTCGCCGCGGCGCGCCATCGTAATCGCCGCCGCCGGCCATTGCTTTCCTCTGCTGAAACTCTGTGCAATATGGAGTAACTCAGAGGCGTAATCCGAAGCCCGGATTCCGGACGCTATCACCACCGCGTCGCACGCCCGCTCGCTCTCGCGCCGCAGACTCCGGCGGCTCGTCCAACACAGCGGCTGAAACCACCACAAGGCCGTTATCAGGCTTGCGAAGAGCTGAGCGGAAAGGTCCCGCCGTTGCACATGCGCCATCTCGTGCAGCAGAACCGTTCGTCGCCGCAAAGGGGTCCACTCCAGACACTCCGCCGGGAGCAGAATCCGCGGCCGTCGCATCCCGAAAGTGAGGGGCATCACCGGTTGTACAGAAATCAACAGGTCCGGCTTCTTCCTGATTCCCAACTGACTGCATCCCTCATCAAGAGCGTCCTTCCAGCACTGGTCGGCCAGCGGCGCAGCCCGGCGTGCCATCCGGAGCACTCTCAGATGGCCGATGAGAACGGGCGCCAGCGCAAGAAACGCGCCGGTTGCCCAGATCGCGAGCGGCCAGTTGATACGTCGCGCCGCCGGCAGGTCTCGCTCCGGCAGAAATATTGTTTGCTGAACCGTGACGCTGCCGCGAGTGGGTAAGTGAGGCCAAAGGGAAAGCCGAATTTCCGGAACGATAGCCGAAAACAATGGCCAGAGCAGAAGAAGTCCGAACGCCGCCAGCACCACCCGATGCCGGTAAGCCGGGTCGGATTTTCGCGGCAGGCGCCGCAGAATCTCGGCTGCCGCAAGGATCACGGCGGAGCGGATCAGCAGACTGGTCCAGAACCACCCCATCTCACCGCCCCTCCTGCCTGGCCTTCTCCACCAGCGCGACTAGCCGGTCGAGTTCTTCTTTCGATAAATTGCGCGCCGATACATCCAGCAACGTTGCGACAGCCTGCTCCGGCGAGCCGTCAAAAAACGTATCCAGCAGGTGCCGCACCGCAGATCGCCGGGCCTTTTCCCGCGGCACCACCGGTATGAAGACATAACGAAGATCCTTCTCCTCATGGCGGATATGGCCCTTCTCTTCAAGTACCCGCAGCATCGCACGCACTGCCGAGTAACTCGGGGGATCGGGAATACCCTGATGAATCTCGGCTGCCGTGGCACGGCCAAACCGGTAGAGAACATCCATGATCTGCCGCTCGCGCCGGCTGAGCTTGTGCTGTGTATTTAGCATCCTGCTAGAAAACTAGCACCAGCCGGGGTGCTTGTCAATAGCGAGTGGGAAACGTGTCACTTTCAAAAAGGGCGCTGGACCGTTAACGGTCCAGCGCCTCCGCGCCCCGGTGCATCAGCACGGTCCGGAAGCGATACGCCCCGGCCGGCTTGGCCCGCTTGCGTTCGTCGCGAGCGAGCAGCGACCGGGCTTCCGCCTCATCCACCACGCTGAAGATCTTGGGCTCGTCGTACCCGTGACCCCCCTGCCATGGCAGCTTTTCGATCGTCATCTCTGGCTCCGCAATCACGTTCACCAGCTCCGCGGTCACCTTTGCCGCGCCGCGCCAGAACAGCATGCGCTTTGCCGGCGTCATCACCCGGAACAGCTTGTCGTCTACGTAAACCATTCCAACCTGGATTTCATTCGTCTCCACGCGGATGAAGTAGCGCTCTACCAGATCCGGACGCTCCTCTGCCAGGTAATCGGCCCACTTGCTTTGGAATACGACATCGCGCACGTTGTGCCGCTCGATCGCGAGAGACGATCCTGGCGCGACGAAGATGCGGTATTTGCCGGGCGTGAGTATCCCGCGAAACTGGCCGTTCTTGGAGAGCAACACCCGCTCCTGATCCCCTACGACGATTCGCTTCCAAAGCATCATCCACCTCTCAGTTAAGTACTAGGCAAGTTACATAGTTGTTTTGAATCGATAAAAATTAATAAGGCTCGTAATTTCAGCACGTAGAGACGCTGAAGTCCTGGGTTACAGACAGGTTTACCGGCGCAGGCGGATTACGGTGTGCTGGTGCCCAGTGAGATCAAAGGGCCTGGTTAAGTGCGGGAATGGTGCATTCCCACATGTCCTGTACGGTCGCGTCAGCGAAGCCGCACATGTGAGGAACTTTGAGCCTCATCTTTGGATATGTGGTCAGCACAGAATATACCTTCTGACTATCTAAGTCTAGAGGGAAATGGGAAAGTAGGTCAATAATAAATTCGGGAATTTACTTTTTCTTGACAACCGAGATCTCATTGAATCGTATAACATACTGCGCAAAGGACTAAGAATCCGGGAATTGACGGAAAATTTCCGCAGCCTAAACCGCTTGGAAATAAAACATCTCGCGGGGCGGAAGTTCCTCCTCGCTTCCCGGGTTTCCCTCTGCATCCGTCCACACACGTACGCAGTGCCCGTAGTTTTTCGAAGGCTTCTTCACCGCATCGCCGCTGCTTCAGTACTTTTGGTACCAGACAACGGTTACCGAGTGCGCGCATACCGCAGTCCACTTCCTGTGTTTGCAGGAGGAATGTATGCGCAAGCCTGTGGCAGTGGTCGTCGTACTCACTGGATGCTTGTGTAAGTTAGCGCTCGGAAACACCGCGTACTCATGTGTAAGTTGCACGGCTTACACCGATGTGTGGTCCTGGTTGACTCCTGCTATCGAGTCCACGCCCGCAACCACAGTATTTGAGGAGCGGTTCAACTCCGGTTCCGTTGACGTCCCGGGGCTCTCCGTCCAATCAATGAATCGCTTGGATGGCCAACTAGGCTCCGGGCGCGCGTCCATTCAAAACGGAGCGTGGGTCGAAGCGGGTTGGAAAGGCGATTACACTCTCGTAACCTTCGACGCCCCTATCTATGCTTTTGGCGCCGACTGGAAAATGAAAGTTGACTCCGGGCTTCTGCTTTTCACCAATGGCGGTCCGGTCGCAGCGTTTCCCATCAATCTTTCGGGCGATCAAATCTACCGTGGACTAACGTATAACGGATTCTTCGGGTTCGTCTCCGAACTCCCCTTTACGCAAGTCGTTATAGAAAGCGGCTCGGCTTGCAACGCCGAGAGGGCTTCCCGGGCCTCTTGCTACGACGTCGCAGACGATGCTCAAGCTTTCACAATGGAAAACCTTGTGATAACCGTGGCGCCGCAAGCTGCCACGGCGCCCGAACCTGGCACGGTGGGACTGGTCGGCCTGACGCTTGCGGCGATTGCAGTGCTGTTGCGCTCTCGCTTTCCTTCCAATTGCGCACGGAAAACTACGTGAACCCTTGCACCCACCTGCTGCTGGATCTATGCTTGACGAGGCAAGGATCTCATATGAATAGATTAGCTGCGGCTCTCTCGCTCGCGCTCGTCGCATCTCCCATTGCACTGGCGCAACTGCCCGATTATCTCGACGTTGAAGCGGTAAGAGTGAAACCGGAAAAACGCGCCGACTTCGACGGGCTCGTTCGCAAAGCGGTCGAAATGAATCGCAAAGGCAAAGGCGATAACTGGATTGCGATGGAAAACCAGTTCGGCGAGGGCAACACGGTTTTCTTTGTGAGCCAACGCGCGAATTATGCGGCAATTGAAGAGGGCAACAAGGCATTTAATTCCGCCATGGTCGAGGGTCTTGGTATGGCGGCGTGGAAGAAGATGGGGCAGGACTTTGATGCCACGATTATCAGTTCACGGACCGAGCTTCGCCACCGCCGCTGGGATCTCAGCTACAATGCGCCGAAGGATCCAGACAGTTACACCAAAATGGTGGGCGCCGCCCGCTGGATCCGCCTTCAACAAGTGCATGTAAATCCTGGCCATCAGACTCAATTCGAAGAGCAGGTGAAAGTACTCAAGGCCACTATCGAAAAGAACAGCCCTTCGTGGACCGTCCTGGTAGCGCAACTGAGCGCGGGCGGAAGCGGCCCGCTCTATTACTTCACCACTCTGCAGCCTTCTTTGGCGGGGTTCGATTCCGCACCCGACTTGCATAAGCTGATGGGCGACGAAGGATATGCCGCTTGGGAGAAAGCCAATGCCGAAGTGGTTGCATCGTCTGAAACGAGAATCATGCGAATCCTCCCCGAGTTGAGCAACCCCCCGGAGGCAGTCGTCAATCAGGCCGCGAGCTTCTGGAGACCCAAGTCGACTCCTTAGGTCGCGAAGCCCCAGCTTCTCGGAGCACCTGGGGCAGCGGCAGCTTGGCCGTGCCTCGCACGGCCAGGAAAGTTCGTATCGCAGAAATCACCGGCCGCGTCGCCCGCATCAAACCTGTCAATGCTATTCTCGGGGCGAGGCCCGGTGCTGATGTCTTGGCGGAGAACCTTCTCCTGGCTCGCCTGCGGACTCAGTGTGCTGACCGCCCTTTACGCCGCCCAGCGCAATCTTCCTCAACCTTTCCGCGAGTATCCCGGCGATGAATATCACGAGGGCCAGATCCCCCTTCCGCCCGACTTTGAAGAAAAAACCGAATGGGTCTTCGCCCGCCTTATGTATCCGTCTATCCCCGATGCGCATTTCCGGCACGCCGGATGGGATTGGACCAAAGGCCATTCCAGTTGGACGAACGATTACCCCCGGGCGGACCGCCACTTTCTTCAGGCGGTCCGCCGTCTGACCCGCCTCCAGGCCCGATCCGTCGAGCAGCCCGTCAACCTCGATGACAAAGACGACGTGTTCAACTACCCCTGGCTCTACGCAGTCTTTGTCGGCGAGTGGCAACTGACTGATATGCAGGCGCTTACACTCCGCGAATACCTTCTCCGCGGCGGCTTTCTCATGTGCGACGACTTCTGGGGAACCGTCGATTGGAACGTATTTCAAAACAGCATGAAGCGCATCTTTCCGGATCGCCCGATTGTCGAGATCCCGGACGGCGACGCCATCTTTCACACTGTCTACGATCTCGACAATCGATATCAGGTCCCCGGCGAGTGGGGTGTACGCATGGGCGTGCCCTTCCGCAATGACGGATACGTCGCCCACTGGCGCGGCATCTATGACGACAAGGGCCGGGTCATGGTCGCCATGGCCTTCAATTCCGACCTGGGCGACTCCTGGGAGTGGGCCGATGATCCCGAGTACCCCGAAGAATACTCCGCCCTCGGTATACGGGTCGGCATCAACTATATCGTCTATTCCATGACCCACTGACGGAGCTGCACGTAATGTTGAAACTTGCCCATCTTCCTCTCATAGCCCTCATCAGCGTACCCCTCAGCGCGTTTCAGGATTTTTCGGCTGAACAGCTCAAGCTCTTGCGCGATCCCGGAGGCTGGGAATACATCTTTATGGGCACTAATGGCGGCGGAATGCAGACCCAGCACACCTGCTTCGACGGCCATCCGCATCCCGATGAATGCAGCGGCGTCCTCACCTTCCGCCCGGGCCACACGTTCGTTCAGGCTACCTTTATCCAGCATCAGAAGGTTGCCCGCCGCGGCAAGTATCAATTGGACGGCGACCAGCTCACATTCTTCGACGAGTTCGGCACTCAGGACGGCCCCTACACCGTTGCCATCCATCCGAAGACGAAAATTATGACGCTCGACATGCCGCAGGTGCACATCCAGCTCGAACTCCACTCGCAGTATGTCGCCGACCTCAACGCCAAGCGCGCTCCCGCACAGTGACAAGCGCCGCGTATCAATGGGTCATGGCGTAAACGATGTAGTTGATGCCGACGCGAATGCCCAGCGCTGAGTATTTCTCCGGGTACTCCGGCTCATCGGCCCACTCCCACGAATCGCCAATGTCGGAGTTGAACGAGATTGCCACCATGACGCGGCCTTTGTCGTCGTAGATGCCACGCCAGCGTGCTACAAAGCCGTCCTTTTTGTGACCCTCCGCCAGATGCTCTGCGCCCACAATCTGGTAGCGGTCGTCTAGATCATAAACGGTGTGAAAGATCGGATCGCTGTCCGGTATATCCACGATGGTCCGGTCCGGAAAGACGCGCTTCATGCTCGCTTCAAAGACCTGCCACTCCTCGGTGCCGTGAAAATCATCGGCCATGAAGAAGCCGCCGCGCAGCAGGTAGTCGCGCAACTTCTTGGCTTGCCCATCCGTAATACCCCACTCGCCCACCTGCACCGCATACAGCCAGGGCCAGTTGTAGACGTCATCGCCGTCGTCCAGGTTCACGGGCTGTTCCACGGAGCGCACGCTGATTCTCGTCAGCCGTTTCACTGCCTCGGAGAAATGGCGATCGGCGCGCGGAAAATCCTGCGTCCACAGGCAGGCGCCTTCATGCCACTCGCCCTCGCGCCCGGCATAACCGTCGTTCCAGCCGCCCGGGTACATCAGGCGCGCGAATGCCCACTCCGTCTTTTCCTGGTAATCAGGCGGCAACGGAATCGATCCGAGCCGGTACTCTATGCCCGGGTACTCGCGAAACGCGTGGGGAAGCGTCCGGTCCAACGCGTGAGCGGCCGCAACGCACGCCGCCGCGCAGATCAGAACCAGAGCGCTTACTTGCCACTTCATAGCCGGCGCGGTATCGCTTGAGAGAGCATAACACCCCGCGAACGAGCGGCTGCGCGCACGCTGCGGCTAATCTGTAAGCGATGCACTCGAAATTTGGCTTGCGTTGGTTGCTCCTGCTCACGAGTCTTGGAGCGTCATGCATCTTTCCTCAGGAGCGATCGGCGCGCCCAGGTGATTTCGATTACTACGTGCTCAGCCTTTCGTGGTCTCCCGAGTTCTGTTACAACCACCAGAGCAGTCCGGAGTGCTCCGAGCATTACGGCTTCATCGTGCATGGCCTCTGGCCTCAATCTCGCAACGGCTACGGTCCCGAGTTCTGTTCGCATGCCCCAGGCCCGGCGGACATTCACAGCTACCTGCGCATCATGCCTGATCCCGGCCTTATCCGCCACGAATGGGCGGCCCATGGAACCTGCAGCGGTCTCAATGCAGATGCCTACTTCGCTCTTGTCCGCCAGGCGTTCGAGTCGATTCGTATCCCCCGTCCATTCCTCGCCCCGCGCAGCGAAATGCGGGCGAGCCCGGCCGCTGTCGTGCGCTCATTTGTCGAGGCGAACCCCGGATTGCCTCCCGCCGCGGTCGAACTGAGTTGCCGTGGCCCATATCTTCAGGGCGTCGATATTTGCCTCAGTAAAGAGCTGCACCCCACCTCCTGCACCATTCGCCATGAGTGCCGCACGCAGTTGGTCAAGATTGCCCCTGTGCGCTAGGTGCCTTCTTCCCTATTACCTATTCCCTAGGGAAGGGAACTACAGGGGATTCCTACCTGCTTATAACTAAAAACACGATTTTCATAGGCTGCTCGATCGGCTATAAATCAAGTTAACTTACTTAGGCGAACACAGGCTAAGGGCCTAAGTCATCTCGATCCAGTCTGAAATGAGCCTGGAAGTATCGCGACTATTGTCGTCCAATATCGGCTTATAACTTGAAAACTGTTGTCCAAGCCGGGTTCGAGATCCCGCCGCCAGCGGGAACCCGGACCTGAGAAAGGAGGAAAAGCAATCATGAAAGTCAAGAGCAACGTTAAGGCTGGCCGCGCCGTCTGGGGTGCGTAATTACCTGTTCGGCATTTTTTGGCCGAACATGAGAAATAAAAGCCGCTTCGGGTTCTCTTTCTCCGAAGCGGCTTTTAACTTTTTGAAGCTGCAAAAGTGGAATGGCGACCAGCTTTCATCGTGTAAATGGGGCTCTCCGCTCCGACAACGGACTCCACTCTGTTCTCTCTCCGCTTCTGGCGCTGGCCTTGCTCGCCGCCTGGGTGACTTGGGCTTTCACAGCGCATCTAACCCGCTACGAAGTCGCCGATTCCGCCCGCCTTGAAGTGCTCGGTGCCGCTTATCCCGTTCAGTCGAATATGGCCGGACGCGTAGTCTCTTCCCACCTCATCCTCGGGCACGAAGTCAAAGCAGGAGACGCTATCTTACAGCTCGACAATGAGGATCAGCTCCTCGCCTTAAAGCAGGAGCGCGTTCATCTCGCCAGCCTCGCGCCCCAGCTTGCCGCGCTGCGCGCACGAATGCAGACCGAAGCTGCCGGGCGCGCTGACGAACGCCGGGTGCTTGACCTCTCCATCGCCGCTGCACGCGCCCAATATCGCGAAGCGCAGACGCAAGCCGACCTCGCCGCGCAGGATGCCGGCCGCGCCGTCCGCCTTCATGCGGAAGGCATTCTTTCGGATGCCGATATGCAGCGCGCCAAAGCGGAGGCCCAAAGCAGGCGTGCCGCGGCGGACAACTTGAAGGTGACGATTGCACGCCTTGAACCCGAACTGACCGTTCGGGAGCGCGATCGCGAAGTACGGCAAAAGCAGATCCAGGCCGACACGGCGAAACTCGAAGCCGAAGCTGCTGCTTCTGCTGCCGCTATCAGTCGCCTCGAATACGAAGTGGAGCGCCGCTGCCTGCGTGCGCCAACTTCGGGCCGACTCGGCGAGTGCGCCGGTATCCGTCCCGGTTCCTACATCACGGAAGGGCAGCAGCTCGGCATCATCCTTCCTTCAGGCAAGCTGCAGGTCGTCGCCGCCTTTACGCCCTCGGCTGCGCTCGGCAAGCTGCGCCCCGGCCAGCCCGCTATCGTGCGCCTGCAAGGATTCCCGTGGGCTCAGTTCGGCACTCTGTCAGCGCGTGTTACGCGTGTTGCAGATGACATTCGCGACGGCAAAGTCCGGGTCGAGCTGGCCGTCATCTCGTCCGCTTCTTCTCACATTCCTGTACAGCATGGACTCCCCGGCTCAGTCGAGGTCGAAGTGGAGGACCTCTCGCCGGCCGCCTTGGTTCTGCGCTCTGCCGGTCAGGCGGTGGGGGCCCCTTGAGACGCTTTTTTGTCCCTGAGATTGTTCAAACTTCCGCCATGGACTGCGGCCCCGCCGCACTGAAATGCCTGCTCGAAGGTTTTGGCATTCCCATCAGCTACGGCCGCCTGCGTGAAGCCTGTCAGACCGGGGTCGATGGTACCTGCATCGACACGCTCGAGACCGTCGCGAAGCAACTCGGCCTCGAAGCGGAGCAGATCATGATTCCGGCCGATCATTTGCTCGTGCCGGAGGCAAACGCATTGCCGGCCATTGTAGTCGTCAACCTGCCAGGTGGGTTGACGCACTTTGTTGTCGTGTGGCGACGGCACGGCCGGATGCTGCAGGTTATGGATCCTGCAATCGGGCGGCGGTGGGTCCCGGCGAAGCAATTTCTGGCTGAAATTTACTCTCACACAATGCCGGCTTCCGCTAAGGATTGGCGCGACTATGCAGCTTCCGAAGATTTTCAAAGCGTTCTTGGTGCCCGGCTTCATCGCCTCGGCCTCAACCGCATGGTGCAGAATCGTTTGCTCAGCGATGTTCTGAACGACGAAAGCTGGCGTTCGATCGCGGTGCTCGATGCATCCGCCCGTCTTCTTCGATTACTTTGTGATGCGGGTGCGGTACGCGGCGGGCGCGACGTCCTCGCCCTGATCGAACGCTTTCGGTCGGAACCGGAAAAAATCCCGCAGCATTGCTGGTCCGTGCGCACCGCTCCACAAGACAGCGAAGGCTGTGAACAAATACTCCTCCGCGGAGCGGTGCTGGTGTGTGTGCGCGGAACCGGGCCGATCGCCTCGCGCGCGGAACTCGGCTCCGAACTCGCCGCTGCCCTCGCTGAGCACCCCTTTCGCCCAAGCCGCGAGTTATGGCGCGCGCTTCGGCAGAGCAGCCGACTTACTCCTGTTCTCGTCTTCTTCACTTTGATCGTCGCGGCCGGTGGGACGATCGTCGAAGCATTGCTCTTCCGGGCCCTGCTCGACGTCACCGCCCAACTGCGTATCAGCGGGCAGCGGATGGCGGCTATTGGCGCCGTAATTCTGTTCAGTCTGATCCTGCTGCTGATGGAATTCCCTCTGTTCTCCGCCGCCCTGCGCCTGGGACGCCAGATCGAAAACCGGCTGCGAGTGGCCTTTCTCGAAAAGATCCCAAAGCTCGGCGATCGCTACTTTCAGAGCCGCCTCACCTCCGATATGGCGGAGCGCAGCCACGCGGCGCAGCGGCTTCGCGACCTCCCGAATGCCGCCAGGCAGGCACTGCGCGCCCTTTTCGAAATGTTCGCAATGGCTGCAGGAATTGTCTGGCTCGAACCGTCGGCTGCTCCGTTTGTCATCGTGATCCTCGCAGCCGCGGTGATTCCAGCCTTCGTGTCACAACCACTTCTTGCCGAGCGCGATCTACGCGTCCGCAGTCACGCCGCCGGCCTGACCCGGTTCTACCTCGATGCCATGCTCGGCTTGCTCGCCATACGTGCGCACGGCGGAGAGCGCGCCGTCCGCCGCGAACACGAAAAACTGCTCGGCGAGTGGGCGAGCGCCTCGGTCCGGCTGCAGCGCGGTGTGGTCGCCGCAGAAGCCGTCCAACTTACTGGCATGTTCGGTCTCATTGCGGCGCTGATGCTTCTTCATCCGCTGCAGGGTGCGGCCGTCGGGCGTTTGTTGCTACTTGTCTACTGGGCGCTGAACTTGCCTGTGCTCGGGCAGGAGTTCGGCACATTGACGCGCCAATATCCCGCTTACCGGAATCTCACCCTTCGTCTTCTTGAGCCGCTCGGTGCACCCGAGGAGTCGTCGAACATTGATCGATCAGACGAGAGATCGGCGCCGGGCGCACCCGCTCTCGAGTTCCGCGATGTAAGCGTCGAAGTTGCCGGACATACCATTCTCGACGCGATAAATATGAACATTGCGCCGGCGAGTCACATCGCGATTGTCGGTCCTTCCGGGGCAGGGAAGTCCAGCCTTGTCGGTATCCTTCTCGGCTGGCTGAAACCAAGCAAAGGAGAAGTACTGGCCGGCGGCGCTCCGCTAGATCCAGATCAACTACGCCGCTCCGTGGCCTGGGTGGACCCGGCGGTTCAACTTTGGAACCGTTCCCTTGTCGACAACCTCTCCTATGGCTCGGCTCCCGATCCCGCATCGGTCGCGCAGGCGATTGACGAAGCCATGCTGCGCGGTGTCCTCGAAACACTGCCGTCGGGTTTGCAAACGAAGCTGGGCGAAAGCGGCGGGCTTGTTTCGGGCGGCGAAGGGCAGCGCGTGCGGCTGGCGCGTGCGCTGCTCCGGCAGAACACGCGGCTGGTAATTCTCGATGAGCCGTTCCGAGGCCTCGATCGCGAAAAGCGATCGGAGCTGCTGCTCCGTGCGCGCAGGCTCTGGTGTCATGCGACTCTGCTGTGCATCACCCACGATGTCGCGGAGACGCAGAGTTTCGATCGCGTGCTGGTCATCGAGCGCGGCCGTTTAATCGAACACGGCACTCCGCGCGAACTGGCCGCGAACCGGGCATCGCGTTACTCCCAACTGCTGGAGGCAGAAAAGCAGACGCGCACCGGATTGTGGTCGGGAGGTTTCTGGCGGCGCATTCGCGTTCATTCCGGCCGTCTCATCGAAGAATTGCCGGCGTCCGCAGGTGTGGCAGAAGCAGAAGAAGTCGCATGATGGTGACTCGCGAACTCGGGTCGCTGTGCTGGCCGGCCAGCCAATTGCCGCAGGCGATCACGGAACTAGCCCGCCAGGCCGGACTCAGCACAAACGAACTCGATCTGCCGCCTCCCAACCGCATGGAGAGCGGCGTGTGGATCGAATGGGCCGCCAAACGTCTTGGGCTTGAGGCGGAACCTCTCGAAACGAGCCTGCGAGATCTGGAGCGCGATCTGGCTGCTGCAGCACCCGCTGTTCTTCAACTCTCGGATCAGCAGTTTCTTGCGGTCTGCGATACGGACAGCCGCTTGATGCGGGTCCTCGCCCCGGACCTCGCTCGTAAACGAATTCCGGTGAGCGAGGTCGCGATGGCAATCCGCGGCGCGTTCAATCACAGCAGCCGCGAGCAGTTTGAAGCGCTGCTTGCAGGCGCCGCTATCCGCAAGGCCGCACAGCAACGAACCCTCGCACTGCTCGAACGGGAGCAGCTTGGTAGCAGACGCTGGCATCAATGTTGGATTCTGCGCCGCAATCCCGGCGGGGCGCCCGCCCGGTTGCTGAAGGACGCCGGCATCTTTGAGAACGGCGCTGCTCTTGTCGCCGCCCACACCGTGCAATATCTGCTCTGGATTGCCTCGTGGGCGATTCTCGGTTCGCTCTCTTTTCAGGGCCGCATGGATCGGGCCTGGCTTTACGCCTGGGCACTGCTGCTCCTGACCATGCTGCCGTTTCAGTTCCTAAGCACCTGGATGCAGGGCCTGTTTACCATCGGGCTCGGCGGATTCCTCAAGCGCCGGCTGCTCTGCGGCGCATTGAAACTGGCCCCTGACGAGATGCGCCACGCCGGCATCGGCATGTTTCTCGGGCAGGCGCTTGAAGCGGAGGCAGTCGAAAAGCTGACGCTCAGCGGCGGCGTGCCGGGAATGCTGGCTGTCATCGAAATCGTGCTCGCGATGTTCTGGCTCGGGTGGCTTGCCGCGGTGCTCGCCTGCTGGTTCGCGTTGACGCTCTGTTTGGCGTGGCGATTCCTGCGTCGGTATCAGGCCTGGACCACTACCCGCATGAACCTGACGTACGATCTAGTCGAATACATGGTGGGGTACCGGACACGCGTCGCGCAGCAGCGGCCGGCAGAGTGGCACGAAGCCGAGGATCGGGCGATGCATCGCTATCTGCTCGATTCGCAATCGGTTGATCGCGCCGGCGCGAAGCTGCTGGCTGCGATGCCTCGGGGCTGGCTAATTGCCGGTCTGGCGTGTCTCGCGCCGGCCGTGCGTACCGCGGGAGCGCCCGGTTCCCAGACTGCGGTGACGCTCGGCGGCGTGCTGCTGGCCTACACGGCCCTACAGAAACTGTGCGGCTCCTTTGCGGACATTGCTGCCGCTTGGACGGCGTTCGCGCGAATCGCGCCCCTGTTCCACGTGGCGGCGCGGCCGGAAATTTTGGGAGAGCCGATCGCCCTTGCCCGCAGCGATCATCCCTTCGATAAAATCGTCGAAGCCGAACGCATCACGTTTCGCCACCGCGAAACCGGCCCGGCCACCGTGCAAGGCTGCAGCCTCATTATCAGACGCGGTGATCATATCCTGCTCGAGGGACCTTCCGGCGGCGGAAAGACCACCTTCGCCTCGCTCCTTTCCGGCGTCCGACAGCCACAATCCGGTCTGCTGCTGGTGAACGGGCTCGACCGGCAGACTCTTGGGGCCGAGCAGTGGCGAAAGGCAATTGCCGCCGCGCCACAGTTCCACGAAAACCACATCCTCACCGAAACGCTTGCGTTCAACCTGTTGATGGGCCGGGCTTGGCCGCCCTCCCAGGCCGACATGAAGGAGGCGGAGACCGTTTGCCGCGAATTGGGCCTCGGCGATCTCCTGGATACGATGCCAAGCGGACTGATGCAAATGGTGGGCGAGGGCGGATGGCAGCTTTCGCACGGGGAACGGAGCCGCATCTTTATCGCCCGGGCGCTTCTACAGAACGCGGACCTGGTGATCCTCGACGAGAGTTTCGCGGCGCTTGATCCCGAAAACGCCCGGCTAGCTCTGGAATACACCATCCGGCAGACCAACAGCCTGCTAGTGATCGCACACCCATAGCCGCGTAGTAGAGAAATGCAGGGGGCGTCCGGTACACTGATAGTTTACGTCTTAAGGAATTTCATGGCAGATCCATTGAACGAAACCCGGTCGAACGAGACCCGGCCCGCCTACGCGGCTTCCCCGAAGATTCAGCAGAAGGAAAACATCTACGAGGCCGAATATCTCGGCAGCGGCACTTTCCGGATTGTTAAGCCGAAGCGCCAGGCGAGGAAAACTCGGCAGTCGCGGCTGAAAGGCCACAGCAACCGAGCCCGCAAGTAGGCCGGTGCCGGCAGACTAAAGCGTCTGCGTTACTTTGTTCAGGGTCCTGGGCCGATCTGGGTCCAGGTGTTTCACTTCCGCCAGGCTCGCGGCGAAGAGCTGAGCGGGAATTACGTACGGAATAGGAGTATACAACTCTTCCGGGAGTTGTCCCCTCTGCGCCAGGGCCGCCGGGATCGTGAGCGGGTCACGCACGTTCCCTTTCAGCGTGCCCGCTTCCTTGTTGCTCTTGTCCGTAATGATCAGCGTTTCTGCCTGAATCGACTGCAACTTGCCTATTAGCTCGCGCATGGGCTTCCAGGTAACGCCCGGGGGACAGAAGAGAAAGGTTGGGAACGACTGCTCCAGCATGGCGATGGGACCGTGCAGCAGATCGGCAGACGAGAACCGCTCGGCCACAACGTAGCAGGTCTCCATCAGTTTTAGAGCGAACTCGAAAGAGTTGGCGTAGTTGAGTCCGCGGCCGACGCAAACGGCATGACGCATGAAACAATAGCGTTCCGCGCGCTCGCGGATTGCTTCTTCGAGCTGCAGCGCGGCATTGCTCCACTCCGGGATATGCTGCAGGTCTTCTGATCGCAGCGGGGCGCCGAGCGCATGGGCCAGCAGATAGAAGCACATGAGCTGACCGGTGTATGTCTTGGTGGCAGCTACGCTTTTTTCTTTGCCCGCCCGCACGAGGAACGTGTGCTCGGCGAGCTTCGCCAGCGAACTCTCCGGCTCATTCGTGATCCCTATAGTAAACGCGCCTGCTGTCTTCGCACGTTCCAGCACCAGGTTCGTGTCGGTGGATTCACCGGATTGCGAGATGGCTACCACGACGGCGTCTTTCAGATTCACGTGCGCGTCATAGAGCGTGAACACGGAGGGGGCAGCAAGCGAAACCGGTATGCCGGTGGAAATTTCCAGCAGGTAGCGCCCAAACTGCGCAGCATTGTCCGAGGTGCCTCGTGCGGCGAGCACGATCAGACGGACCGGGTTACTTTCAAAGTGCGCGCGGAGCTTTTCCGCGTGGCGCCATTCTGCTTTCAGCGTGCGTTCAATAGCCGCCGGCTGCTGGCAGATTTCGTCGCGCATGGTTGACATGCCATGAAGATAGCAGAGGTGTCCGGCTACAACAGCACCCGCGCTCCGCGCTGGGGGCCGAGCAGGTACTGCGGGCTGATGTAAGACGCCATGGGCAGCCGCGTGATGGTGGGCTTGACCAGAATGAGCGTCTGGCTGGTCTGATGTTCTCTGGTGTTCTGGGCCAGGACCTGATTTAGGCCGGGAATCTGGGTCAGTCCAGCGAGACCGTTGCGTGTTACCGACGTTAAGTCTGAATCCATGCCTGCAATAATCGCGACCTGGCCTTCACGCATATTGACCGTACCCTTGAAGGAGCGGTCGTTAATGGCAGGGATCGTGTTGAACGTCTGGTTGCCCAGCGAGTTAAGCTCGGCTTCCACATCGAGACCGATATCGCCGTCGCCATTCACGTAGGGAGTGACCTTGAGGACGAGTCCCAGATCCACCAGCGTGATCTGCGGCGTGGGGTTGTAGATCGAAGGGGCGCCCTGCGCAAAGCCGGTGTAAAGTGTCTCGGCGAGGGGGTACTTGTTTCCAAAGTGCAGGCTGGCGGTCTGCCGGTCACCCACGACCACCGTGGAATCGAAAAACGCCTGAGCGAAAGAACTCGTGTATTGCGCGAGCAGTGTGGCATCCATCAGGCCTAATCCGAAAATTGAGCCGCCGCCGCCAATAATGGCCAGCGAGGCGAGATTGCTCAACGATGCCTGAGTGTAGCTGAATCCGCC